>Ga0209023_10001108_pt1 | contig 37246 bp, 34 predicted proteins | sample LakOneMetagenome_FD_187468 | JGI IMG/M metagenome (GOLD analysis project Ga0209023, IMG submission 187468) | Freshwater and sediment microbial communities from Lake Erie, Canada (SPAdes) (version 2) | ecosystem: Environmental > Aquatic > Freshwater > Lentic | place: Lake Erie, Canada...
GGATCTGCTTGATGCCGGCGCCCGAACCGATCGACTGGTAGTTCAGACCGTTGCCGGTCTCTTTCTTGTAGGCGTCAGCCCATTTCGAATAGACGGGGAACGGGAACGTCGCACCCGCGCCGGTGATGTCGGCAGCAAAGGCCGAGGTCGATGCGGCAACCAGGCCAGCAGCAACCACTGTTTTGATGAAATTCACTGGGTTTCTCCATCGTGTGAGCGGGTGCACAATCATCAGGGACTGGCTCCCGAGGCCGCCTCTTTAGAGGTCCGGCATAGAGCTTTTATGGAGGTTGGATGACAGTCGTGTGACACCAGCCAGAAGCACAGGATACCGTCGAAGAAATTCAGATATCGCGTTGATGAGTATGAAGAAAATAAGATTCTGACGGACCGGCTAAATTCGTGGCAGAAATTGATTTTTAACGACTGTGAAAGCCGATTGCGACAGTCCAAGATCGGCCGCTGGATGGCGATTCAGGACCTGAAGTGCCCGCAAGCATCGCCAAACCAGGTCGCTCGCCAACCTTCCGATCGCCGGAGCGGACACCCTGCGATCTTGGGTGACTCACTGTGAATGTATCTGCACCGCGGGCCTGATCTCCCCTTAATAAGGAGCACCGCCTCACATGGCCGGCAGGCCCGAGCGCGGGCTATCTATAGAGCCCCTCGATTTCCAGAACGTACTTCTTCTGGACGTTGTCACGGCGGACTTTCATCGTCGCCGTCACCTCGTCATCGTCGTGATCCAGCTCTTTCGTCAGAAGATGGAATTTCCGGATCTGCGAAACCTGTGCGAGCTGGCCATTCGCTGTGTCGATCTCCGACTGGATCAACTCCCGAAGGCTTTCGTTCTCGGTGAGGTTCTTGAAGTTGGTGTAGGCGATGCCCTTCTCTTCCGCCCACTTTCCGGCGAGGTCATAATCGATCTGGATCAGCGCCGAGACATACTTGCGGGCCTCGCCGATGACGATGCACTCCTTGATAAAGGGGCTGGCCTTGACCGTATTCTCGATCTCTGACGGGCTGAGGTTCTTGCCTCCTGCGGTGATCATGATGTCTTTCAGACGATCCACAATGCGGAAGTGACCGTCCTTGAACTCCGCGACGTCGCCCGTATGCAGCCAGCCGTCACGGATCGCGACATTGGTCGCCTCATCGTTGCGATAATATCCCGCAAACACCGTATCGCCGCGCAAAAGAAGTTCGCCGGAATCCCCCAGTCGGGCATCCATCAGGGCGATGCCATGACCAACCGTCCCGACCCGCCGATCCGATAGTACCTGACCAAGCGCAATGCCCGAGCTTTCCGTCAGACCATAGACCTCAATCAGTGGCACGCCGATGGCGCGGAAGAAATGGACGATGGCCGGAGAGATTGGCGCTGCGCCGGTCATGGCGATGCGGGTCTTTCGCAAACCAATGAAGTTCTGCAGCGCGCGGAAAATCAGCCAGTAGGACAGACTGAACTTGATCTTCTCCGATAGCGTCCTGTCCACGGCATTCTTCTCCGCAAACGGCTCGCACGCAGCATAAGCGCGCTCGAACAGTGCGCGGCGGATACTTCCCGCTTCCAGCAACTTGATGTGGATCGACGAGTGGAGCTTCTCCCAAATGCGCGGCACACCGAGAAACATGCTCGGCGCGACCTCGCGCAGGTCTTCCTGCACGGTGCGGATCGACTCCCCGAAATTGACCAGCGAGCCGAGATAGATCGGCACCATCACCGTGGTCATCTGCTCCGCGACGTGACACAGCGGCAAATAGGACAGCAGGCTTTCATCTTTGGATAAATCCAGACGATCCACCGAGGCAATCGCCTGCGCGCGGATGTTCTTGTAGCTCAGCATCGCGCCTTTCGGCTTTCCCGTTGAGCCGGAGGTGTAAATAATGAGTCCGATCTGCGCGAGCGTCTGCCTGTCGATCGTGGCATCAATCAATCCGGCATGGCTTGTCTCATAGTCTGCGCCAAAAGCCTCGAGCGCATCGAACGAGATGACCTGATCGGGCGGATAGTCCCTGATGCCCTTGGTTTCGATCACGATAATCCGCCGCAGCTTGGGTAGCTCGTCGCGGCGTTCCAGAACCTTGTCGACCTGCTCCTGATCCTCGCAGACGATGACTTCGCATTCGGAATGTGCGAGCACATAGGCGACCTCGTTCGAGGGGCTTGTCGGGTAAACGCCGACCGCGATCCCGTCGGCTATGTTCGCTCCGAGCTGGGCCAGTACCCACTCGATCCGATTTTCGGACAGAATGGCGACATGGCCACCCTCGTGGAGACCGAGCGCGCGAAAGCCAAGGCCGACATGGCAAGCGCGCTCGTAATAACGCTGCCACGTTGAAGGATTCCAGATGCCAAACTCCTTTTGCCGGATAGCCACGCCCTCCGGATCCCGGCGCGCATTCTCGCGCAGCATCTGCGGCAACGTGAACTCAGGAAATCTCTCGCTCATACAATCCTCACAACCTCAGGACAGCCAGCGCTTGCGGCGCTTGTAATGCTTGATCCCGCGGAAACCCTTTGTCTCGGCATTCGCTGCGCCTACGCCAAGGTAGAACTCGCGAACATCCTGATCTCGGATGAGCTGCTCCGTCGGCCCATCGGTCACGATCTTTCCGGATTCCATGATGTACCCGTAAGTCGAGACCGCGAACGCGACTGCCGCATTTTGCTCGACAAGAAGCATGGAGACGCCCTGCTCCCGGCTGATGCGCGCGATAATGGTGAAAATCTCTTCCACCAGCTTCGGCGACAGACCGAGCGATGGCTCATCAAGCAGCATCAATTCCGGCTGCGCGATCAGCGCGCGGCCGATGGCCAGCATCTGCTGCTCGCCACCGGAGAGATAGCCTGCGCGCCCGGTCCGCCGCTCGAACAGGCGCGGGAAATAGGTATAGACGAGATCGAACGGCGTCTTCGCGCCGTTGCGGCCTGACATGGCATAGGTCGCAGCCGTCAGGTTCTCCTCGACCGTCAGGTCTTCGAAAATTCTTCGGCCTTCCATCACATGAAAGAGTCCACTTCGCACCAGTTGATGCGGAGCGAAGCGCGCGACAGCGTCGCCCTTGAACAGGATTTCACCAGTCGTGACTTTACCATCCTCCAGTTCAAGCAGATTGGAGATGGCTTTGAGCGTGGTCGACTTGCCGGCCCCGTTGGAGCCCAGCAAGGCGACCACCGCTCCCTTGTCGACCTTCAGCGACAAGCCGCGGAGCACCTGGACCGTCTTGTTGTAGACGACCTCGATATTGTTGACTGAGAGAAGTGCTTCCGCGGTCATTGCCGTTACTTCGCGATCTTGATCCAGTCAGAGACTGGCTTCATGGTCTTGTTCGCTCCGTCATATTGGTAGACGCGGCCAACAGGCACGGTGTTGCCTGGAATCGAGATCGGCACGCCAATGATGCCACCGGTGTCGAAGTCCTTGATGGAGTTCAGCGCTGCTTTCATGTTCGCTGCGGTAAGGTCCTTCTTGGCCTCGAGCGTGCGCTTGGCCGCTTCCGTCATCAGCATCGCGGTCAGGAAGCCCTGCATATAACCGGTCGACTGATACTCCGGACGGATCTGCCGGATTTTCTCCAGCATCGGCGACTTGCCTTCCGTGTCAAAGTAATAGCGATACGGCATCACGCCCATGAAGCCATCTGCGACATCGGCCGACTTCGCCCAGATCGCATTGTCCATTGACCAGAACGTCCCCATGAACTTGGTCTTGAGACCAAGCTGCTTGGCCTGGGTCATGAACTCCGGCAGCGGCGCAAGGATATAGCCGTGGAAGATGGTGTAGTCCGGATCGGCGCGGCGCAGCTTGAGCACTTCCGTCGACACGTCGACGCTGGTTGGCGGGGTCGCGATCTTCTCAACGATCTTCAGACCCAATTCGCCCGCGCGCTTCTCGGTCGGCACGATCGGATCACGACCGAACTCGGTGTCCGAATTGACCAGCGCTATCTTCGCACCCGGCTTGGTCTTCGCGATGTACTCCAGCAGAATGCCGATCATTTCCGAGTAATCGGGTCCGGCGATGAACTGGTTGGGGAAATTCTTCGGATCGTTCAATTCCGACGCGAAGGACGCGCCAGCGAGCATGATGTCGCCGCGGCGGTTCAGCTCCGCGTTGATGGTCTTCGAGAAAGCGGTGGAATCACCGTAGTAAAGGCTGACTTTCTCCTGGCTGGTGATGCGATTGAACACCGCCACGGAGTTGTCGACCTTGTAACCGGTGTCTTCGGAAACATACTTGACCTTGCGGCCATTAATGCCGCCGGCATCGTTGACGATCTTCACATAGTCCTGGAACGCATTGTTCAGCGCGATGCCTGCGAAGGCGAACACGCCTGTCATCGGCATCGAGGCACCGATCACGATGTCATCTGCTGCGCGGGCCTGAACGCCAAGACCCAACGCGAGGCAGCCTGCGGCTGCGTAGGACAGCACCTTTCGGCGCATAGGAATGTGTTTCATTACTGTTTCTCCCTGTGTGTTATTTCTTGAACGGCCATAAATGAAAGAAACGCCGGACGCGGCGCCAGATTTCGGCAAGGCCCTGCGGCTCGAACAGCAGAAACCCGATGATCAGCAAGCCGAAAACGATTGTCCGGATCGGCGACAGTTGCGCCACCGCATTCGGAATGAAGGTCATGTATGAGACCGCGATCTTCAAAATCTCGGGCACCATGGTCATGAAAATCGCGCCAAGGATCGCGCCTAGGATCGTGCCCATGCCGCCGACAATGACGGCCGCGAGAAAGAAGACCGAATAGATCAGTGGAAAGCTCTCCGGCGTCACGACGCGGAAGAAATACGCCCACATGCCGCCAGCGACGCCTGCATAAAACGATGACAGCGCGAACGAAAGCAGCTTGTATTTCAGCAGCGGAATGCCGAGCACCTCTGCCGAAATATCGCGGTCGCGGATGGCAATGAAAGCGCGGCCAATGCGGGTCCGGAACAGATTTGCGGCGGCGAACACGGCAAGCGCGGTCAGCGGCATAAACAGCCAGTAAAGCTGGAACGGACGCGCCAGATCGTAACCGAACAGCCGCGCTGGCGGCATGCTCAGCCCCTGCGTCCCACCAAGGAAGGCCGGTCCATTGGCAAATATGAAGTGCAGGATGAAGGACGCGGCAATCGTCGCGATGGCGAGATAGAGCCCCTTCACGCGCAGGCTCGGCACACCGACAACAAGACCAACCGCTGCCGAGACAAATCCTGCGACAATGAGGTTGATGATGAAGGGCGTGCCGACGCGGATTTCCAGAATCGCAACGGTATAGGCGCCCACCGACATAAAGGCCGCCTGCCCCAGACTGACGAGGCCGGTATAACCGGTGAGAATATTGAGGCCAGTCGTGCTGACAATGTGGATCGCCACCAGACAAGCCAGATAAATCCAGTACTGATCCGCAAAAAACGGAAACAGCACCAGCGCCGCGAACAGCGCGACCATCATTACACGCTGCACGTTGGTATCGAGCAGCGATTCTGCCTGAGCGTAAGTTTCGTGTGCCGCACCGATCCGCATCAGAGTCGCTCGATTTCAACGGTGCCGAACAATCCGTAAGGCCGGATCATCAGGGCAACCACCAGAATGCTGAAAGTGACAAGCAGCTTGTATTCGCCGCCCATGTAAGTTCCGACCAGCGCCTCCACGACGCCGATGGCAAGGCCAGCGACAAGAGCACCGGCGATCGAGTCCAGGCCCCCGACGATGACAGCTACCAGAACCGAAAGGCCGAATACGCCCATGGTGGGCGAGATGCCGCCGATGGAGCCGATCAGAATGCCCGAGCCTGCTGCCGCCATGCCCGCGACAATCCACGACACCGAAAAGACCGCGGGAACATTGATGCCACAGGAGAATGCAGCGCCCTGATCGGTCGCCGTGGCGCGCAGCGCAACGCCGCCGCGCCATGTCCGGAAGACAATGAGGAATGCCGCGATCAGCACCGTTGCAACCACGAAGCTCACTGCGATCTTCGGCGAAACATAAGCACTGCCGATGAAGATCGGCTTCGTCGGCAGGAAGTTCGGCAAGGTCGCAGGATCGCTCCCCCAGACGAACTCGACAAGCCCGATCAGCACCGAACTCAGCCCCACCGTCACCATAAAGACGGAAATCGGACTTTCACCGAGCATCGGGCGGATCAGGATGCGCTCGATGACGCCGCCAAGAATGCCGCCGCCGATCACGGTGAGAATGATCGCCAGCCAGATCGGGAGCGCGAGCGCCGCTGTCATTCCAAAAAAGAAGTATGCACACAGCATCAGCATTTCGCCGACGGCGAGATTCAGCACCTTGGTCGCCTTGTAGATCAGCACGAAGGCGATACCGGTCAACGCCAGCAGCGCGCCCGAACCAAGGCCAGACAGAATGATCTCGAACAGGAACAGCCAATCCATCACGCGGCCCTCTCGCCAGCGATCCGCCGTGACAGATCGCCGACATCGCCGGAGCCGAGATAAGCCGCGATCACGTCCGGATTGTTCTGAATGTCCACCGGCTTTCCGGCCGCAATCACCTGACCGAAATTCAACACGACGATATGATCCGAAATGTCCATCACAAGGCCCATGTCGTGCTCAACCATTAGAATGGTGACGCCCCACTCCTCCTTCACATCGAGAATGAAGCGCGCCATGTCCTCGGTTTCTTCGCGGTTCATTCCCGCGACCGGCTCATCCAGCATCAACACGCGCGGCTGCATCGCAAGCGCGCGTGCAAGCTCTACGCGCTTGCGCAGACCATAAGAGAGCGACGCCACCGGCTGATCGCGAATATGTTCCATCTCGAGAAAATCGAGGACGCGCCGCTCGATTTCGGATCGCAGCGCAAGCTCCTCGCGCCTGGCGCGGCCGAAATACCACAACGCATCGAAAACATTGGTCTGCATATGCGCGTGACGGCCGAGCTTGATGTTATCGAGCACCGTCATGCCGCGAAACAGCGCGATGTTCTGGAAGGTGCGCGCAAGACCAATCTTGGCGCGTGCGGGCGGATGCAGCTTGCTGATGTCATCACCGGCGAATTCAATCGTTCCGGCGGACGGGCGATAAAAACCCGAGATGCAGTTGAAGAGCGATGTTTTCCCGGCGCCGTTGGGGCCGATAACCGCCGTGATCGATCCGGGCGCAACCGCGAACGAAACATTGGTCAGCGCCTTCAGGCCGCCGAACGACAACGACAAGCCGCTGACATTCAGCCCTGCTGAGGGCAGTTGGTTTTGACTATCCATGGTCATGCGCGGCGCTGCACCAGCGACAGAGCGAAAAGCGCCAGCCTGCCGGCCCGCACACGACGTCGATCATCCCAGTTCACCTGACGCTCCCCCCCAATTTGATTTACCCGGCGGTTGATCCGCTCTTCTGGCCTGCTGGTGACTATCTTTTGCGATTCACCAGACCATGTTCCATGTACATTCGCTCAACCGGCCGATCGAGTGAGTTGCCGGCGCGCTCAAATCCCCTGCGCCAGTCTTCAACGTGACGGCGCATCCATACTTTCCCTGCTTCCTTGTCACGTCTACGAATTGCATCGAGCAGATGATGGTGTGCGGCGATGAGACGCGGCATGCCTTCCGCCACGTTTCGCACCACCATCTCCGTTGTGGGAAAGAACAGCAGGCCCGCAGGCTCGCGCGCGAGTTGCAACACGCGGTTATGCGAAGCCTTGGCAATTAGAATATGGAAGTCGGCGTCCAGTTCAGAAAATGCCGCCGGATTGTCGACCGCCTGCTCGGTCTTTTCGATATTCCGGGCGATCTCTGCGATATCTTCCTCGGTCGCATGATCGACGGCGTATTCAATCGCAGCGATCTCCAGAATGATCGCTGTCTCAAACAATTCGCGGAACGTCACTTCATGCAACACGAGCGCACGGCTCAGGCGGCTGGCCAACTTGTTGTAACGCGGCAGGCACGCATAAAGGCGGCGGCTGGAATCGCGCCGGATCAATCCGCTCTCCTCAAGAACGCGAATTCCCTCACGCACCGTGGAGCGGTTCACGCCGAATTGCTGAACCAGTTCGGACTCCGTGCCAATCGGGTCGTCCGGCTTGATCCGTCCATTGACGATCTCACGCTCAATCGCGTCGGCCACCTTCTGGTAGGCCGGGGCGACTTCGATACGCGCAAAATTCGGAACCACGGAGGACATGATATCTCAGCGTTGATTGTCGGACAAAAGCTATGAGTGAAATTTTCTCTCGTCAATCTCCTGAAATAGCTGATTTACAAGGATTTCATTTTGCGGCGCACAACGCGAAATGCCAAAGATAGCTTTGTCGGACAAAGTAAGCGCGCCGGATTTGAGCAGCCAAGATCGTTTCGGTGGCCAGATATCGTCCCGCATGCGATCCCGCAGAATAGCGCATGTTCCGAGGGCGAACCGGCAAGCGCCGTCGCCCGCAAGGACACGAACGTGAACGATGTGCGGGGAGCAAATATCAGGCGAGGTTTTGAACAACGCTTTTCGGAAGGATGGCATGCACGCCCCAGTTTCCGTCAACGACCTGGGAGACTCCAAAGTCAACGGAAACGGACATGATGGATATGGCCTCGTCTTCCGACAGCGCAAAGCTTGTCATCAGAAGCCGGCGCATCTTCCTGAACGCATCCTTCATCGCAAGATCGATCGATGACTGCTTGTAGATTTCGCTCTGGGCGTTCTCTCCCAGTTCAGCGAGATAATTCGCGTGGCTGAAGCCGGGTAAAATCCAGGACGTCTCGGTTTCGATCAACGGACATGAGAGATCGCGAAATACCTGCCTCGCCAGCGTTTCCTTTTTGTGCAGGACAATCTGCGTCTGGCCTGTGAGTGAACATTCAATGGCTGTTCCGCTCAGCTCCGAATCTCCCTGAGCGGCGTGCGGATCTCCGATGGACAGCATCGCGCCGGGCACGAGAACCGGCATGTAGATTTTCGAGTCTTTGCCGAGCCGCCAGTTGTCGAGATTTCCTCCGAAGTACGACGGCGGAATAGAATCGACGAGTTCGCTTTCGCGCGGAGCTACGCCGACAACTCCGAAATGAAGCCGCAGCGGAACTTCCAGTTTCCTGTGCGACAGGTTGATGACCTCGACGGCTTTCTGGTCGACTGGGATACCCGGATAATCGATGGTCGAGTGAACCACGCCGAATGGATCGGTTTGCGCACGCCAGACATAGCTGTGCACCGGCCGGGCATGCGGATGTTCCGCATTGTTGAAGATTTCGTAGATTGTCACCGTTTCCCTTTGCCGAGGCTCGGTCAGCAGTTCCTTGAAGTGAAAGCCCCACCATGCGGCAGCATTGCTGCCGAAGGATCGTCCGAAAAATTCCGGGTTACGGCATGGACGCGGCACAATGTCGAGAAAGCGCACCTCGATGACATCGCCGGGCATGGCGCCTTTCACCGCAATGGGCCCTGTCATGATCTGCGTGCCGAACCCCTCTCCCGCACCGCGCCCGAGCACCGACGCGTCCATTGGGCCGGCGCCTCGTCGATCCACGCCCTTTCTCGTCGCGGTCCATTCGAAAACTTCTTCCGCGCCCGGATCGCCCTTGATCATGCGATCGTAGTCGTCATAGGCATGCTGGGTCAGGGTTTCGATGGTGACATAATCGCCGGAATCGATTTCGAGGACCGACTTAAGCCCACGGCTGAAATAGCCCCAGTGTACCGTGCGCGGCGTGGCCTGAAGATAATGTGCCCCATCATAAAGATGCGAAAGCCCATCCTGAGACATGGCGATGTCGGATTGGGATTTCGCTTTCGCGAGAACGGCTTCAGACTCCCGGCGCCTCAGACGCGATGCATCGCCAATGGCGGGCCATCCTCGCGTCGCTTTCGCTATCCCGGTAAAGCGATTGGCCACCAGTTCCTTGCGATACTCCGTCGGCGTTTTCTGAAAACGATCGCGAAAAACTCTACTGAAATGAGCCGCATCCCGGAACCCCCATGAAAAGCAGATCTCCGAGATTGATCGCTTGTCAAACTGCGGATCGATCAATGCGTCCGCACACCGGTCCAGACGCCGGCGCAGAAGATAATGAGTAAAGCTCTCCCCGGCCTTCTCAAACAATTTCTGCAAGTAACGCGACGAAAGACCTTCTGCGCGCGCGACGTCTTTCAAGTTCAGGTTTGGATCGCTGAGCCGCAGCTCGATACTTTGGCAGACCCGCCGCAACACCGCCGTCCGATCTGCCGAAGCATCGATGACATGTTTGACACCGCGCCCTTCCGTTGCAGCGATGAGAGCTTCCAGAAACATCGAGTCGAGCGTGCGAAGCGCCGCGGGCTCGATTGTGTCGATCACATCGCTGAGCCCTGACAGCAGACTCGCGAGAATATGCCCTACCCCCTCGTCGCCGGAGATGACCCTGATCTCGGCGAGGCGCGACTGAGCGAGCCTGTTGAAAGCAACTTTCGGGATGGACGAGATCAATGCGCGAAATCGCGAACACGCGGCAAACTTGAGATTCTGGCTCGGAGGACAGAGAAAGGTGTCGCCCGTCCCGATAGAGATCGCCTTGCCCGCGAGATTGCAATCGATCTGACCATCAACAAGATGAAATAGCAGCAGAGCTTCGTCTCTGGGCGGAATCAGCCGGGAAATTGTCTGCGCGCTTGACGATATCTTGACGAAGCGCATGCCGAGAGCGGAATCGACAAAGCTTGCGGAACAAGCAAATTCGCTGGCTTCATTATCAAGTTCCGAAACGAAGCCAACGCGGCTGATGGCGTCGTTCCACGCGGTAATCCGCGACGCCGCCGCATAATCCTCGCTCGCAAATGTCGCCTTGCTCTGGATCGATTGCATCGGACCGCCACCTCCGGCACATCAAGTGTAAGCTGCGAGATGCGCTTTTCAAGCGGGATTGGAATCTCCTCGCCGGGGCGGATAATAACCCGGCCACCAGGTGAAACGACCTGTTGGCCGGGCTGTCACCAGATCACGCCTGATCGGCGAAGATGTCCTTCTTGACGATGGCATGCACGCCCCAGTTGCCATCGACGACCTGGGTGATACCGAAGTCGACACTGATCGACATCAGCGAGATCGCTTCGTCTTCCGTCAGCTTGCGGGTCTTCATCAGGAAGTGGCGCATCTTCCGGAAAGCGTCCCGCAACGCGAGATCGACGGAACCCTTCTTGTAGACCTCGGTTTGCGCTGTGGCTCCCAGCTCCGCAAGATAGTTCGGGTAGCTGAAGCCGTGGACGAGCCACTCGTCCTGCGTTTCGAGCATCGGATAGTTGAGCTCTTCAAGCGGCGTGCCAGCCAGATCCTTCTTCTTGTGAAGAATGAACTGGAATGTTCCGTTCAGCGAACACTCGATAGCCGTACCGCAAAGTTCGCTATCGCCCTGAGATGCATGGGGGTCGCCGACCGAAAGAAGCGCGCCTTCCACCGCGACAGGATAGAACATCGTTGCGCCCTTCCCGATGCGCCAGTTGTCGATGTTGCCACCCGTGTAGCTCGGCGGGATCGTGTCCACGATATCGGCTTCTTTGGGAGCCACTCCGATCGTCCCGAAATGCGGCCTGATCGGCAACCTCACGCCCTTCAGGAAGTCATAGTTGCGCTTGGTCTTGCTGTGATCGACCGGGATACCCGGATAGTCGATCGTCTTGTGAACGACACCGAACGGGTCTGTCTGCGGCACCCATTCGAAGCTGTGAGCGGCCTTGGCCCAATTCCGGGTTCCGGTCGCATCCACTTCGTAAATCGTGACGACTTCGCGTTTCTTTCCATCCAGCATGTCGTTGTAGTGGAAACCCCACCAGGCGGCGGCGTTGCTGCCGAATGCCTTTCCCTTGAACTGAGGATTGGCAGACGGACGCAACGTGCAGTCCACAATGCGGACTTCGAGTATGTCGCCCGGCTGGGCGTCACGCACATAAACCGGGCCGGTCATGATGTGAACGCCCATGCCCTCGCCCGCGCCGCGTCCGTGAAGTGACGCGTCCATCGGACCTGCGCCACGGCGATTGACGTTCTTCTTGTCCTTGGTCCAGAGATAGACACTCTCCACGCCCGGATCGCCTTTGATCATCCGGTCGTAGTCATCGTAGGCGTGATGCGTCAGCGATTCGATGGTGACGAAGTCTCCCGAATTGATCTCGACTTTCGGTTTGAGCGACTTGCTGAAATAGCCCCAGTGCACGGTATCCGCATTTGCCGGCAGATGATGGTGCGCCGGGCCGCCCGTCTGGCGCGCCTGAGCGGTCTGCGCCAGCGCCGGTGTCACCAGCGAAATGCCGCCGGCCGTCATGGCCGCCGCCGCGCCGCTGGCGACAAAGCTGCTTTTCAGGAAAGACCGCCGCTCTGAATTGAGTTCGGCCTTGAACCTTGCGTGGTGCTCATGGAAGTCCGGACAATTCCTATCGTCGCCCATACACATTGCATTTGCTCCCGAATTTTTATGTGCCGTTATCCGGCTTCTTTCGCGACTATCAGGGCGATTTCATTCGGGCAAACAGCGGCCAGAGCGGTATTCCAAAGGTAGCGTGCCACCGGAAAATCCTTGTTCTGCATCAGCTTAGGCAGGTACGCAGTCAGCGCACGACAACCAATCTCGCGGTGCAAGAACACCATGAGACAAGAGACATGCCGCGTACGGTCAAGCGAAAATCGCTCAATTCTTGATGCGGGATGGTGCTGCTGGCGATGAAGAAGCTAAGCGGTCCATTGTCTCGCCGGGTCGAATTGACAGCGAGATGCCATCTACCACCTGAACCGCTCAAGCCGAGAGTTCACGGGAGAAAGCAACGCCGGTGTTGTTCGAGCCTCATGGACCCACGGATCCATCCTTCATAAATCGCCCGCAGAGAGCTTTCGTCCGGCGGCCAGCAAGAGCACACCATAGCTCCTCATTGCGTGCTGATTTTGCTGCGGACCGTCGCCTGTGTAACGAAACTGTTCGGCGGCACATCTTCCGTCAGCCAGACATTTCCGCCGATCGTCGATCCGCGCCCGACGGTGATCCGCCCGAGAATCGTAGCACCCGCATAGATAACGACGTCATCCTCGACAATCGGATGCCGCGAGGCGCCCTTGATCAACGTCCCGTCCTTGTCTGTTGGAAAGTGCCGCGCACCAAGCGTGACCGCCTGATAGATACGGACGCGATCGCCAATGACCGCTGTTTCACCGATCACAACACCGGTTCCGTGATCGATGAAGAAACTCGCGCCAATCGTCGCACCGGGGTGAATGTCGATCCCCGTTTTTGTGTGTGCGATTTCAGCAACCAATCTCGCCAACAACCTGGCACCCAGTTCATGAAGAGCGCGGGCAAGGCGATGATGAATGATCGCAGTCATTCCCGGATAGCCGATCAGTATTTCCGGAAAATTCGTCGCCGCCGGATCGCCGATATAGGCCGCTCGCAGGTCGTCCACGAGCTTGCCGCGAATTTGAGGGAGCGTCGATGCGAACGCGCGCGTAAGCTCAATGGCGTCGCGAAAATGCCGGTCCGATGGTGTTTCGTCCGTCGTGAACAAGGTGCCGCGGTGCACCTGCTCTAGAAGTTCGTTGAGAGCAATGTTCAGGGTATTGCCCACGAAATAGTCGATGTTTTCCGCATCAAGGTCAGATTTCCCGTAATGCCGCGGAAACAATGCTTCGGTCAGCCCGTTCAGGATCTTTTCCAGCGCATCGCGCGAAGGCGCGCGGCGAGTCGGTCCATCATGGCGAATGCTGTGGCTGATCTCGCGAGAGACGCGCAGCTCCGACACGATGGAATCGAGGCGCCATCGCGTATCGATGTTATCGCCCCGCGTTGCGGCAACAACCCGGGGGGCTTCTCGCAAGGAATCGATCGTCATGCACATCTTCCGGAACTGATGATCCGGTCGAGCATGTCGCACTTGTTCGAAATACTGAATTCCAAAGCTGCCAGTGCGCGGAGATACACATTCCCTGGCGAACGGCTTCAATGGAATGAAGTCATCATGAGGCAAGACCGGCTGAATATCCATTCGACCCGCTATCCTCGTTTGAGGTCGAACGAGACTCAATCCTCAGTCATCCGGAGCGGCCCGTTGCATTGACCGCAGCGGCGCGGCTAACGCTGTCCGCTATATTGGACATGCTTCCGTGATAATGCCGAAAATGTCTGTTGTGTTGGAGGGCCGGACGACTTGTTGGAGAAAAGCCAACGCGAGATTCATTCCGATATTGAGCCAATAACTGGAAACTCCTACTCCTGAGAGCAACAGACGAAACCGGTTTCGTCTCCAAAGAATGGAGTTTCCGATGAACACCGCGATGCAGATGATGCCGATGATGACCAACATGATGGGCGGCATGAACCCAATGATGATGAACGGCATGATGCCCATGATGGGCACGATGATGGGTGCTCCCGGCATGGGAATGGCGATGCCCATGATGATGTGCAAGATGACCTGCACCATGACCCCGAACGGTATGACCTGCGAAATGACCCCGATGGATGCTTCCATGAAGGACATGTTCATGCAGTGCTGCCAGAACATGATGAGCATGATGAATGCCGGCATGCCGATGATGATGAACTGCGGCGGCATGGTGATGATGTGCATGATGCCGGCAAAAATGGCGAAGTAAGCCGCCGCCGGATCACAAAGAAAGGCCGGCACTGCGCCGGCCTTTTTCTTATATCGAAAAGACTCTCGTTAGCCGATCGCCTCGACATAGGTCATGACGAGAAACAGAATTGCTTCCTCTGTCCCAAGATTCCGATAGCTGTGCGGCACATCGGCCTCGAACAAAATGGCGTCGCCCTCGCTCAGCGTCACAGGCCGTCCCGATCCTGATATGATTTCAACAGTTCCTCGCGCAACCACCAGGTTCTCGCGCGTTCCCGGCGCATGCGCGTCGGCATTCTCACGGTGCAGAGGCGCCAGCCTCAGCTCGTAAAACTCCACCTTCCGCTCGCTATCGAAGGGGAAGAGAGCGCGCGAGGTAAACTGCCCCTGATTAGACGACAGCAGCTTCGCATTCGCCCTGCGCAACACAAGGATCCCGCCGGTATCCTCCGCCGCGATCAGGCTCGCAAATGGCACTCCCAGAGCAACAGCAATCTTCCAGAGCAAACCTATCGTCGGCACGCTCTTGCCGGTTTCGATCTGCCCGAGCATCGCCCGGCTGACCCCTGACTGTTTGGCAAGCCGTTCGAGCGAATGGCCCTGCCGCACTCTCAAGCGGCGGAGATTGCGGCCAACAATCAAGGGCAGATCGGTCATGGGATCGACTGGCGCGGCGCCAGCCGCTTCATTCACAAGGCGAGCCCTTGCTTCACTCATGCCACGCCGCTTCCGCCGCTATTCAATGCAGTGGCCTGCGGCACAACAAACCATCCCGGCCAAAAAACAAAGAAGGCAACAGGCATGGCGAAAGCCGTTACCGGAGTTTGACCGTAATGAAATTGATCGCCAAAAGCATCCGGCGTCGCAGCTGCAAGATTCTGCGCTATCTTTCGATCACGATATGTCTTGAGGTCGATGACCTCGGCAATCTGGTTCAGCACAGCGATCTCATTCATCAGGATTCGATGGTTGCGTCGGTTAGAGAAAGAGAATGCTGACCGAGACACGGCTCCTTTTCAATGCATCCACAAAGAAAAGTATGGATGCAGCGACATGCCCCAGCTACGCAGCAAAATGATTGCAAAATCGGCATGGACTTAGCGAAATCATCTGGCGGTCACGAGATATTCAGACCGCCAATTTTGAATGGAAAATTCACTGCGCGCGAGGTTTACAGACCTCCACGGATTGGAACGCAGCACGCTCGCGCCATAGGCTAGGCTGCGGCATATCCAATCTGTTCGTCATGCGCAGCGATGAGCTTTCGCGTTGCTGGGATCAATTCGCGCCCGTACTCGATTACATCGATCAGAGGATCAAAGCCCCGAATCAGGAAATGGCTGACGCCAAGCTGGTAGTAATCCCGGAAGACTTCAGCGACCTGTTCGGGAGTTCCTACCAAAGCCGTTGTATTGCTGTTGGCTCCTGTCAGCTTGGCGATTTCCGTCCAGAGCCGCTTATCGATACGCGTGCCCTTCTCTGCCAATGACAAGAGCCGACGCGCACCGGCCGTGGCGTGACCATCGGCAGGTTTTCTGTATCCGGTTTGATCCTGCAGGGCCGTCGCGCGCGCCAGGATCGCCTCGGCCTTTTCCCATGCCTTCTCTTCAGTCTCGGCAAGGATCGGACGGACCGAAAGACTGAAGCGCGGTGCTGGCCGGCCATATCTTGCCGCCGCGGCCCTGACACGCGCCGTCACATCGCGAACCTGGTCGTAGGACTCGCCCCATAAGGCGAAAGTGTCCGCATGTCTGGCGGCAGCTTCGATGGCGCCTTCCGAGGCACCGCCGACGAACACCGGGATGCCGCCCTCCCTGTAAGGCTTGACCTGAGAAAAGGCATTCGTGACCTCGTAAAACTTGCCACGATAGTCGAACGGTTTATCGCTGCTCCATTCCAGTTTGAGAATGTCGAGAAACTCGATCGTCCGCGCATAGCGCTCATCCTTGTCATCCAGCAGGTTGCCGTCCTGACGAAGTTCGGCGGCATCACCGCCGGTAATGACATGGAGAGAAACTCGGCCGCGCCACAACTGATCGATGGTAGCAAATTGACGCGCCAGCAGTGTCGGTGCCGTAAATCCCGGCCGCTGTGCGATCATCACATTGAGCCGATCCGTCACGCCCAGTACGTGCTGCGCGACTTGCAGCGCGTCCGGAATCGTCGAATGAAATGCCAGCAGCGCCCTGTCGAATCCCGCATTCTCATGGGCCTTTGCGACGGTCTCAATATGGTCCCGATTGAGGACGGGACCGCTGCGCACGATTGTCTCGGACGAGTTATTGTTCGTGATGAAACCAATGAATTCGATCGGCATAGCTGCCTCCATGAAAATTAGTTCAAAGCTGATAGCCCGAGAGCAATCCGCGTACTGTCATCCTGAGGTGAATGAATCCGGCCACACAGGACGTCACGATGATGACGCTCCAGAGGATTTCGCCGTGAGAGGCCGTGATTTCCGGCAAGCAACAGCGCCTGTTCCACCACAGCGATCGCGTTATTGGTGACCGCAAGTTTCACCACACTGGCGTCTAATGGATCGGCTGTGCGGCGCGCGTCGAACTCCTGAGCGAAGCTCCGGATCAGCCGGTCATTGATCGCAAGCTTGATCTCGATGTCGCCGAGTGCTTCCTGAACCCGGCTCAGCGTTGAGAGAGGCGCGCCGAGGCTCGATGGAGAACGCGTTTTGAGAAACTGCACGAGCCAGTTCCGCGCCGCTTGCGCAACGCCATCGTAGATCGCCCCAATGAGAAGCGGATGAAGGCTACCCGCGATCGGGTCCGGGCGGCGCCAGTCATCGGGACGCCTCAGATCGATGGCATGGTCATTGGGAATCCGGACGTCCTCGAAGAGAGCATCGTGACTGCCGCTGGCTCGCAATCCCAGATGATCCCACGTCTCCACAATCTTCGTTCCGGGCAAACCAGCTTGCACGAGAAACGCGCCAACCCTGACATCATCTTCGTCGGTTCGAGCCCAAACGAGATACCAGTCCAAGACGGCGGCGCCTGTCGAATAGATCTTGTGGCCCGTCAGGCGCCATCCGTCCTTGTTCCGCCGCGCAACCGTCTGCGGCAGCCCGCCGCGCGACGGGGATCCCAACTCGGGTTCGACGCGAAGCGCATTAATCCAGCCCTTTCCTGCAAGGGCATCGTCAATGAGCTTACCCGCGAGATGCTCGGGCCATCCCGGTGCCCGATCGATAATAAGATGCTGAATGAAGTGCATCGACAAGATCAGGGCAACCGAGGGATCAGCGCGTCCAAGACGCCGTAACACATCCACAGTCTGTTGAATATCTGCGCCTGCGCCGCCTGCCGCCCGCGGAACCGTCAGCGCCAGAACGCCGGACGATGCGATCTCATCCAGCTGTTCGCGGGGAATGTGACCGACACGGTCATTGCGGGCCGCGTTTGCCTCGAGGCTGGAGACCAGGATGTCGATGCTGTCGAATGAATTCGTCTTGGCATCCATGGACGCCTCCTTATGCGCTCACCGGCGGAACAGTCACCAGGTCGCGTCAAGGCCCAGCAGGCCAAGGATTTCCTTACGCAGACCCGCAAGATAGGGATCGCCGCGATGGCGCGGATAGGAACGATCCACCCGGATGTCAGCCTTGATGCGCGCTGGGCGTTCGCTGAAAACCAGAACGCGATTTGCCAGGAAGACCGCCTCTTCCACATCATGGGTTACCAGCAGCGCGGTGAAGCCACTTTGCTGCCAGAGCGAGAGAATCTCGGTCTGCATCGAAATTCGTGTCAGTGAATCAAGTTTGCCTAAAGGCTCGTCGAGAATCAGAATCTCCGGCTCGTTGACCAAAGCCCGCGCCAGCGAAACGCGCTGCGCCATGCCACCCGAAAGCTGGTGCGGATAGGCGCCCGCGAAGCCGGAAAGCCCGACCAGACCGATCGCATCATCCACGCGGCTTCGCTCCTGACGCAGGATGCCGCGGGCTTCCAGACCGAGCGCGACATTCTGCCAAACAGTGCGCCAGGGATATAAAGTTGGATCCTGAAAGACCACGACCCGCGACGGTTCAGGCTTGAGGATAGCCCGCCCATTCGCGCGCAACTCGCCGGCGCTGGGCGGGTCCAGACCCGCCACCAGACGAAGCAGCGTGGATTTCCCGCATCCCGAAGGTCCAAGAAGAGCTACGAATTCCCCCGCCTCCGCGCGAAAACTGACATCATCGAGGACTGCAAGCGGCTTGCCATCAATATCGAATTGATGACTGACGTCCTTCACCTCAAGGACGGCTCCCGCGGCTTTGGGTGCTTCTTGCTTGAGTGCAGCAGCTACCATTTCACAACACCCTTCTGCCAGACGAGCAGGCGATCACGCACTTTGAAGAGCAGTGTGATGGCTCCCGAACAGAGTAAGGACATCACGATGAGGGCTGCGTACATATTCGCATAAGCCGCCCACCCCTGAGCCCATTGCAGATACCAGCCAAGCCCCGCCTTCACGCCGACCATTTCCGCGACGACGAGAACCGCAAAGGACGCGCCAAGCCCCATAAACAGCCCGACAAATACGTGCGGGAGGGCAGCCGGAATTGCCACCTTCAAGATCAGGAATGAGGGTTTTGCTCCCAACGTCCGCGCAACGTCATAGTAAGCATTGCTGACGCTCGCGACGCCGGACCATGTGAGCACCGTAACGGGAAAGCCTGTCGCAAGCGCGATCAGGAACGTGCTCGCACTCCAGCTTGACGGGAACGTGAAGAATGCAATCGGCAGCCATGCGGTCGCCGGCAAGGGACCGATGAAACGCAGCAACGGGTGAACCCAGTATCCGATGGACCGGGACCAGCCAATCGATACGCCGGTGAGGAAGCCAATCACAGCGCCGGTCACATACCCGCCGAGCTGAAGCTTGACGGAGGCAAGCACACTCGCAGCGAGTTTCGGCAGGTCATCGGTATAAACTTCAATGATTGCCTGTGGCGGCGGAAAGAACGGCTGAGGCAGCCATCCCCATTTCGCAGTCGTTACCTCCCATGCAGTCAGAAACAGGCCCAGGGCCAGGAGCCAAGGAGCCCTTCCCCGGAAGGTTTCGCCGATGCGTCCGAATCTTTTGCCCGCGAGGCCAAGGACAAGGATGAACCCCGCCACACCGATTGCGGCATGAGCCATGATTTCCGTTCGTGCCCAGTCGCCGATGTCCGGCCATCGCAAGGCCGACAAACCGAAGGCAAACCACGAAATTCCCGCAGCAACACCGACCATACCCGGGCCAATCTGTGGGAAAGATAGCGGCCGGCTCGAAAATGCTGCGCCCTCCTCTGCAGATAGAGGCGCACCAATCGTCTCACGCACTGAAGACATCAGCGTAAATCCGCTCGGCGAATTTCGTGGTGTCCGTGCTCGGCTTGAAGACAGATACCAGCTTCAGGTCGTCTGCGTACGCTTTCAGCTCGCGCTTCAGCCCGGCACCAGTCGGATGGTGATGGTGCGTGTGGTAACGAATGAGCGCCAGAATATCCTCCTCGGTTGCAGCTTTTGGCGCATATGGCAGGAACGACTTGGCTGCCACGTCCGGATTTTGCGCCGTAAACATCGCGGCATCGAGCAGCGCCTGCGTAACCGCCCGCGCAACCAAAGGCTCTTCCCGGATCAGGCTGCCACGCAGTCCGACAATGCAGCAGCTCACATCTTTATACGGACCGTCGAGATTCGACCCCACTTCGCGAAACTGGCCGTCCTTGAGCCAAAGATAGGCAATCGGATCGGATGCCAGAAACGCCTGAACCTCGCCCTTCTCCGCGGCGAGGCGAAGAAGATTGCCGGGATATGGCCGCCAATCCACATCCGTGTTCGGATCAATGCCCGCCTTGGCGAGCTGAATTGAAAAGAAGTTCTTGTCCGGCCCGGCCATGTCGCCAACGGCAACGACCTTGCCCTTGAGATCCGCGACCGTCTTGATGCTGGAGCCTGCCGGAACGATCGCGCGCAAACATCCGCCATGGGCGCCCGCGGTAATCTTGACGTCAAACCCCTGTTCAAGCGGCTTCAGCCATCGAAGGGCCATGCCGAAACCGGCATCGGATTTTCCAGTCGCGATGGCTTCGAGAAGCTGATCGGTCGAGCCGCTGAAATTGACGAGTTCGACGTCGAGGTTCTGTTTCTTGAAGAAGCCATGATCGATTCCCACGGGGAGCTGCACCGAGCAGACAGCGTTTGCGTTCCACGATATCCGCAGCTTGCGAGGGGCTCCGGTCAACGCGGGGGGCGCTTCCGATGCCGTTTTGCAAATGGGAAACTCGGAAAAGTCGATTGCGGGATTTGCGCGCCCCGGAAATGCCTTTGCACCGATAACGCCGAGAGGTGCCGCTACCAGCGCGGCCGCACCGCTGCGCAGCATCGTACGACGATCGACAACAGCACGTGATTTGTTTGATGACACCGAAATCTCCTCGCTAAATGCGTATCAGCCGACTGCTCTTGATCATCGAAGATGCGGCGGAGATCAGCGTCAGGTCAATGAAACGGGATTTTCAATGTTGGCATCAGACAGACGTTTTCGTCTTCCAACATGGCGATAGCCGGTTCGGCCATTCCACTGCGAAATATCTTTCTGCAACCATGCCTTTACGGGCAATGATGCACTCTCGTTTTCAGCATGCAGACACTGGACGCAGTGCGCCTTCATCAAAGTCACTTGAGACGGCTTGGCAGGCTATCCGGTATACAAATTTCGCCGTTACAGGAGAGCCGCTGCGCTGGCTAAAAGACAAAAGCGCTGCGACCTTTCTTCAACTGCCTACAGCGAGTCGGGAGGAAGAATTGGGTCGCGGCCCGTAGCGATAGCCGATTCCAGCTGGTCAAGCCGATCCTGGCCCCAGAAAGGTTCGCCACGATAGAAATAGAACGGCGCACCGAACAGCTGGCGATCGATAGCCTCGCGCGTGAAGCTGGCCTCCTGCGCGACCAGATTTGAATCCGAGGCCTGGGCCAACAACTGCTTGCCAGCGAGACCGCTTGCATCGGCAAGACGCACAAGCGTCTCGGGGTCCTCAACATTCAGTTCATCCGCCCAGACAGCCTTGAGTCCGGCATGTGCAAAAGCTGTTACATCCGCGCCGTCCCTGATCGCAGCCAGCAGCATGCGATGCCCGAGTGTCGGGTCCGCCGGATAAAATTTCGGCCAGGTCACGAGTGGAATCCCGCGGATCGCCTTCCAGCGCTCCATCTCCACCAGCCGATAGGCCTGCCGCTGCGGCGGCCGCTGACGCACCGGCTTGCCGCCGCCCGCAGCGAAAATCGCCAGCAGATCAATCGGCTTGTAATCAACGCGCACGTTGTGGCGCTTGATGATATCCTGAAAGACAAGGCTTCCGATGTAGGACCACAGCGAGATGAAGCTGAAGTAATACTCAACCGTCGGGCGCTCTGCTGTCATGATAACTCTCGTTGTTATAGTCCGAGGTAGGCCGCACGAATTGCGGGGTCCTTGGCGATTGCCGCAGCTGCCCCGCTTCGAACCGTGCGGCCCTGATCCACAATATAAGCATGGTCGGCGAATTCGAGCGCGGTCGCGACATCCTGCTCGACAATCAGCAGGCTCGTTCCTTCGGCATTGACCTTGCGCAGCGCATCCACGAGTTCGTCGACCACCTTGGGCGCCAATCCAAGCGATAATTCATCAATGAGCAAAAGACGGGGTGCTGCCATCAACCCGCGCCCAATCGCGCACATCTGTTGTTCGCCGCCTGAGAGCGTCGCCGCATCCTGGCGGCGTCTCTCACGCAGGCGCGGAAACAGCGAGAAGATTCGCTCGATGTCGCGCGCGATATTGCCCTTATCGGTGCGCAGATAGGCGCCGAGCATCAGGTTGTCCCAGACTGAAAGGCTGGAAAACAGCCGGCGCCCCTCCGGCACATGAACAAGACCCTGCTTCACGAAGTTCAGAGGCGAAGCCACGTTCACCTCCCTGCCGCCGAAAACAATCCGGCCTCTTGCCGGTGTCAGCAATCCTGACAGCGCGCGCAGAATGGTCGTTTTTCCCGCGCCGTTCGAGCCAATCAGCGCAACGACAGAGCCTTCCTTTACCGACAAATCAGCTTCCCAGACAACCTGCACATCGCCATAGTTGACGGCAAGGCCGGAAACTTCGAGCAGTGGTGTTGTCATATCCCTGCTCCCTTCTGGGCTTCCGCATAGCGACGCCCGAGATAGGCCTCGATCACACCTTCATTCTGCATAACCGACTGCGTCGGGCCATCCGCGATCAGTCGGCCTTGATGCAGCACGACAAGCCGCGAGCAGGATTGCGACACAACCTTCATCAAGTGTTCAATCAGAAGAACCGTAATACCACGCGCCGCGATCGCTGCGATCAAATGGAGCGCATCCTCGATCTCCGACGCATTCAAGCCCGCATTGACCTCGTCCAGCATCAGGAGCTTCGGATTGGCCGCAAGACTCTTCGCAAGTTCGAGCCGTTTTCGTCCGGCAAGCGATAGTGAACCGGCCAGCTTGTCCGCCTCTCGATCAAGTCCGCAAAACAACAAATGCTCGTCTGCCACCGCGGCAGCATCTGCACGCGTTGCAGCCCCGCCCGCAAAAAGAGCGGCAGCCGCAACATTTTCCCGGACACTCATGCGAGGAAACGGCTGGACAATCTGAAAGGTGCGAGCAATCCCCGCACGCGCGACACGATCCGGCCGCAAGCCTTCGATATGGTCACCCTCGAACAAGATCGATCCTGACGTAGGCTTCAGCACCCCGGTCACCACGTTGACGAAGGTGGTCTTCCCCGCACCGTTCGGGCCGATCAGGCCAATGATCTCTCCCTCGGTCAGCGAAAGAGAGACATTGTCGAGCGCGAGCAATCCGCCAAATTTGCGGGATACATCGGTCAGCTTGAGGAGCGAGGTCATGATGCAGCCCTCCACCCTGCTCTGGCGCGAATCCAGCTCCAGATGCTGCGGCCCTTCAGCTCACGCAGACCACCCGGCAAGAAGAGCACCAGCGCAACCACCAGCAATCCGAGAATCCCGGCGTGGAATTCAAGACTGCTGCGCCAGATCAATTCTTCCAGGCCTAAAAAGACAAATGCACCGATCACCGGCCCAGCAAGCGTACCCACACCACCAAGAAGCGCCATGATGATCGGCTTCACCGAAAGCGACACGTCATAGACGTCGCTCGGATCGATATAGGTCGTCCAGGAGGCGTAGATGGCTCCTGCCATGCCGACATACAGGCTTGAGAACGCGAAGGCCGCAATCTTGGCGCGGCGCGTATCGATACCGATCACCTGTGCCGCGTCTTCATTTTGTTCGATGCACTGCAAGGCTACGCCGAGACGCGACCTTGAAATCCAGTAAGCCGCAAGCGCGGCAAGAATGGCAAGCGCCGTCATGGCTATGAGAAAGAAACGGGCCTGGAATTCGGCACTCCCCCCGACCAGCGGCACATTCAGGCCCATGCCGCCACCGGTGAGTGACACCCAGGTATTGGTGACTTCGCGTAGCACATCCGGAACCACAAGGCTTCCGATCGCGAAGTAATGACCGCGCAGATGCAGGATCGCCAAACCCAGCAGCGCCGCAAACACCATGCTGATAACGCCCGCAACCACCCACGCTGTCCCCAGCGGAACGCCGCGCGACAGCATGATGCCGCTGGCATAGGCGCCAAGCCCGAAAAACGCAGCCGTTGCAAACGAAGGATAGCCGGTGAATCCACCGATGATGTTCCATGCCAGCGCAAGCGTGGCATACATCGCAACCGTGGTAGCAAGACGAAACACATAGTTGTCCCCGAACAGAAATAGGCCCGCAAGAGCGGCGCCGGCGGCAACAAAGATCCATATCCACCGCGCCATCAGTTGAAGCCCTTCCGCCCGAGAAGGCCCGTCGGTCGCACAATCAGCAGCACGATGAGAAGCAGAAATGAAATCGTCAGCGCGTTCTCCGGCCCTAACGCAAGGGCACCGAAAGCCTCGATCACGCCGAGCGCAAAACCACCGACGACGACACCAGGAATACTGCCAAGACCGCCGAGGACGCAGATCACGAACGCCTTGCCGAGATAGCCGCTCGATGACACCGGCGAGATCGGGAAGATGGCAGCGAGCAACGCGCCCGCAGATCCGGCCATGAAAGTGCCAAGCCCGAACGCGACCGCATAAGTGAACCTGACATCGATGCCCATCAACGAGGCCGCATCGCGATCCATGCGCACCGCCACGATGGCGCGGCCAAGCTGGGTAAACCGCAGCAACAGCCAGAGCGCCCCGACCAATGCCAATCCGACAGCCGTGGCATAAAGGCGGTCGACGGGAAGAATGATACTTCCGAACTCAAGCACACCCAGCGGCGGCTTCAGATTGACCTTGCGATAGTCCGCCTTAAATCCCGCAAGCATCAGATTGTCGAGAAACAGGTTCAATCCAAAGGTCAGCACCAGCGTCATTAACACCGGCCGCATCATGACTGGATTAATCATGACGCGCTGGATCCCAAAGCCGAGCACAAACATCAGCAGACCCGCGACAGGCGCAAAAAGGAATGGACTCACGCCGAAATACTGATGTGCAAAGAAGGCAAGATATCCGCCCAACACGATCAGAGATCCATGCAGGACGTTGATGATGTTCAACACGCCCCACACCAGCGAGAAGCCAGCCGCGATGCAGGCATAGAGTCCGCCCAGTGCCAGTCCATTCACCAGCACTTGTACCCAAAGCATTGTCATAACTTTCAGGAAAACTGTGACGGCCAATCGCAGCCGTCACAGGTCGGAGTACTTACTTGGCCCGGAAATCACTCGTCGCGATATCCGCCGGAAAGACCACCTGAACCTTGCCCTGCTGAATCTGGAAGACAGGCGGAACATAGGAGTTTGCGATGCCGGTCGGCCCGAACGAGACTGGAGCAAAAAACGTCTTGAAGCCGCCCTTTGCCAATTGCTCACGCACGGCATTGCGGTCCTTCGATCCGGCACGCTCGATGGCAAGCTGCAGGATGACGCCAACCGCAGCTCCCGACGCCTGCGTAAAATCCGGAGCAGCGCCGTACTTCGCCTTGAACTGCGATACGAAAGCCTGCGTGGAGCCGAAGATGTCCTCGCTCTTGTAGTTCAACACCGGATGAAACCAGCTCGCCGTGGTGACGTTCTCCGCAAGAGGTCCGACGGCATCGATCCATTCCTGATAGGCAGGACCGTTGATCAGGGTATAGACCAGTCCGCCGACCTTCAACTCTGCGGCCTGCTTACGCATGAGAATGAGATCATTGATGTAGCCGGTGACAACCACCCAGTCCGGATTTGCAGCACGGAGTTGCGTCAGGGCCGACGAGTGATCGAGCGTCCCGATTGGATATTTCTCATAGTAAACGACTTCGAAGCCGCGCTTCTTAGCGCTCTTCTCGAACTCGTTTCCGAGCGACAGTGGATAAAGATCGTTCCGCGCGAGGATGGCGACGCGTTTAACGCCCGGCAGCTTGGCCTTGACCAGATCAGCGATCGGCTCGCTCAGCGTGCTGTTATCCGTGTAGAGACCGAACAGGTTCTTGTATCCCTGATCGAACACTTCAGCCGAAGATGCAGATGACGCGAGAAGCGGCGTGCCGTACTTCTCCGCAACGGCACTCACGGCCTTCGCAGCGCCCGACCCGAATGGCGAGAACAGGAAATCGACCTTGTCGTCATTGACCAGCTTTTCCGCAAGCTGAACGGCCTTCGGCGTCGTCGACTGATAATCGTAGTAGACCAGTTCGACCTTCAGCTTCTTGTCGCCCGCCTTGATGCCGCCGGCAGCGTTGACCTGCTCCTGCCACAACTCATATCCCTGCTTGAGTTTGGCTCCTTCCGGCGCGAGCGCGCCGGTGATCGGCAATGGTGCCCCGATACGCAAGATATCTTGGGCGCTTGCTGGCGAACCAGCGATCACTGCAACTGACAATGCCGTAGCAATGAGCTTGTAAAGCTCTTTCATAATCGACTCCTTGATGATGCAAGAGTCGGTGTCTGCGAGCCAGACTGCGGTGTCAATCAGTGAGCGAAAGAATGAAATAACATGGCACGACCGACGACATTCAAGGAAAGTTAGAACGCCAATATCACCACGGAGGAATTTCTGTTCTCACCGCAAGTCATCATCACAAAGCGGCGCGCATCTGAAATGAACCATGGTGAACAGCAAACGCGTCCAACCGATCATGCCGCGGCAGCGCCTTTACCAGGCTGGAAGCACCGCACCCTTGAACTTGGTCAGAATGAACTCACGGATATCAGGGGTCTGATAGCTTTCAACCAGCACCTTGACCCATGGCTTGTCCTTATCCTCGGCGCGCACAGCGATCACATTCGCATAAGGCCCTTTCGGATCTTCGCGCAAGATTGCGTCCTTGACCGGATCCAGACCGGCCTGCGTAGCGTAGTTGGTATTAACGGCTGCCACATCGACGTCGTCCAGTGTGCGCGGCGTCTGCGCCGCATCGATCTCGACAATCTTTAGTTTCTTTGGATTTTCGATAACGTCCGCCACACTCGGCTTGAATCCGACACCATCCTTCAGCTTGAGGACCCCCTTGTCGCGCAACAGCAGAAGCACGCGGCCGCCATTTGTGGGATCGTTCGGAATGGACAGCGTCGCGCCCTGCGGCACCGCATCCCAGCTCTTGTGCTTCTTCGAATAGATCCCGATCGGGAAATTCACCGTGTATCCGACCGGCTCGATCTTGTAGCCCCGATCAGCCTTTTGATTGTCAAGATAAGGCCTGTGCTGAAACGAGTTGGCCTGCAGCTCGCCTGCCGCCAAAGCCGCATTCGGCACCACATAGTCGGAGAACTCCACGATCCGGATGTCGAGGCCCTTCTGCGCAGCGATCGGCTTCACAGCCTCGAGAATCTGGGCGTGCGGGCCCGGCGTCGCACCGATCTTGATGATCTCTGGCTGCTGCGCTGAAGCCCCACCGAACAGCGTTGCGGCCAGCATTCCTGCCGTCAAAAGCTGCACAAAGTACCTGCGCTCCATCAATTCAATTCCTTCTGCACAAGATCGGGCCCGCCGCTCACCACGTCGCGATGTAGGTGCCCTTGAATCGGGTATCGAGGAATTGCTTCACCGGCTCAGAGTGATACGCACTGATGAGTGCCTTCACCCACGGCTTGTCCTTGTCTTCTTCCCGCACGGCAAGAATGTTGATCCATGGCCCTTCCAGGCTTTCGCGTGCAATAGCGTCCTTGGCGGGATTAAGCCCTGCCTGCACAGCATAGTTGTTATTGATCGAAACAAGATCGACATCCTGCAGGGAGCGAGGCAGCTGAGCGGCATCAAGTTCGATGAACCGCAGCTTCTTGGGATTCTCCACGATGTCCGCGACCGTCGCAGTGACACCGATGCCAGGCTTCAGCTTGATCAGCCTCTGCTCGGCAAGGATCAGCAAGCCTCGCGCGCCATTCGACGGATCATTTGCGATCGCGACACGCGCGCCTTCCGGCAGATCGGCAAGCGTCTTGTATTTGATCGAATAGACGCCCTGCGGCGATGCAATCGTGTTCGCGACCTTCACGATCTTCCAGTTGGTCTTCGATATCTGGTTCTTGAGATAGGGTTCGTGCTGGAACGAGTTTGCCTCAAGGTCCTTCTGCGCCAGCGCCTGGTTCGGCACCACATAGTCCGTGAACTCGACCACCTTAATGTCGAGACCACGCTCGGCGGCAACCTTGCGAACTACATCGAGCACTTCGGCGTGCGGGCCTGCCGTCACCCCTACTCTGATCGTTTCGGCGTGCGCCATGCCCATCAGCGCGGCAAGAGCAACAATTGAAGCAGTCAATGTGCGCATGAAAAATAGCTCCCGATGATCAAGAACGGCGCGAGCGCTTATCCAGACGCCGCGCAATGGTATCGCCGATGGTCTGCACGCTCTGGACGAGCGCGATGAGGACGAGAACGACCGTCGCCATCACCTCGGGCATAAAACGCTGATAACCATAACGGATGCCGAGATCGCCGAGACCGCCGCCACCGACGGCGCCCACCATCGCCGAATAACCGATCAGGCTGACAGCTGTGAGCGTCAGCGCGAGAGTGACCCCGGGCATCGCCTCCGGCAGCAGCACCTTGCGCACGATCTGAAACGGGCTGGCGCCGAACGCGCGCGCTGCTTCGATCAGGCCCTGGTCCACCTCCCGGATTGCCGCCTCGATCACCCGGGCAATGAAGGGCGTCGCCGCAATCGTAAGGGGAACTGTGGCCGCGGCAGTGCCGATGGATGTTCCGGCAATCAGCCGCGTCAGCGGCACGATAGCAACGACCAGAATGATGAATGGCGTCGAGCGCGTCGCATTAACAATGAGACCCACGATGCGGTTGGCCGCCGGAGCTGGAAATAGTTCATTGGCGCGGCTGGTGGCGAGAAAAATTCCGAGCGGCAACCCAATCAGCGTTCCGAACAGGCCCGCGAGGCCAACCATGGTCAGCGTATCCAGGGTCGACCAAACAATCATCTGCAAGAGTTCAGGAGACATAGCCGAGGTGCTCCACAGCGTTGCCGCTGGATTTGAGTTGGCTGATGATCTTGCCGGCAATATCTGGCGACGAAGGCACCGACACGATCAGCGTGCCGAACGGATGGCCCGCAATCGTCTCGACCTGCCCGTAAAGAATATTGACGTCGATATCGAACGATCGGGATATTTGGGAAACAACCGGCCCGCTGGCATCGGCCCCTTTGAAGGACACATGCAACACGGCCTGATCGCCAGCCTGATGCTCGGCTCTGAGCTGCGCCAGCAGCCAGTCCGGCACCTGGCTCCCAGTGACCGAGCCGACAAAACGCTTCGTCACCTCATGTTGCGGCGATGCAAAAATATCGAACGTCGCTCCCTCCTCAACGATCCTGCCGTGTTCCAGCACAGCAACACGATCGGCGAGAGCCTTCACCACAGCCATCTCGTGGGTGATGAAGAGAATGGTCAGGCGCAGTTCGGTATTGATCCGCTTCAGCAGCGCGAGGATCTGGTCCGTCGTTTCGGGATCGAGCGCGGATGTCGCTTCATCAGACAAAAGCACACTGGGATGAGTTGCAAGTGCACGGGCAATGCCGACGCGCTGCTTCTGTCCGCCAGACAATTCCGCGGGATAACGATCGCGCTTGTCGACCAGCCCCACCATATCGAGCAGCGGTTCCACTCTCTTGACGATGTCACCTTTTGAAACGCCCGCAATCTCGAGCGGCAGGGCAATGTTCTCGAAGGCCGTGCGGGACGAAAGAAGATTGAAGTGCTGGAAGATCATTCCGATCGAGCGGCGAGCGGTGCGAAGAGCCGGCTCATCGAGTGCCGTGATCTCGGTGCCATTGACGCGTACAGAACCTTGTGTCGGACGCTCAAGGCCATTGATCAGGCGGATCAGCGACGATTTGCCTGCACCGCTGCGACCGATCACGCCGAGAATCGTGCCCTCCGCAACATGCAGATTGATCCCGTCGAGCGCGACGACTTCACCCGTGCCCTTGCGCGCCGGATAAACTTTACGAATATTCTCGAGGAAAATGCCCGATGAGGACTGCATCGGAAAATTCGTCTGCAATGGTACTCCGCTTTGTTGGAGCCAAGGCGCATTCATGTGATGGCCGCTTTTCTGCTTGAATTCGTCGTGAATTCCTTCCGCATATCAGAAAGATGATGCGCTGCAATGCGCCCAATGAACAAAGCAATAGGTCGTCTGCGCCTGCATTCCCCCTGAAAGATTCTTTCAAGTCCGCTTCGGACTGTGGGGATCTGTCCTACGCTTTATTGCATAGTCTACCAGCAAGAATTCATATCTCATCCGAGGCGGCCGCGCGCTTCGTCATGGGTTGGATTTGCCGATACATAACGAGGCCAAGATCAAGGGGAGCCGCGACACAGTTTAGATAAAGACCGCGATGGGCCTGCCGTGGCAGGTCAAAATGCTTCACTACATCGGAAAGCATTTTCGCCGCGCGATGCGCGCGAGTTCACCACAAAACGAAGAGTCGACAGATTGCGGCTCGATGAAGCGGTTTGGACTCGCCAGTCTGATAATTACGGATGACCCCTGAGAGATCGTCATCCGTCAGGCCGTATGGCAACGCAGAGCTATTGGGTGAAGCACCTCAATAATCCGCTTGGAATCTCACAGCCTCGGAGAGGCCGGACAACGATCAAGATGCCCGCTATTGGCGCGCTCTCGGCTGCATGAGAAAGATATTCGTTGAAGCGATACCGACTGGCTGGCGATGCAGTGCGATTCGCGCCAGTCTCCGACAAAATTCCCTGCAAACAGGGAATTTTACAGGGAAAGCGGCCAAAAACACCTAATTCAGGACTGATCTCGCAGCAATTAACCCGCCAAATCTAGGCGGTCAGATAAATTTCCTAGTCTCATCGAACAGGGAATTCGGACTTACGTATCAGGGGCCAGTCCGAACAGATCAGGGAAGTAACGGCGCAGAAGATGCACCGTTGCGACCAGCCCCAAGCCTCCGGTTGCCTCCCTCGTCAGATCAAGCATAGGCATTAATTTACCATTAATTTCTCAAAATCAAGCAAGCCACTGAGCCGCGAGTTATGGCCGCCTGCGCGGCCCTTACCTATCGTCTTCACGGATCGATGACGGGTGCCGAAACCTCAAAATTCGTCACGACAACGATCCGCCACACTACCGGCACTCACGCGCCGCTTCCACGCCGATGTCTTTCTCGCCTTCATCGACGAGACGTCCCACGTGATCGAGAAGCAGACGGACCGAGAGCAATTCAGTCGCGAGATCCGCCATCAGGAATGTGTTGGCCTGATGCTGCGCGACAGGCTTTCCGCCCTGGATTCGCTCATTCGTATATTTGAGCAATCGTCGAGCGTTGCCGAGGCAATACCGAGCGCCTGCGCACCGACGCTCGGGCGAGATTTGTTGGAGGCAGGTCACGATCCATCCTGATGATCTTCAAGCGGCAAATGCACATGAAGGTTGGCTCGGATGATGCGGCGCTCAAATCTATCTCGATAGATTATCAGTTAACCAAAAAGAAATCCTCCTTGCCCGGCAGCGAGCCGTAGGTGAAAGGCTCTTGCCGTCCCGCCGTCGCTTCCATCACGTCGTCGCGCACCAGCCGGAAGATCTTGTTGATCTCCACGCCCGGCGTTGCAAGGCGCTGCACCACCGCCACTGCAAATGGCGAGTTACCGCCCTCGCCGTCCAGCGCAACCTGTCCCTGTTTCGCCGCATAGACCACAAGCGTCGCGCCGGAGACCTTCACCTCGGCAAGACCGCGGCCCACCGAGCGAGTTGCAACAGTACCGCCTGCAGTCGATGTTGCTGCGGCGACGGCATCCGGCGCACCCGTCTTGGCCATCGTCGCAGCAAACGGATTATCCCGGCAAGCATCGAGCATCACGATCTTGATCTTCTTTGCTTCATTCACCGCCGTCATCACTCTGTCGAGCGGAATGGCCTCGAACTCGACGTCACGGTCTTTCTTCAACTTGGCATCGACCGGGATCAGATAGTTGGTGCCATTCACCTCGATGCCGTGGCCGGCGTAATACACCATCGCCCAGTCGGACTTTTCCGCTTCATTGGCAAAGCTCCGAAGCGCATCCGACAATTGCTGTTGCGTCAGGTCGTTCGACAGCGTCACCACTTCAAATCCAATGTTGCGCAACGACGCTGCAATGGCTCCGGCATCCTTCTGGGGATTGGGCAACGGAGTCACGCTTTGATAGGCGGAGTTTCCGATCACCAGTGCGACGCGGCGCCCATGCGGCGCGGCTTGAGACGCGACAGGCTTCACCGGCTGCGTCAGGATCGGCGCGGTGATCGCAGGTGTCGGCACCGACGTTGCACTGGTCGCCTTTAGAGGTGCGGCTGGAATGGCCGGTCCTTCAACTCCCGAGTCGAGCGCTGCCAGCCGGGCCTGTGCTGTTTCGCGGGCCGACCGGGACGAGTCGGTAAATCGCACATTGGAGTTCGAGGCCAGCGCCTTCTCAAAGAAGGCCCGAGCCTGGGCGACATCCCCCATGCGCTCGTAAGTCAAAGCCATGCTTGTCAGGGCGGGAATGAAATTAGATACGTTGCCGAGCGCAGCATTGTAATCGGCAAGCGCCTTCTGAAAGTCGCCCATATAACGATAGGTATCCCCGCGATAGACCAATGCCAGAGAACCTCCGCTCGCCGAAAGCGCAACCGCCTGATTTTGATCGATCAGCGCACGGGAGAGATCGCCTTTCAGCCGCCAAGCATTGCCGCGGTTGAAATAATATATCGGATCCTTCGGATCGAGACGAATGGCATTGTCCAGATCGGAAATCGCCCGGTCATAATCGCCTTTATGTCTGAAGCAATTACCACGGTTATTGTAGGCTACCGCCGAAGACGGCGCGAGTTTGATTGCGCGTGTGAAATCAGAAATGGCCCTATCGAACTGCCCGAACTCCATCACAAGATTTCCGCGTGTGATAAAGGGATGCATGCTGTTCGAATCAAGCCCGACGGCTTCATCCAGATCCGCCATGGCACGTTCGAAGTTACCCTTTTTGTGAAAGGTAGCAGCACGCGCATTGAGAACCGCTGAACGCATCTTCGCGGATGGCGAGAACCTCAAGGCTTCGCTGTATTCGATATTGGCCTGATCGAAGTTGCCTTTGTCGTAGTAAGCCGAGCCGCGCGCGTAATAGGCAACTCTCTTATCGGCCACAGACAAACCACCCTTACCGAGAAAGCTCGTGCACGCCGCAATCCGGCGGTCGTACTCCTTGCTTGACCCCATACATTCCCTGGGAACAGCGGCGATGGCGGGAGAGACGGCGAGGAAGAACGAAAGCGCCAGCAGCGATGCTAGAAATTTCATACGAGAATTGGATCCATTGAACAACAGCATTTCTCCCCAATTATCTTTACAATCCGGTCAAAAATGTACTGCACCCAGAGACAGCCCTCATCCTACGAAGATGGCTTGGGACCGTATAGCATGGGCAGGAAGTTGCACCTTATTGAAATAGGTCGTTTTCTAATGGCTAGGATACTCCCTCGCCTACCGAAACTTTGTACGATAATGCCGTGATGGCAGTAATCTCGTGTCATCGATTGCGATCATCTTTACTGCGATCGCGATAGTTATGCAGCTGCAGTGGAACGTTGTTGGGCCTTCAACGGGAGCTTTACCGGTGCGTACTGTTCACAAGGAAAACCACTTAATCGAGCGTATCGGTTGGCTTCGTGCCGCCGTTCTGGGGGCTAATGACGGGCTGATTTCAACCTCAAGCCTCATCGTCGGCGTTGCTGCCGCGACTCCGGCATTCCACGAAATCCTCGTAGCAGGCGCTGCAGGGCTAGTAGCAGGCGCGATGTCGATGGCAGCGGGAGAGTACGTTTCCGTCAGTTCTCAGGCGGATACAGAAAAGGCCGATATGGCTCGTGAACGGGATGAACTCGCCACTCAGCCGGAAGCAGAATTGCTCGAACTCGCCGCGATCTATGAGCAGCGTGGATTGTCGCCCGATCTGGCTTTACAGGTCGCTAAGGCGATGACAGCCAAGGATGCATTTGAAGCACACGCACGCGATGAACTTGGCTTAACAAGCCATGTGATGGCGCAACCCATTCAAGCCGCTTTCACATCTGCATTGACCTTCTCCACAGGTGCCGCCCTACCGCTAATCGTTGCCTTGCTCGCGCCACCAAACACCGTGACCTGGACGGTATCTCTCACTTGCTTGTTCGGCCTAGCCGCTCTTGGAGCAATTGGCGCCCGCACGGGCGGTGCCAACATATGGAAGCCTACCACAAGAGTGGTTTTCTGGGGTGCCGTCGCTATGGCTACGACAGCAGCCATTGGCTTCGTCGTTGGTAAAGCGGTGTGAAGCTGCCTCACATCTGAACACGTCTGCATTAAACGAACCTCTGGCTTGCGCTCAGACACCTCTATGGACTTGTTACCGCTTCTGAGGTGCACCGCAGTGATGTATCTTGCCCGGGCAACACTGAATTCATCGTCGAAGAATGCCGTTTCATCACATGAGAACGATGGCCAAGAGTTCGCGTATTGAACTTTTGGTGTCAAAATGCGTTATATTGGTATGGGAGAATCCGTCGGCACGAAGATCATCTTGGTCGAGGTCAGATCCGATCACCTCGAAGCGAAACTGACCTTTTGGGCCGCTGCAGCCAAGCCAGATCAAGCAATCTCACTCGTTCTGTCATTTGTACCGGCAGGCTGGACAGCTGAAATCGTTGATTTCCCGAATGATACGCAGTTTGCAAAAATGAAGAAAATGACTTTAAAGCCAGGCGAAGTGCGGCTCTTAGTCTGAGTAACTTTATACTGCACCCCATCAGCTTACTTTCCTTTCGCGATTTATCGAAGCAGTGGCTTTGCTATCAAGTGGATGGCTATCGTCGTCTGCCTCCCTTTCGGAAGCTACGAAAACTCGGCGAAGAAGAAATAACCTTCTGTCATTTCATCGGCTCTCGCATACGAGCCCGCATCTCCCGCAACTTTGGAAATTGTATTCCGAGCATTCTCGCTCGTGTGCGAATTGCACTATGAGATCGCTTAAGCGCCCTTACGCTGAAGGTGCCGCCGAACTAGAACGCTATCTAATTGTGGTGCGGCGGAAGCGGCTCCTTGCGAAGGAACGATTTGATCTCGGCAGTGCCGTCTCGAACAGCTTGGCTTTTCGTTTCGACACGCGCCCGTGCTCGGGCGACGTGCCAAGCCTGCCTAAGGTCGGGTTTGCGCGGATCGCATTCGGGGTCCTCAGCAACACGCTACCTCGTGCTGCTGAACTCTCCTCGCCTTTCCTCGTCCGGATCATCGCGAGCACCGGCAAGCGGACCACGAATTGCTTTCAAGGATCGGATCATAGGTGCCGATAGGCCATTCTGCCGGACCGCCTGCGATTGCCATGCGCGACCCGAGCTGCCGACTTGCGCGCTCCGGCCGCTACTCTCGCGCTCGGTACCCCGATTGTTTGCAGTTCCAAAGAGGGAACCAAAATCGCCTGATCTAGTTTGAATCGATGCGCGCCTGATTTCGGCGCGAGGTGCTATTTAGAAGGGGAGATTGAAAATGAGCAGCGCTGGTATCGGCTGGATTGCCGCGATTATCATTGGCGGATTAGCAGGCTGGATCGCGTCGAACTTTATGAAGAGTGATACCGGAATTTTCATGAACATCATTCTTGGCATTGTCGGCGCGGCAGTTGCCAGCTTCCTATTTAGTTTTGTTGGCGTCGGTTTTGGCGGCTGGCTCGGCTATCTTGTGGCCGGCTTTATCGGCGCCTGTATCCTCATTTGGGGTGCCCGGGCTATTCGAGGGTAGATAAGCTAAGTCACGCAGACTGATTAGCCACAGCGACATGCGCCGACAAGATAACTGATAAGGAAATTCTCGATTCCTTATCAGTCATTGAATGGAATCAATTTTCAATTTCAATACTAGTTAGCTAGCTCATTGCGGAATCGTCTTACTGGTCGGCTAATCGATTCCTTTAACTATCAATTTGAAACTGAATCCATTGTTATCGCCTTTTTGGGACTGCGGCTGCAAAGCGAGAGGATGCAGAAATATGTCTGCGCAAGCGAAATCCCTTCAAGATCATTCGCAGGGCATGCCAATGAATTCCTGCGATCACTGCAAAAGTCATCAATGGATGGGTCACCATTAGGCCTAAAAGCGACCTGTCGCTGAATCCTCGCTTAGAGCCAGCAAGTGCGGCAAGGATGACTGGTCCTTGAGAATCGCTGCCTCGAACGGTGACCTTGACCTTCTCATTCGGCAAATTCACTCGGAAGTCGTAGTACATATCCATGTCGAGAAATGGCGATACAAAGAATGCCTTCGCGCAGCGTTGCTCGACAGGACCCTCGTCCGCCTCTTTGCACGGAATGACATAGCTGTGCCGCTCGTCAAACGTGTTGTGAACTTCATAAATCATAACAGCCAACGAACCGTCGACCCGATAGCAAAAGTACACACTCAACGGGTTGAAGCCATAACCAAGAATTCGCGGCATACATAATAGATCGATCTTGCCGATGTCAGATGTTATGCCCGTCGCGTGAAGCAACTCTTCGATCTGAAGGAGAAGAGAAGCGTCGCTACCATTCCCGTGATCGGAGTCATAAAAGCTGGTGAGATTGAAACGATTGCGGGAGAAGAGCCTTAGCTTCCCGGTGAGTGCATCTATCTCTCTTAGATCGATTAGCATCCAGAACAGGCTGTAACGCAGCTTGTGAACGCGCGGGCGCAGCCGATGATGGAATACGTCTCCAACATAAAGGCTCGACCGGATACTCATACGATAGCCTCGGCTTGATCGCGCGCCACGGGGTGAACGAAAATTCGACCGGATTCCTTTTCTACGCTCCAGGGCCGTCGCGCTTCGCCCAATGCCTCCGCGACAGCCAGCCCGGACTGCAATGCGTCTTCGTGGAATCCTGAGCCGAAATAACTTCCGCAGAACCAGGTTTTCCGGCGCCCCTGCAATGACCAGAGCTGCTGCTGGGCGCTGATCGCTTTTGAATCGAACAAAGGGTGCTCGTAACTTTCGCTATGCCAAACTTCGTGAGGCTCACGCACCGGATTGAGAGTAACAAACCATTGCTCGCGGGTTGCAATGTTTTGCAGCGCATTCATCCAATACGTCACCATCGGACTTTCAAGCCCGTCGTGATCCGTCCGGCCGATGTAGTTCCAACTGGACCACGCAGCGCGGC
>Ga0209023_10001109_pt1 | contig 37183 bp, 32 predicted proteins | sample LakOneMetagenome_FD_187468 | JGI IMG/M metagenome (GOLD analysis project Ga0209023, IMG submission 187468) | Freshwater and sediment microbial communities from Lake Erie, Canada (SPAdes) (version 2) | ecosystem: Environmental > Aquatic > Freshwater > Lentic | place: Lake Erie, Canada...
GCGAGTTCCTCGACCAGCGCCGGTGTCAGTCCGTAGCCGTGCACAGCGCGGTTCGGCACCGCGTAGGCGACGTTGCGCGCGCCAAGCATGCGCAGCCCGCGCACGCCGGTGGCGCAGGCGGTGGCACCGTCGCAATCGAAATCGGCGACGACGACAATGCGTCGGTTGTTCGCAATCGCATCCTCCAGCAGCGCAAGCGCGGCCTCGATGCCGGGCATCGCGTCGGGCGGCGGCAGGTCGGCGAGCCGCGGCTGCGCCTGCGATGGACCCGCGGCACCGCGCGCGGCATACAGCCGGCGCAACAGGTCCGGATAGCGTTCGGGCCAGTCGCCCGGCGGCCCCGGCTCGCGGCGACGGATGCGGACCATGCTCACCCGCGCGGAATCGCGAATGGCTTGCGCCAGAAGCGCCAGCGTTGCGCGCGTCGCAGCGTGAACAGCGGCCCATCGGCGAAATCCAGCGCGAGCTCGTGCAATTCGCCGCGATGCAAGGCATCGAGCATCGGACGCAGCGTCGCGGCATCGGCCTTGCGCAGGTCGAACAAGGCGTCTTCGGGAACCGGTGTCGTCGCGGGCATGGCGTCGATGTTCGCGAGTTTCGCCAGCCCGTGCAGCAGGACATCGTCCGAATGCAGCTTCGGAAAAGTCGTCGTCGCATGGTCGGGCAACATTCCCCCGCCCCAGGGCCAGAGCGCGTTCAGCGCCACCCTGCCCGCTTCGGCGCGCTGCGCATTGCGCGGATGGTTGTGCAGCAGCACCTGCGCCTCGCTCATCAGCGCATTCCAGCGCCGCGCTTCCGGGCCGTCCGGTGCGTGTTCGAACACATCGCCACCCACCGCGATCTCCGGCGACGCGAACGCAGGCAGCTTCGCTTCCTTCGGCAGGCGCAGGTACCAGCGCGCCGGATGCGGCGCTTCGAGCTGGAAACCCGCATCGCCGAACAGCGGCTTCAGCGCGGGAAGGAACGCCGCGGTATCGCCTGCATCCAGGCCCAGCGCCTCGCCAGTGCCCAACAGCAGCACGCCGTTGATGTCGGCACGCAGGTGCGCGGGATCGACCCGCAGCCAGGCGTGCCGGCGCACGTCGTCGGCATCGGCGCCGGTTTCGGCGAGACGCGAGAGTGCTGCTTCCGCCCAGCGGTTCGGCAGCAGGGTGAAATGCCGCCCCGACTGCGCGGCCCGGCCCGGATCGCCATCGAGGCGATCCGCGCGCCCGAGCGCGCGCGCCACATCGGCCGGCAGCGTTCCCGCGAAAACGCGTTCGAGCGAAGGCAGCAGCAGGACCGCGCGGGCCATGATTTCAGCCGAGGTAGCGCACCGAGAGGATTTCGTATTCGCGGGTACCGCCGGGCGCCTCGATGCTGATCGCATCACCCTCGTGCTTGCCGATCAGCGCGCGCGCCACCGGCGAGGAAATCGCGATCAACCCCTGCTTGATGTCGGCTTCGAGGTCGCCGACGATCTGGTAGGTCTTCTCTTCGTCCGTGTCGGCATCGGCCAGTTGCACGGTGGCGCCGAACACGACCTTGTCGCCCGCGGCCAGCGTGCCGATGTCGATCACCTGCGCGTGCGACAGCTCGGCCTCGAGGTGCTTGATCCGGCCCTCGATGAAGCCCTGCTGCTCGCGCGCGGCGTGGTATTCGGCGTTTTCCTTGAGATCGCCATGGGCGCGCGCCTCGGCGATCGCGTTGATCACCGCCGGCCGCTTGACCGACTTCAGTTCCTCGAGTTCCGCGCGCAGGCGGGTGGCGCCCTTCGCGGTGATGGGTGCGCGGCTCATGCCAGCTCCTTTGGGGCAAGTTCCTCGTGCAGTTCCTGCAGCGAGAGCACGTCGCCTGCGCCGCGGTGGTCGAGCGAATGCAGCAAGGCGCTCGCGCCGGACACGGTGGTCGAATAGGTGACGCGCTGCTGCAAGGCCTCGCGCCGGATCGAGAACGAGTCGGCGATCGCCTGTCGTCCTTCGGTGGTGTTGACGATGTAGCTGATTTCGCCGTTCTTGATCAGGTCGACGATGTGCGGGCGGCCTTCGATCACCTTGTTCACGCGCCCGCAGGCGATGCCGTGCGCGCCGAGGTAGTCGGCGGTGCCGCCGGTGGCGACGATGGAGAAACCGCGTTCGAGCATGTCGCGCGCGATCGGCAGCACCCGCGCCTTGTCCGGGTCGCGCACCGAAATGAAGGCCTTGCCCGGCTGCGGTGCCTTGATGTTCGCGGCCTCTTCCGCGCGCGCGAACGCGGCGCCGAAGCTGCGACCCACGCCCATCACTTCGCCGGTCGAGCGCATTTCCGGGCCGAGGATCGGATCCACGCCCTGGAACTTGGCGAACGGGAAGATCGCTTCCTTCACCGAGTAGTAGTCCGGAATGATTTCCGTGGTTGCGCCCTGTTCGGCCAGCGATTTGCCGGCCATGCAGCGCGCGGCGATCTTCGCCAGCGGCCGGCCGGTGGCCTTGGACACGAACGGCACGGTGCGCGAGGCGCGCGGGTTCACTTCCAGCAGGAAAATCACGTCCTCGCCGGAGTCGTCGGTCTGTACCGCGAACTGGGTATTCATCAGCCCGACCACGTCCAGCGCCTTGGCCAGCGCCACCACCTGCTCGCGCAAGCGCTGCTGGGTGCGTTCCGACAGCGAATACGGCGGCAGCGAGCAGGAGGAGTCGCCCGAATGCACCCCGGCTTCCTCGATATGCTGCATCACCCCGCCGACCAGCACGTTGCCCGTGCTGTCCGCGATCACGTCGATGTCGACCTCGACCGCATTGTCGAGGAAACGATCGAGCAGCACCGGCGAATCGTTGCTGACCTTCACCGCCTCGCGCATGTAGCGCTCCAGGTCGGCATCGGCGTGCACCACTTCCATCGCCCGTCCGCCGAGCACGTAGCTCGGGCGCACCACCAGCGGATAGCCGATCTCGCGCGCGAGGCTCAGCGCTTCCTCGGCGCTGCGCGCGGTGCGATTCGGCGGCTGCAACAGGCCGAGCTCGTTCACCAGTTGCTGGAAGCGTTCGCGATCCTCGGCCAGGTCGATGGATTCGGGCGAGGTGCCGATGATCGGGACGCCATTGGCTTCCAGCGCCTTCGCCAGCTTCAGCGGGGTCTGGCCGCCGTATTGCACGATGACGCCGTAAGGCTTCTCCAGCTCGACGATCTCGAGCACGTCCTCCAGCGTCAGCGGCTCGAAGTACAGGCGATCGGAGGTGTCGTAGTCGGTGGACACGGTTTCCGGGTTGCAGTTGACCATGATGGTCTCGAACCCGTCCTCGCGCAGCGCCAGCGCGGCGTGCACGCAGCAGTAATCGAACTCGATGCCCTGGCCGATGCGGTTCGGGCCGCCACCCAGCACCATGATCTTGCGGCGGTCGGTCGGCTGCGCCTCGCATTCGTCCTCGTAGGTCGAATACAGGTAGGCGGTCGTCGTGCCGAATTCCGCCGCGCAGCTGTCCACGCGTTTGTACACCGGGCGCACGCCGAAGGCCTTGCGCAGCGCGCGCACCGCGGTTTCGTTGGTGTCGGCGAGCCTTGCGATGCGCGCGTCGGAGAAGCCCATGCGCTTGAGCGCGCGCAGGCGCTTCGCGTCGAGGCCGTCCAGTCCGCGGCGGACGATCTCGGATTCGGCATCCACCAGTTCCTCGATCTGGTCGAGGAACCACGGATCGACGAAGGACAGCGCGTGCACGTCCTCCACCGACATGCCGGCGCGGAACGCATCGGCGAGGTGGAAGATACGCTCGGGACCCGGTTCCTTCAGCTCTCGGCGAAGGTTGGCGAGGCCCTCCTCGGATTGCAGCTCCAGCCCGGTCGGATCGAGCCCGCTCTTTCCTGTTTCCAGCCCGCGCAGCGCTTTCTGCAGCGATTCCTGGAAGCTGCGGCCGATCGCCATCACCTCGCCCACCGATTTCATCTGCGTAGTCAGGCGCGCGTCCGCGGCCGGGAATTTCTCGAACGCGAAACGCGGGATCTTGGTAACGACGTAGTCGATGCTCGGCTCGAACGACGCCGGGGTCAGCCCGCCGGTGATCTCGTTCTTGAGTTCATCGAGCGTGTAGCCGACCGCGAGCTTGGCCGCGATCTTGGCGATCGGGAAACCGGTCGCCTTCGACGCCAGTGCCGAGGAACGCGACACGCGCGGATTCATCTCGATCACGACGACGCGGCCATTCTTCGCATTGATGCCGAACTGCACGTTGCTGCCGCCGGTATCCACGCCGATCTTGCGCAACACCGCGATCGAGGCATTGCGCAGGCGCTGGTATTCCTTGTCGGTCAGGGTCTGCGCCGGCGCCACGGTAATGCTGTCGCCGGTATGCACGCCCATCGCATCGAAGTTCTCGATGCTGCAGACGATGATGCAGTTGTCCGCGGTGTCGCGGACCACTTCCATCTCGAACTCCTTCCAGCCCAGCACCGATTCCTCGATCAGCACTTCTCTGGTCGGCGACAGTTCCAGGCCGCGCTTGACGATCTCCTCGAACTCTTCGCGGTTGTAGGCAATGCCGCCGCCGCTGCCTCCGAGGGTGAAACTGGGACGAATGATGGTGGGATAGCCCACGTCCTGCTGGATGCGCACCGCGTCCTCGAAGCTGCGTGCGACTTCGGACCTCGGGCTTTCCAGGCCGATCTCGGACATCGCCTGCTTGAACAGCTCGCGGTCTTCGGCGGTGCGGATGGCCTCGCGCTTCGCGCCGATCAGTTCGACGCCGTGTTTCTCGAGCACGCCGTTGTCGGCGAGGTCCAGCGCGCAGTTCAACGCGGTCTGCCCGCCCATGGTCGGCAACAGCGCGTCGGGCTTTTCCTTGGCGATGATCTTCTCGACCGTCTGCCAGTTGATCGGCTCGATGTAGACCGCGTCGGCCATGTCCGGGTCGGTCATGATCGTCGCGGGATTGCTGTTCACCAGCACCACGCGATAACCCTCGTCGCGCAATGCCTTGCAGGCCTGCGCGCCGGAATAGTCGAACTCGCAGGCCTGGCCGATCACGATCGGCCCGGCGCCGATGATCAGGACGGTCTTGATGTCGGTGCGCTTTGGCATGTGTTTTCCCGGCGACCGACCCCTTACGGGGCCGGCGTCGCCTCCTTGCCGATGTGCTTGTCGAAGAACGCCAGCATGTGCGTGTACAGGTTGACGTTGTTCTTGATGTCGCGGAAACCGTGCGCCTCCCTGTCGGCGACCACGACGTCTTCCGGCGCCTTGCCGACGGCCTTGAGCCGGTCGATCAGCTCGTACATGTTCTTGATCGGCACGCGTTCGTCCTTCTTGCCGTGCACCAGCATGATCGCGGCCTTGATTCGCGCAACACCGTTGACCGGCGATTGTTGCTGGCGTTCCGCAACAGTCGGAGGGAATACATCGTTGAGATAGCTGCGCCCGGCTTCGGACTCCGACGTATCGCTATCGTGTCGCTGCACATCCAGGTCGTAGGCACCTGCATAGCCGACCGTGCACTTGTAGAGCCCGGGTTCGCGCACGACGCTCATCAGCGCGGCATAGCCGCCGTAGGACGCACCGTAGATGCAGACGCGGTTCGGATCGGCGATGCCCTGCGTGATCGCCCATCGGACGGAGTCCGTCAGGTCGTCCTGCATCGTATCGCCCCAGTGGCGGTATCCGAGTTTCTCGAAGGCATTGCCGTAGCCGCCGGAACCGCGGTAGTTGATCTGCAGCACGGCATAGCCGCGGTTGGCGAACAACTGCACTTCCGGATTGAAGCCCCAATCATCACGGACGCCGTGCGGGCCGCCGTGCGGGTTGATGATCAGCGGCAGGTTCTTGCCGTTGCTGCCTTTCGGAATGGTGATGTAGCCATGCAGCCTCGTGCCGTCGCGTGCAGTCACGTCTATGGCGCGCATCGGCGACATCTCGTCCGGATTGATCCAGCTCCGGCTCGCGACCAGGAAGCTCGCCTGCCCGGTGTTCCGGTCGAACAGATAGGTCTCGGACGGGCTGCTGCCTGAATACACTTTCATCAGCAACAGGTGCCCGTCGATGGAAGCATCGGTGAAATACACCGCCTTGCCCGGAAATGCCTTCTCCAGCCCCGCGAAGACCTTCGTCTCCGGATGGTTTGGCGCCACCCAGTCCCAGTAGGGAACGCCGTCTTCGTACCAGACGCCCAGAAGCGTTTTTTCGTCGGTGCTCCACAGGAAGCCACTGGGGGAGACATTGGCGTTGCTCGATACAGGCGTCTCTACGCGGGTATCCATGTCCAGCAGGACTATCGAGTCAGGTTTGCCGTCCTCGCTCTTGTCGACATACACGCGCTTGTTGTCGGCGTCGAAGCCCAGCGGCTGGTAGGTGGCGCCGCCTCGCTTGCTCTCATGAATCAGGACCCAACTGTCGCCGTCGCGACGGTAGGTCACGCTGCTGCCGTCCTTCATCTCGCCGACCACGAAGCGGACCTTGCGGTCGTGGTCGAGGACGAAATCGCCATAGTCCACCGGCGCGGTGGCGACCGTGGTCACGTTGCCCGTGTTCACGTTCAGCTTGGACAGGTAGGCGCTGTCCACCGAGCGTTCCACCAGGATCGTGTCGGGATCTTCGGGCGTCAGGTCGACCACCGAATACGTGTTGCCGTTAGGAATGTCCATGCGCTTGCTGCCATCGATGTTCGAGGCATACATGTCGCCGCGCACGGTCTGGAAATCGAGGCTGCCGGTCTTGAAGGTGACCCGGAACAGGATCCGATCGTTGTTCGCCCACATCGCGCCGCGAATGTAACGGTTCTCTCCATAGTCCCACTTGCCGACCAGTTGCTTGTCCGACACCCGCAATACGGCGAGCAACCCGCGATCCTCGTGGTTGATGGTGACGGCCATGTGCTGGCCATCGGGCGAAAGCGTCACCGTCTCGAACTGGGCGTCCTTGAAGAAGTCCTCGATCGGGACTTCACGCGAATGGGCCAGCGTGGGCAGGAACAGCAACGACAGCGACAGCGAGAATGCGTACAGGAACTTCATGGATCCATTAACCCCTTTCTGGATTGCTGAAATGCATCGACGAGCGGTTGAGGTGGAGCGGAACATCTTGAATCGGTCAGCGTCGTCCCATCGACGCCACGAACCTGTCGAACAACGGCGCGACGTCGTGCGGGCCGGGCGCGGCTTCCGGATGTCCCTGGAACGAGAACGCCGGCGCATCGGTGAGCTCGATGCCCTGGTTGGTGCCGTCGAACAGCGAGCGATGCGTCACCCGCGCGTTGGACGGCAACGTGGCTTCGTCGATGCAGAAGCCGTGGTTTTGCGAGGTGATCATCACCCGGCCCGAATCGATGTCGATCACCGGGTGGTTGGCGCCGTGGTGGCCGTGCGCCATCTTCATCGTCTTCGCGCCGACCGCGAGGCCAAGCAACTGGTGGCCGAGGCAGATGCCGTAGAGCGGAACCTTCTTCGCGACGAAGTCGCGGATCGCGGCAATCGCATAATCGCAGGGCTCCGGGTCGCCGGGGCCGTTGGACAGGAACACGCCATCGGGTTGCATCGCCAGCGCTTCCGCCGCCGTCGTCTGCGCCGGCACCACGATCACCTCGCACCCACGTTCGGCCAGCATGCGCAGGATGTTGCGCTTGGTACCGAAATCGTAGGCGACGACCTTGAACTTCGGTTCGGCGCGCGCGAACGCGTTGCAGTCGAGGTCGAGCTGTCCCTCGGCCCACGGATATGCGGCCTCGGTGCTCACCACCTTCGCCAGGTCCATGCCCTTCAGGCCGGGGAACTTGCGCGCGGCCTCGATCGCCTTGTCCGCATCGATCTCGCCGGCCATCAACGCGCCGTTCTGCGCGCCGCGCTCGCGCAACATGCGGGTGAGCTTGCGCGTATCGATGCCGGAAATCGCGACGATGCCGCGCGCCTGCAGCCATTCCGGCAGCGCGACCTGGCTGCGCCAGCTGCTGGGACGGCGCGGCACGTCGCGCACGATCAAGCCCGCGGCCCAGGCCTTGCCGGCTTCGTCGTCCTGGTCGGTGCAGCCGGTGTTGCCGATGTGCGGATAGGTCAGCGTGACCAGCTGCCGCGCGTACGAGGGATCGGTGAGGATTTCCTGGTAGCCGGTCATGGCGGTGTTGAACACCACCTCGCCCACGGACAGGCCGTCTGCGCCCACGGAAATGCCCTCGAAGACCGTTCCGTCTTCAAGCGCGAGGATGGCGGGTGTGGTCACGGGCTTCGCCTGCGTCGGGTTGCAAGAAAGCGCCGAAGCGGTGGGAAACCGGTTCGGGGCTGGCTGTATCGGGCGAGCGGGAATTGTACCGGCATGCGTCCGGGCGCGCCAGCCACGGGCGCATCGCTAGACTCCGGCGATGGCGCCGACCCTGGTCCACACGCTGTTCGAGGCCGCGGCCTATGCCATCGGCTTTCGCCTGTTCCTGCGCGAACGCCGCCGCCAGGCGCTGCCGGCGCTGGCCGATCGCGAGACGAGCCTGGCGATAGGTGTAGGCGCCATCCTCGGTGCCGCGCTTGGCGCCAAGATCGCCTACTGGCTGTACGACCCGGCGTACGCGTTCGCCGGCTTTCCGGATTGGAAGCGCCTGCTCGAGGGCAAGTCGATCATCGGCGGCCTGCTGGGCGGGCTCGCCGGCGTGGAAATCGCCAAGAAGCTCGATGGCGTGCAGGGCTCGACCGGTGACGTCTTCGTCTGGCCGCTGATGCTGGGCATGGCCATCGGCCGCATCGGCTGCTTCCTGTCCGGACTGGACGACCACACCGCGGGTAATCCCACCTCGTTGCCCTGGGGCGTGGATTTCGGCGATGGCATGCCGCGGCATCCCACCCAGTTGTACGAGGTGGTGTTCCTCGCGCTGTGGGCCGTGCTGCTGGCCTGGCGTGGCGACCGCCTGTCGCGCCCGGGCGATCGCTTCCGCGCCTTCATGGTCGGCTACCTGCTTTACCGACTGTGCATCGAATCCATCCGCCCGATCCCGCTGCACTACTTCGGCGTGCTTTCGGGGCTACAGCTGCTGTGCGTCGCCGGCCTGCTCTACTATCGGCGCGACATTCCGCGCATCGCCAGGGAACTCCTGGGCTCGTCCGTGAATTCAAGATAAGGAGTTCCGATGTGGGCGCGAAAACAAGGCCATACCTGTTCTACGACAGCGCGGTGTCGGTCTGCGGCACCTGCCTGCGCCGGGTCGAGGGCAGCATCCTGATCAAGGACGGCGCGGTGTACATGGACAAGTGGTGCCCGCAACACGGACGCGAGCGTGTGCTGCTGGCCGACGACGCCGACTACTACCGCCTGTGCCGGGAGAAGTTCGTCAAGCCGCCGGAACTGCCGCAGCGCTTCAACACCGAGCGCCGCTGGGGCTGCCCCTACGACTGCGGCCTGTGCCCGGAGCACATGCAGCACAGTTGCCTGACGCTGGTCGAAGTCACCGACCACTGCAACCTGCGCTGCCCGATCTGCTATGCGGACTCCGGCCCGCATCGTCCCGGCTTCCGCGACCTCGCGGTGATCGAGAAGATGCTCGATGCCATCGTCGCCAACGAGGGCGAACCGGACGTGGTGCAGATCTCGGGTGGCGAACCGACTTTGCATCCGCAATTCTTCGAAATCCTCGATGCGGCGAAGGCGCGGCCGATCAAGCACCTGATGGTCAACACGAACGGGCTGCGCATCGCGAAGGATCCGGAGTTCGCCGAACGCCTCGCCGGCTACATGCCCGGTTTCGAGCTGTACCTGCAATTCGATTCGCTGCGCGACGAGGTGCACCAGCAACTGCGTGGCGCGAAACTGCGCGAAATCCGCCTGCGCGCGCTGGAAGTGCTGAACCGGCACGGCATCTCGACCACGCTGGTGGTCACGGTGAAGAAAGGCCTCAACGACGGCGAACTGGGCGAAATCATCGATTTCGCGCTGAAACAGCCCTGCGTGCGCGGCGTGACCTTCCAGCCCATCCAGAACGCCGGACGCACCGAGCATTACGATCCCGCGCGTGACCGCCTCACGCTCACCGAAGTGCGCCGACGCATCCTCGAGCAGTCGTCGCTGTTCCGGCCCGAGGACCTGATCCCGGTGCCCTGCCATCCCGACAGCCTGGCGATGGCCTATGCGCTGAAGCTCGACGACAAGCTGCTGCCGCTGACCGGGCTGGTACCGCCGGAAGTGCTGATCGAAGGCGGCCGCAACAGCATCGTGCTGGAGAAGGACGAAGGCCTGCGCGACGCGATCTTCAAGTTGTTTGCCACCAACCATTCGCCGCAGTCGCAGGCCTGTTCGCTGTCCGACCTGCTGTGCTGCCTGCCGCAGGTGCAGGCACCCGAAGGCCTCGGCTACCGCAACGTGTTCCGCGTGTTGATCATGGCCTTCATCGACGCCGAGGGTTTCGACCTGCGTTCGGTGAAGAAGAGCTGCGTGCACATCGCCCAGCCGGATGGGCGCATCATCCCGTTCGACACCTTCAACCTGTTCTACCGCGATGATCGCGCGCAGCAGCTGGAAAAACTGCGGCGCATGGTCGAAGCCGGCCAGCGGCTCGAACCCGAAGAAGAGGCTTCGCCATGAACGCACCGAACCCGTCCGACGACCCGCAATCCGATGCGCGTGGATCACGCTGGCTGGGTTTCGGCCTGTTCTGGTTGATCCTGATCGGCGGCGGCATCGTCATCGGCATCGCCTCGACCGCGTTCGGCATGTTGTCCCACGGCCTCGGCGTCGGCCTGGTATCGCTCGGCTGGCTGCTGCCGTGGATCGCGCCGCTGGTCGTGGCGATCTGGTTCGCGAACAAGGGCAAGACCCGGACCGCGCAAGGCATCGCGTTCGGTTTCCTCAGCCTGTTCGCGGTCGGCCTGCTGCTGGTCGCCGCCTGTTTTGGAATCTTCTTCCTCGGCGGCGGATTGAACGGAATGCACTGAGCACCGCCGTCAGTCGAGCAGGTCGCGGACGCGGTAGCGCCCTGGCGCGCGCCCGACCAGCGCACGCGCGGCATGCAGCGCGCCGCGGGCGAAGATATCGCGATTGCTCGCGCGGTGGACCAGCTCGATGCGTTCGCCGTTTCCGGCGAATTGCACGAGGTGTTCGCCGATGATGTCGCCGGCGCGGATCGAGGCATAGCGCGGCTTCGCCCCGCCCTCGCCCGCGGCCATGCCCAGGGTCAGCGCTGTGCCCGAGGGTGCGTCGAGCTTGCGCGTGTGGTGGGCCTCGACGATGTCGCAATCCCAGCCCGGCAATGTGCGGGCCGCGCGTTCGACCAGATCGTGCAAGACCGCGACGCCGAGGCTGAAATTGCCGGCCCACACCAACGGAATGCGCGCAGCGGCCGCATCCAGTGCCGCCTGCTGCGCCTGCGCAAGCCCGGTGGTACCCGATGCCAGCGGCACGCCGCGCTGCAGGCACAGGGCGAGGATCGCATCGAAGCCCTCGGGCAGGCTGAAATCGATGGCGGCGTCGAATTCCGGCACGCCGGCGAGTTCGCTCGCGGCGAATTGCGGGATGCCCTCGACGACGCGCGATTCGACCTTGCGCGACACCGCGGCGACGACCTGGCAGTCCTCGCCTTCGCGGCACAGGCGTTGCAGCGCGCGGCCCATGCGGCCATTGGCGCCGTGGATCAGCAGTCGGATCGGTGGTGCGTCCATGCCGCGCAGGCTAGCCGGCCCGCGGGACGCCGACAAGGCGGCTTCAGGCGTTGCCGACCCGGGCCTTGCCGAGCTTGACCATCGCCGCCAGTTCGGCCGTGGACGCGGTCAGGACGCGCGCGCCGCGGTTGTTCACCAGCAGCAGGCGCGAGGAAATCGGGCTGACCCAGGACACCTTGGCCGGTTCCATGCGCCCGGACGCGGTCAGCAACTGCAGCCAGTCGCCGACGCGCAGTTCGCGCACGCGCGCGAGCACGTCGGTTTCGAAATCGAGGAGGTCGGTGCCGCCGACGACCGCCAGTCGCGGTGGTGGTTCGACGCCATCGGACGATGCTGGCGTCGCGAGGGTCTCCTCCGGAGCAGGACGGTTGCTTTCCACCGATTCAACGGCATCGGGAATCGACGGTTCAGGCGTGGCTTCGACCGGCCTCGGGGCCAGGGTTTCCTCCAGTTCGTCGATGACCAGCGCCGCCGATTCGCCGACGAAGCCCGAGCTTGCGAGCACGGCCTCGAGCGCCGCGCGCGGCAGTGACGGCGGTTCGTCCGATGGCCGCGCCTGCCGGCTGCGGTCGAACGCCGCGAGCAGGTCGTCGATGGCTTGCACCGCTTCAGCGTGGCGCGGCGAATCGGCGCCCTCGCGCAGGAGGACCTGGCTGAGGTGGTGCGCGAGCTGCTGGTCGAGGAATCCGGCCACGATCCCGGGCAACTCGCGTTGGCCGCGCCGACCAAGGATTTCCGCGGCCGCGGCCGCGCGCGCCTGTTCGAGGCGTTCGCGTCCGAGCCTGGCCTGCGCGGCGCGTTTTTCCGCCAGTTCGAAGCGCTTGCGGTTCTGCGCCATGTACGCCCGCAGCTCTTCTTCCAGCGTCTCGAAGATCGCCACGTCCTCGTTGAACTCGGCGACGACGCGATCGATGGTGCGATCGACGCGGTCGAGCAGTTCGCGTTCCTGCGACGCGTCGCCCTGGTTGCCCGCGCAGGCTTCGGCCACGGTGTTGAGCAGGCGCCAAGCCGGGTGCTCGCGCGAATCGAACATGTAGCGGTCGCGCACCGCGACCCGGGTGTACGGGATCAGCAGGCGATCGATTCTCTGCCGCGCGCGATTGTCGAAGCGCGTGCCGTCCAGCAGCGAATCGAACAGCGTGGCCATCAGGCCCAGCGCTTCCTCGTCGGCATCGCCCAGTTGCAGTCCATCGCCGCCCATGCCCAGCTTGCGCGCGTTCTGGACGATGTCGCGGAGCAGCCGCTTGGCGAGGGGCTCCTGTTCCGCGGCCGGGATTGCGCCGGCCCCTTCCTGCGATTCGTGCTGCATCAGCGCAAGGATCGACAGCAGCTCGTTCGACCCGATCTTCGGCGCCACCGGCATGACCGTGCCCGGATCGAACAATTGCGATTCCTCGCGCGCGGGTCGGCGCGATTCCAGCAGGCGCACCAGGTGTGCGAACAGCGCGCCATCGACGGGCGTTCCCGCCTGCGGGCCGGCTGAGGAGCGGCCCATCGCCGGTGGCGGTTGACGCACTGGCGCGGTGGGCCGGGATCGTTGCGGCACGTTGCCGGACGCCAGCATCGCCTCGCAGCGTTCGTAGGCCTGGGCCAGGGCACCGGCCAACGGGCGTTCGACCGAACGCAACGCCGCGATGCGGTGGCTCGCGTCGGAATCCGCCTCGTCCAGCGCGGCGGCCAGCGCATGCACGATGAAGGCCGGCGCCATTGGATTCTCGGCAGGCTGCAGGCTTTCGCGGCCGGTCGTGCGCGCCAGGCGCTTGCCCAGCATTTCCAGGCTGCGCGCGTTCGGCCGCGATGCGCCTTCGACCACTTGCTCGCGTGCGAGCTGCGTATCCAGCGCGTCTTCGGACAACAGGCTGAGGCTCAGGTCAGCGACATCGACCGCCGGTGACGGCTTGCGCGCGGGCAGTTCACGGAATCCGGCGATCAGTGCGTGACGGACGCGCTGGATCACCCGTCCCTGGTCGAACTGCCCTTCCGCGGATTCGCGCAGGGCCTGTTCGAGCGCGGGCAGCAGGCTCTCCAGGAGTTGCTCCTGCAAGGCAGCGATCAAGGTTCCATCGTGCGATTCGCCGCGGACGGAAGCCGGTGGAAGCGGAATGGACATGGCGCCTGGACGGGGGATGGCGTTTCGTGACCTTACGCAAAGTGGGGTGGCAAGTCATTGATGGCGGTCAAGTTTCGACGGCCCGGCCCCCCCCCGGGCGTATGATCCGCGCGTGCAGCAACGAGGTGCGAGCGTGGTTCCCCCCATGCGCTTGCTCGATGTCGCCCGGCTCGATCGTCCCGATGCGATCGCGGCCCGCGAGCCGTTCGCCTTCCTCATCGCCCCGGGGCAACTCGACGATGCGGATCGGCCTGCGTTGCTCGCGGATTTCCCGCGTTACGGCAGCGCCGGATTCTTCCCGTACGAGCCTGCGGATTGTGGCCCGATGCTGAGCACGCTGGTCGAAGACATTCGTTCGCCGGTTTTCGCCGACGCGCTCGGACAACACCTCGGCATCGAAGGCTTGGGCGAATACCCCACCCTCGTCACCCTCAGTGATTCCCTGAACCGCCGGCATGGAACGCTGCACACCGACAGCCGTTCGAAGATCGCCACCGCCCTGCTCTACTTCAACCAGGCGTGGCCACATGGCAGCGCCGGTTGCCTGCGCCTGCTCGCCCGCGATGACATCGACACCATGGTCGCGCCGGAAATCCCGCCGCTGTACGGCACCCTGGTCGCGTTCGCGCGCGCGGATCATTCCTGGCATGGGCACCTGCCGTTCGAAGGCGAGCGGCGCGTGCTGCAGGTCGCATGGCTGACCAGCGGGGACGAACTCCGCCGCAAACAGAAGCGCGGCAGGTTCTCGCGCTGGTTGAAGAAACTCGCGGGCGGGCTGGACCGGCGCCTCGGCGCCGGGCGTGACATCAATGCGCGTCGCGACTGAGATCGGCCGCGATCAGGACACCATCCGGTCCCAGAAGCCCTTCACCCCGTCGAGGAAGGTGCTCGACTTGGGCGAATGCCGGCGCGCGCCCTCGCCGACGAAGGTGGCTTCGAAGTTTTCCAGCAGCGTGCGCTGCTCGGCGGTGAGGTTGACCGGGGTTTCGACCACCACCTTGCAGTAGAGGTCGCCGGGTGCGCGGCTGCGCACCGACTTCACGCCCTTGTCGCGCAGGCGGAACACCTTGCCGGTCTGGGTTTCGGCCGGAATGCGGATCTCGGCTTCGCCACCGAGCGTGGGCACGCGCACGCTGTCGCCGAGCGCGGCCTGGGAAATGCGGATCGGCACCTCGCAATGCAGGTCGTCGCCGTCGCGTTCGAACAAGTCGTGCGGGCGCACGCGGACCTCGACGTAGAGGTCGCCCGGCGGAGACCCGGCGGGACCGGCTTCGCCTTCGCCGGCGAGGCGGATGCGGTCGCCGTTGTCGACGCCGGCGGGCACCTGCACCGCGAGCGTCTTCTCGTCCTGCACGCGGCCGTTTCCATGGCAGGCCTTGCACGGATTGACGATGGTCTGGCCGCGCCCGCCGCAGTGCGGGCAGGGCTGCTGCATGGCGAAGATGCCGCGCTGCATGCGCACCTGGCCGTGGCCGTGGCAGGTCGAACAGGTTTCGATCCTGTCGTCTTCCGAACCCGAGCCCTTGCAGGTCTCGCAGGCCGAGAGCGTGGGCAGTTCGATCTTCTTCTCGACCCCGGCGACGGCTTCCTCCAGGTCGAGTTCCATCACGTAGCCGACATCGGCGCCGCGACGCGGCGCCTGGCGCGCGCCGCCGCCGAAGATGTTGCCGAAGATGTCGCCGAAGATGTCGCCGACGTCATGGAAGCCCGGCCCGGCGTTGCCGCCACCCATGCCGTGCTCGAACGCGGCGTGCCCGTGCTGGTCGTACATGCGGCGCTTGCCGCCGTCGCTCAGCACCTCGTAGGCCTCCTTGCATTCCTTGAACGCGGCCTCGGCGGCATGGTCGCCGGGGTTGCGGTCCGGATGGTGCTTCATCGCGCAGCGGCGATAGGCCTTCTTCAGTTCCTCCTCGCTGGCGTTGCGTTGCACGCCGAGGACTTCGTAGTAGTCGCGCTTGCTCATGCTTGGGGCTTCAGTTGGCGTTCGATGCGCCGGTCGGGGATGAACCACAGGACCGCGACCAGCGCATACAGGAGGCAGGACAGGATCGGCGCGGCGAAGGCCAGCGGGATGGCGAGGAAATAGATCGCAAGCGAAAGCTTCGCCTTCCAGTCGCCCCAACGTCCACCGAGCGCGCGCCCGAGCGCGCCGTCATAGCCGCCGTTGCAGCAGATCAGCGAATGGCTGAGAGGGATCCAGGACACCGCCGCCATCAGCAGCACGCCACCGTAGAGCGCGGTCGGGACCGACGCCGGGAACGGATGCGCTTCGTTAAGCCAACTGGTGACGAACGGGAACAACGACAGCCAGAACAGGAAGAACAGGTTCGCCCACATGACCCGGCCGTTGATGCGTTGCACGGCATGCAGCATGTGGTGGTGGTTGTTCCAGTAGATGCCGACATAGACGAAGCTGAGCACGTAGCTCAGGAACACCGGCGTATTCGCCAGCAGCGCCTGCAGCGTCGGTTCGTGCGGCGTCTTCAGTTCCAGCACCATGATCGTGATGATCACGGCGATCACGCCATCGCTGAAGGCTTCCAGTCTCCCCTTGCCCATGCCTCCTCCTCACATGGCGAACGCCCGTGGCCGGGCGTTCGCTTGTCGTGTTCCGGGTTTTCCGGTCAGGACTTCTTGTCGTCGTCCTTGACTTCGGTGAACTCGGCGTCGACCACGTCGTCGGCCGGCTTGCCGGCGCCGGCATCGCCTGCGTCCTGCTGCTGTCCGGCGGCCGAGACCGCGGCGAACAGCGCCTGCCCGGCTTCCTCCAGTGCCTTGGACTTGGCCTCGATCTGCGCCTTGTCGTCGCCCTTCATCGCCGATTCGAGTTCGGCGATGGCGCCTTCGACCCGGCCGATCACGTCGCCCGGCACCTTGTCGCCGTTGTCCTTGATCGCGGTGCGGGTCGCGTGGACCAGGCCGTCGGCGTGGTTGCGCGCGGTGACCAGCTCGTGGAACTTCTTGTCTTCCTCGCGATGGCTTTCCGCGTCCGCGACCATGCGCTGGATCTCGTCGTCCGACAGGCCCGAACCGGCCTTGATCTCGACCTTCTGTTCCTTGCCGGTCTTCTTGTCCTTGGCGGTGACGTGGACGATGCCGTTGGCGTCGATGTCGAACGCGACCTCGACCTGCGGCATGCCGCGCGGCGCCGGCTCGATGCCGGTGAGGTCGAACTTGGCCAGCGACTTGTTGTAGCGGGCCTGGTCGCGCTCGCCCTGCAGCACGTGCACGGTGACCGCGGACTGGTTGTCCTCGGCGGTGCTGAAGGTCTGCGCGGCCTTGGTCGGGATGGTGGTGTTCTTCTCGATGATCTTGGTGAACACGCCACCCAGGGTCTCGATGCCCAGCGACAGCGGGGTGACGTCGAGCAGCAGCACATCCTTGACGTCGCCCTGCAGCACGCCGCCCTGGATCGCGGCGCCGACGGCGACGGCCTCGTCGGGGTTCACGTCCTTGCGCGGTTCCTTGCCGAAGAACTCGGCCACCGCGGCCTGCACCTTGGGCATGCGGGTCTGGCCGCCGACGAGGATGACCTCGCTCACATCGCTGGCCTTGAGGCCGGCATCGTTCAGCGCGGTGCGGCAGGGTTCGATGGTCTTGCGCACCAGGTCCTCGACCAGCGACTCGAGCTTGGCCCGGGTCAACTTGATGTTGAGGTGCTTCGGGCCGCTGGCGTCGGCGGTGACGTACGGCAGGTTGACGTCGGTCTGCTGCGAGCTGGACAGCTCGATCTTGGCGCGTTCGGCCGCGTCCTTCAGGCGCTGCAGCGCCAGCGGGTCCTTGCGCAGGTCGATGCCCTGCTCCTTCTGGAACTCCTCGACCAGGAAATCGATGACGCGCTTGTCGAAGTCCTCGCCGCCGAGGAAGGTGTCGCCGTTGGTGGCCAGCACCTCGAACTGCTTCTCGCCATCGACGTTCGCGATCTCGATGATCGACACGTCGAAGGTGCCGCCGCCGAGGTCGTACACGGCGACCTTGCGGTCCTTGCCGTCGCCCTTGTCGAGGCCGTAGGCCAACGCCGCCGCGGTCGGCTCGTTGATGATGCGCTTGACGTCGAGGCCGGCGATGCGGCCGGCGTCCTTGGTCGCCTGGCGCTGCGAATCGTTGAAGTAGGCCGGGACGGTGATCACCGCCTCGGTCACGGTCTCGCCAAGGAAGGCCTCGGCGGTCTTCTTCATCTTGGCCAGCACCTGCGCGGAGATTTCCTGCGCCGACAGCTTCTTGCCATCGCTGGTCTGCACCCAGGCGTCGCCGTTGTCGTGCGCGACGATCGCGTACGGCACCAGGTCGAGGTCCTTCTTCACTTCTGCGTCGGTGAACTTGCGGCCGATCAGGCGCTTCACCGCGTAGAAGGTGTTCTTGGGGTTGGTCACGGCCTGGCGCTTGGCGCTGGCGCCGACCAGGACTTCGCCGTCCTTGGTGTAGGCGACGATCGAAGGCGTGGTGCGGTCGCCCTCGCTGTTCTCGATGACGCGGGCCTTGCCGCCTTCCATGATCGCCACGCACGAATTCGTGGTGCCGAGGTCGATGCCGATGATCTTGGCCATTGTGTGCTTCCTCTCGATGCTGTCTGTGCAGGGCGCCGTTGCGCCGATGGTTCGTATGTGGGGCCCGGGGCGAAGCGTTCAAGCCTCGCCCGGGGCTTCATTCATTCGTGCTGCGCGACGACCACCAGCGCGGGCCGCAGCAGGCGGTCGTTGAGCACGTAGCCTTTCTGGAACGTCTGTGCGACCGCACCGGGAGCGACCCCGGCGGCGGCGACCATGCTCATCGCCTGCTGGCGTTCCGGATCGAAGGCGTCGCCGGGAGCCGGCGCGATTTCGATCAGCCCGTTCTTCTCGGCGATGGCGTGCAACTGCTTGAGCGTCAGTTCCAGTCCGGCGCGCAACGGGTCGTCGGCGGTCGCGGCGGCGATCCCGGCCTCCATGCTGTCGAACAGCGGCAACAGTTCGGACAGCAGCTTCTCGTTGGCGAAGCGGCGTGCCTGGTCCACGTCGCGGGCGAGGCGCTTGCGCTGGTTTTCGAGGTCGGCGCGGTCCAGCAGCAGCTGCGCCCTGGCCTGCTCGAGTTCGCCCTGCAGGGCCTCGATCTGTTCCTGTAGCGCCTGTTCGGCGTCCACGGCGCCGGTTTCCGGATCCATGCTCGGTTCGGTCGTCATCGTCTCTTGGCTTGCCGGCGGTCGTCGTCCGCCCGATCACAGCCTTATGCGGGCGGTGAGTCCGGATTCAAGGCTGCGCCGAGCGCATCCGCGGCCGCCTGTACCACCGGGATCACCCGGTCGTAGGCCATGCGCGTGGGCCCGATCACGCCCAGCACGCCGAGCACGCGCCCGCCGGCGGCATAGGGCGCGGCGACCAGCGAAACCCCCTCCAAGGGGGCCATGCCGGTCTCCTCGCCGATGAAGATGCGGACCGCCTCGGCCTGCACGGTGCGGTCCAGCAGTTGCAGGATTTCGCGCTTGCGGGCGAAGGCCTCGAACAACTCGCGCAGGCGTTCGACATCGGACAGGTCCTGCACGCCCATCAGCCGGGTCTGCCCGGCCAGCACCAGGTCGTCGCCGGCCGGCGCCAGGGCCTGGTCGGCCAGTTCCAGCGAGCGCGCCAGCAACGCCTGCATTTCGTCGCGGGCCTGGGCCAATTCGTGCAGCAGCGCGGTGCGCACGTGCTGCAGCGGGATGCCGGCGAAATGCGCGTTGAGGTAATTCGAGACGCGTTCCAGCTCGGCCGGGTCGTAAGGGCGGCGCATCGCGATCACCCGGTTCTCGACCTCGTTGTCGGCCAGCATCAGCACGCACAGCACCCGTTGCGGATCCAGCGGCAGGAATTCGATCCGGCGGAACGCGAACTGTTCGCGTCGCGGCACCCCGACCACGCCGACGAAATGGGTCATCGCCGACAGCAGCTCCGAGGCGTTGCCGAGCAGGGCCTGGGTGCCTGCGCCGGCCGGCAATTCCTGCCGCAACCGCGCAAGCTCGCCTTCGCCCAAAGGCTTGAGTTGCAGCATCGAATCGACGAAGACGCGGTAGCCCTGCGCGGTGGGCACCCGCCCGGCGGATGCATGCGGCGCGGCCAACAGGCCCGCGCCTTCGAGGTCGGCGAGGATGTTGCGGATCGTCGCCGGGCTCACGTCCAACCCGGCGTGGCGGGCCAGGGTCTGCGAACCGACCGGCTCGCCGCCCTGGATGTAGCGGCCGATCAGCGTGCGCAGCAATTGCCGTGCGCGCGGATCGAGCAATTCTGGTTCGCGGGGACGGGCCATGCCCGGGATATACGGCCGCAGGCGCGTTGGCGCAACCGCTGCGTGGCCACGGTGGAGTTGGTGATGGCTTGCGGTAGCCTAGCGTCGCCTCGCTCGAACGGAACCTTGGGGAATCCATGAATCGTCGTCCGTCCATCCGCGCCATGCGTTTCGCGTCCATGTTGCTGGCCTGCGCGGTCCTGCAACCCGTCCAGGCGATCGCGCAGGAACAGAACCCCGCCACGGACGCGGTGCCGGAACAGGTGCATTTCGGCACATGGGGCGTCGATCTTTCGACGCGGGACCTCACGGTGAAGCCCGGCGACGATTTCCAGCGCTACGCCGCGGGCACATGGCTGGATACGCACGAGATCCCCGCCGACAAGTCGCAGAACGGCATCGGTTCGGAACTGGCCGACCGCAACCAGGAACAGTTGCGCGCGATCGTGCTGGGCGCGCCGGCCGACAGCCAGCTCGGCGCGTTCTATCGCAGCTACATGGACGAAGCGCGGCTCGAACAGCTCGACGACGCGCCGCTGAAGCCGGATCTCGCGCGCATCGATGCAATCGAGTCGAAAGCCGAGTTCAACCGCTACATGGCGTCGACGTTCACCAATTACGGTTCCACCCTGTTCGCCTCCGGCCCGCTGCCCGACCCCGCCAATCCCGGCATGACCATTTCCGGCGTGTATTCGAACGGCATGGGCATGCCGGACCGGGATTACTACCTGGACGACAAGTACAAGCCGCAGCGCGACGCCTACCGCGCCTACATCCAGCGCACGTTCGAAATGACCGGGCAAGCGGGCGCGGCCGCAGCGGCCGACAAGGTGCTCGCGTTCGAGACCGAAATCGCGCGGATTTCCTGGCCGCAGACCGACCTGCGCGACATCCGCAAGCTCAACAACCCGATGACGCTGGAGCAACTCCAGGCCTACGCTCCGCAAATCGCCTGGGGCAATTACCTGGGCCAGGTCGGTGCGCTTTCGTCGCATTACATCGTCGGGGACAGTACCGCGGTCCAGGCGCTCGCGGCGCTGTACGACAAGACGCCGCTCGAGACGCTGAAGGCTTGGGAAAAGTTCAAGGTCGCCAACGACGCTTCGCCCTACCTCTCCAGGCGATTCGTGGACAGCCGCTTCGACTACGTCAAGAGCCTGACCGGCGCGAAGGAGCTCCGCCCGCGTTGGCGCCGCGGCATTTCCGAAGCCGACAACCGGCTCGGCGAGTTGTTGGGCCGGACCTACGTCGAACGCTACTTCCCGCCGCAATCAAAGGCGATGATGGAAGCGCTGGTCGCCAACCTGAAGAAAGCCGCGGCGGCGCGCATCCAGGGCAACGCCTGGATGGGTGACGCGACCAAGCAGGCCGCGCTCGCCAAGCTCGCGAAGATGGACGTCATGGTCGGCTATCCGGACAAGTTCCGCGATTACTCGAAACTCGTGATGGATCCGGGCGATCTCTACGGCAACATCCGGCGCAGCGCCGCCTTCGAGTGGGCGTACCAGCTCGAAGACCTCGGCAAGCCAGTCGACCGCAAGAAGTGGGCAATGAGCCCGGCAACCGTGGATGCCTACAACGGCGGGCTCGAGAACAAGATCGTGTTCCCCGCGGGCATCCTGCAACCGCCGTTCTTCGATCCGTCCGCGGACGCGGCCGTGAACTACGGCGCAGCCGGCGCGATCATCGGCCACGAGATCATGCACGGCTTCGACGACCAGGGCCGCCAGATCGACGGCGACGGCGCAGTCCGCGATTGGTGGACCGCGGACGATGCCAGGCGATTCACCGCGCTAACCGACGCGCTCGGCAAGCAGTATTCCGCGTACGAGGCGGCGCCCGGCATCTTCATCAACGGCACCTTGACCATGGGCGAGAACATCGGCGACATGTCGGGACTCGAGGTCGCCTATACGGCCTACCGGATGTCGCTCGACGGCAAGCCCGCGCCGGTGATCGACGGATTGACCGGAGACCAGCGTTTCTTCCTCGCCTTCGCCCAGGCCTGGCGAGGCAAGCAGCGCGACGAAGCGATCAAGGCGCAGGTCGCGACCGACCCGCACAGCCCGCGGCGCTTCCGCATCATCGGCCCGTTGCGCAACCTTGATGCCTGGTACGCGGCGTTCGGGGTCGGGCCGGATTCGAAGTTCTATCTCCCGCCCGACCAGCGCGTGCGCATCTGGTGACGCCTCGCGCATGCTGACCCGCCTCGCCCTGCGCGACTTCGCCATCGCCGCCGCGATCGAACTGGAGTTCGGTCCGGGCCTGACCGTGATTTCCGGCGAAACCGGTGCCGGCAAGTCGTTGCTGGTCGATGCGCTCGGCTTCCTCGGCGGCCAGCGCGCGGACAGCGGCATGGTCCGCCACGGCGCCGAGCGCGCCGAGCTCACCGCGCAATTCGCGCTCGGCGATGCCGCGCCCGCGCTGGAATGGCTGCGCACGCAGGAATTCGATGAAGGCGAGGAATGCCAATTGCGGCGCACGCTGCGCGCCGATGGCGGTTCGCGCGCGTGGATCAATGGTCGCCCGGCGACTCTGGCGCAGGTCGCGGAACTGTCTGCATTGCTGTTCGAAATCCACGGCCAGCACGAACAGCAGGCGCTGCTGTCGCGGCCGGCGCAACGCGACCTGCTCGATGCCTATGCCGGCCACAACGCTCTTGTCGCCGAAGTGCGTTCACATGCCTTGCAGTGGCGCGAACTGGCGCGCGAACACGCCGCGCTGCTCGCGCGCGGCGACGCCGGCGAACGCCGCGAATGGCTGCGCCACCAGCTCGATGAACTCGATGCGGAATCTCTCGACGCCGAATCGCTGGCCGAACTCGACCGCGGCCACCGTCGCCAGGCCCACGCCGCGGCGCTGATCGCCGCCTGCGAGGACGCCGGCGAACGCCTCGGCGGCGAGGCCTCGTTGCCGCTGCAACTACAGCGCCTGCGCGGCGCATTGCAACGCGAGGCCGCGCACGAACCGCGCTTGCACGAAGTCGATGCGATGCTGGATTCGGCGGCGATCCAGCTCGACGAGGCAGCGGCGTTGGTCGAGCGCATCCGTTCCGACCTCGACCTCGATCCGGACGCGCTCGCGACGATGGAAAGCCGGTTGGCACGGTTGCAGGACCTCTCGCGCAAGCATCGCATTCCGGTCGACGGCCTCGCCGCGCAGCGCGAGAGGCTTGCGGCTGAATACGAAACACTCGGCGATGCCGGGCAACGCCTGGCGACGCTCGCGAAGGCGCTCGGCGATGAACGCGATGCATGGCGCCAAGCCGCGGCGACGCTCGGCGCATCGCGGCGCAAGGCGGCCAAGTCGCTTTCGACCGAGGCCTCGCGCCTGATCGGCGAACTCGGCATGGACGGCGGGCGTTTCGAAGTCGCGCTGGAGGCGATTCAGGCCGACGCCGACCCCGATCCGAACGGCGCGGAGCGCGTGGAATTCCTCGTCGCCGCGAACGCGGGCCAACCGCCGCGGCCGCTGCGCAAGGTCGCGTCGGGCGGCGAGCTTTCGCGCGTGTCGCTGGCGATCGAAGTCGCCGCGCTGGGCCTGGACGCGGTACCGACCATGGTGTTCGACGAAGTCGATTCCGGCATCGGTGGCGCGGTCGCGCAGATCGTCGGCCGCCAGTTGCGCGCGCTGGGCGCGAAGCGGCAGGTGCTGTGCGTGACGCATTTGCCGCAGGTCGCGGCGCAGGGCCACGCGCACTGGCGCGTGAGCAAGGCCGCCAGCGCCGGCGTCACCCAGAGCGAGGTGCAGGCGCTGGATGTGGGGCAGCGCATCGGCGAACTGGCGCGAATGCTCGGTGGCGTGGAAATCGGCGACGAAGCGCGGGCCGCGGCGAAGAAGCTGCTGGCGGACGCGGCCTGACTACGTTCGATTTTGCGGGGCCGCGCTTGCCCGGCTCATTTGTTGCGCGCACTGATGCAGGGGAGCCGAGCAAGCTCGGCTCTGCAGGAAGGACGCGGAATCGGGTCGCGCCCGAACGGGCGCCCCTACTTCTTCCTGCGCACGTACAGCACCAGCGAGTGATCGACGATCTCGCAGCCGTGTTCGGCGGCGATGCGCTGCTGCAGCTGTTCGATTTCGCCGCTCTGGAACTCGATTACCTTGCCGGTGTCGACATCGACCATGTGGTCGTGGTGCTGGCCGCGATCGAGCTCGTAGACCGCGTGCCCGCCCTCGAAGTTGTGCTTGAGCACCAGCCCCGCGGCCTCGAACTGGGTGAGTACGCGGTAGACGGTGGCCAGGCCGATCTCGTCGCCCTGCCCGGTCAGGTTGCGGTAGATGTCCTCGGCGGTCATGTGCCGGGGCTTGGTCGCCTCGAGCAGTTCGAGGATGCGCATGCGCGGGTGGGTGACCTTCAGCCCGACATTGCGCAGGTCCTGGGTTTCCATGCATCGCTCCGCGTCTTGCTTCGATGGGCGCAACGCCGCATGAACGCGAGGCCCGCGGCGGCGTGGGCGCCGGGCCGCAGTGTATCATCGGCCCTGTTTTCGCCTCCCGACCACGCCCCGCATGCGCAAGCTTCCCACCGCTGTCGTTGCCGCCGCCCTCGCCATTGCCGTATCCGGCTGCGGCATCCTGTACAAGCAGCCGATCTACCAGGGCAACCTGATCGACAAGGCGGCCGCGGACCAGTTGCAGGCCGGGATGAGCAAGCAGCAGGTCGTGAACCTGATCGGCACGCCCTCCATCGCCGACCCATTCCACCACGATCGCTGGGACTACGCCGCGAGCCAGCGCGACGGACGCATCGGGCGCGTGCAGGTCAAGGACCTCACCCTGTGGTTCGAAGGCGACAGCCTGAGCCGCTGGGAAGGCGAATACTTCCCCGAGCAGGACGAAGCCCTGGCCAAGCGCATGGGCCGATTCGGCAACCTGCCCAAGGACAAGAAGAAGGGCGGCTAACTGGTCTTTTTCGCGGCGCGTTTGCGTCGCGCATCCTTCGGATCGGCCTGCAGCACCCGCAACACCTCGACCCGGTCGCCAGCGCGGAGCCGTTGCTCCGGCGTCGCGCGCAGGCCGAACACCGCCACGCCAGCGCAACAATCCCCATTGTTCCAGCCGCTGGCCGCGAGCGCATCGCCCACGGTCGCGCCTTCGGGCAGCAGCAGCGACTTCGCCTCGTGCCGACGCGGCCAGGCGCGCACGATCTCGACGCGAATGCTCATGCGCCCCGATCCGCGACGCGCACGAAATCGTCGACCATGCGGTCGGCCAGGCCTTGCATCCCGATCGCCAGCGCCGGTGCGAGCAGCAGGCTTTCCGGCTCGAAATCCAGCGAAAGGCTCACCTTGCAGGCGGATTCGTCCAGCGCGTGGAACTGCCAGCGCCCCTCGAGCCGCTTGAACGGGCCGTCGCGCAGGTGCATGTCGATCGCATGCGGCGGTTCCAGCGCATTCTCGGTGGTGAACCAGGTCGCGAAGCCACCCAGCCCGAGCTCGAGCCGGGCGACGAGGCGGTCGCCACCCTCTTCGAGCACTTCGGCCGCACGGCACCAGTCGAAACGGCGCGGGTAGGCGCGCACGTCGTTGACCAGCGCGAACATGCGCGCCGCCGCGTGTTCGACCAGGGCACTGCGCTTGATCGTCGGCACCGGCTCGCCACCCTCGCCCGCTTCGGGGACAATGCCCGCATGGGCAAGAAGGAAGCGAAGGATAAGGCAAACGGCGGCGGCACCATCGCCTTGAACAAGCGCGCGCGCCACGAATACCACTTCGAGCAGAAGTTCGAGGCCGGGCTCGCGCTGCAGGGCTGGGAGCTGAAATCGATCCGCGCCGGGCGCGCCAACATCGTCGATGCCTACGCGGTGGTGCTGCACGGCGAACTGTTCCTGGTCGGCGCGCAGATCACCCCATTGATCCAGGCTTCTACCCACGTGGTCGCGAACGACCGCCGCAGCCGCAAACTGCTGTTGCACCGGCACGAGATCGATGAGGTCATCGGCCGCGTGCAACGCGACGGCTACACCGTGGTTCCCACGGCGATGTACTGGAAGGGCAACAAGGTCAAGGCGGAATTGGCGCTGGCGCGCGGCAAGCAGAGCCACGACAAGCGCGAGGCCGAGAAGGAACGCGACTGGAACCGCGAGAAGCAGAGGTTGTTGCGCCGGCACAACAAGGATGCGTGATCGCTAGCCGTTCGCTTCTTCCGCCGCGTGCTCGGGGAACACGAATACGAAACGCGCACCGCCGCCCGGCTCGCCTTCGGCACGAATGCTGCCACCGTGACGTTCGAGGATGCGCCGCACCGTCGCCAACCCGATGCCATGCCCGGGGAATTCCTGCTGCGCGTGCAGGCGCTGGAATGGCCGGAACAGCTTGTTGGCGTAGCTCGGGTCGAAGCCCGCGCCATTGTCCTCGACCACGAAGGCATGGCCGTCGCGGTGCATGCGAATGCGCGGAGCTGCCGTGCCTGCGGTGAACTTCCAGGCGTTGCCGAGCAGGTTCTGCAGCAGCGTACGCACCAGCGCAGGATCCACCCATGCCACCAGCGCACGGTCGATGGCCACCTCGACATCGCGACCCGGATCCTGTTCGCGCAATTCGGACACGACCTCGTCCGCGATCCGGGACAGATCGGTCATGCGTGGCTTGAGCTCGCTGCGACCGACGCGGGAAACCTTGAGGATGGCCTCGATCAACTCGTCCATCCTCAGCGATGCATTGCGCACGCGTTCGAGGTAGCCGCGACCGGCCTCGTCGAGCGCGCCGGCATAACGCTCGCTCAAGAGCCGGCTGAAACCGTCGATCGAACGCAACGGGGTTCGCAGGTCGTGAGAGACGCTGTAGGCGAAGGATTCGAGTTCTTCGTTCGCCTGCGCCAGCTCGCGCGTGCGTACCGCCACTCGAGTCTCCAGGGTGCGGTTGAGCGCACGCACCGTGGCCTCCGCGCGCACTCGTTCGGTGATGTCCTCGACCTGCACCAGGCCGACCACGTCCTGCCCTTCCTCGCCCGGCATCGGGGAAAAGGTCAGCTGCGCATGCCTCAGCTCGCCGTCGCCGCGGCGCAGGCGCCTGGTGATGCGGTGTGTGCCCTCCTGCATCGCTTGCATCTGCCCGGTGCGCAGCGGATCGTCGACATCGGCGAACTGCTCCCCCAATGACCGCCCGACCAGTGCCTGCTGGGTCATGCCGAGGATCGTGGCCATCGCCGGGTTCGCATCGACGATCCGGCCGTGGCTGTCCAGCAAGGCCTTGCCGATGGCCGAATATTCCATCGCATTGCGGAAGCGCTGCTCGCTGCGCCGGTAGGCCTCGTTCAATCGGGCCGCCAGCGTCTCCGCACGCGCTTCGGTCATCGCCAGCGCGAAGGTGATACCGAACAGCAGCAGGGCGCACACCAGCCCGATGAGGATGGTCGCACGCAGGTCCACTGCCTTGGATTCCACGTCGGCGAGCGGCGGTGAAACGAAATCCAGTTCCCAGTGCCGCCCGTAGATCTCGATCGTGCGCATGCCAGTGAAAGCCGGCGGTTCGAGCTTGACCGCATCGCGCAACGCCGGATCCTCGTACAGCAATCGATTGCCGCCGCCGGTCACGTCGCGGATCCGGAAACGGGCCGGCCGCTGCACCGTGCGCTTGGTGACCTCGACCAGGCTTTGCAGCCGGATCGGTGCGTACACCCACCCCCGCAGCACGTCGCGGCGGTCGCCGACCGTCGTCGGCCTGGCCAATGATCGGTAGACCGGTGCGTACAGCATCATCAAAGACTGCGACTGCGCGATTTCCGCGGTCCGGGGCATTTCCACCGGTGCGCTCATGCGGGTTTCGCCCGACTCCGCCGCCGCCTGCATCGCCGCCTTGCGCCGTGGCTCCGAATACATGTCGTAACCGATGGCGACCACGTTCTCGGGGGTGTCCGGCTCCAGGTACAGGATCGGCCCGTATTCGTTCCGCACGCCCGCCGGGCGCAGCACGAACAGCCCTGCGCCCTCGTCGCGCAATCGACGCTGGAATTCCGGCAATTGCCCGGATGTCAGGTAGGGGGCGAAGCCGAGCCCGACGATCGACGGGAATTGCTGGTCGATGTGCAGGCCGCGGAAATAATTGCCCCATTGCGCAGCGCTTGGCCAATCGACCGACACGAACAACGACACGCCGCCCCGGAGGATCAGGTCGTAATTGCCCAGGCGTTCGCGCATGCGTTCGGCGACTTCGGCGGTGTCGGCATCGAACGCGAGGTGCGCCGCACTCAACTCACGGTCGCGCCGCGACTGCGCATAGAACAGGACCACGCCCACGGCCAGCAACAGCACCAGCAGCGCCAGCGCGTGACCGCGCCGGAAAGGGATGGATCTGGCCGGGCGCGTCGCCCCGGTGGCGGTGCCGTCCGGTTGCATGGGAGAAGCATAACCGGGCGCATTCTGAACGCCGACACGCGCGATTCTCCCCGCGCATTGCACTTGGGGTGCGCGCCCCTATACTTCCCCCGCTGGTTGTTTCAAGGCTTCCGGGGGTGCACTGGCTTCGACGGGGGTCGCGAAATCGCTTGGCGCATGCCGAGGGGGCAGCTTTCCTCGTTAATCCAGCGGCAAAAACCCAGACGCCAACGACGACGTCTACGCTCTGGCCGCTTAAGGCCTAGCCCCGAACCCACTTGTGCCTGTGCTCGTGGATGTAGGGTCATCATCACAGGATCGTGGCCGGCGGCGACCCGTCAACCGGCTCCTAAAACAAAGCGGGTGTGGGTGACGGTGTGCCTCGCACGTTGTGTTGCCGCCATCCGAGATCGAACAACGAGCTAAGCATGTAGTGCCGGGGATGGAGTGCCTTCGGACGCGGGTTCGATTCCCGCCACCTCCACCAAAAAACGAAAACCGCCCTCGTGGCGGTTTTTCGTTTTTGTGGGGCGGGCCGGAGTGATACCGCGCAGCGGGTTCGACAAAATCGCAGGAGCGATTTTGGACAGCCGCAGGCTGGCCCTGAGCGCAGCGAGGGGTGAGGCCCAAGGATGGGCCGCCAAGGATGGGCCGAACATTCCCGCCACCCCACCAAAAACGAAAACCGCCCTCGTGGCGGTTTTTCGTTAGTGCCGGCGGGGTCAATCGCCCGGGCGCGGCGCGGGAACGGACGCCGGATGGTCCACTGCGTGCGCCGGCAGAAGCTGGGTGTAGACCGGCGTCATGATCTGCACGCCGTGCTCGTTGAACACGTCCTGGATGTTCGCGTGCAGGGCCGAGTACAGCGACAGCATGCGCAGGGGCTCGTTGCAGTAGGCATTCACCTGATACTTGGTCGCGAAGTCGCCGAACGACAGCTGCAGCACGAATGGCTTCGGCTCCGCGCGCAGGCCATCCGTGCGCTCCACTGCCAGCAACAGCATGGTTTCGACCTCGCGCCACGGCACGTCGTAGCCGATGCCGACCTCCGTGTGCAGCACCAGGCCATCCGAACGTGCCAGCGCCGAGTAGTTGACGACGTTGGCATTCAGGATGCCAGAGTTGGGAATGACGACGATCTCGTTCTTGGCGGTGCGGATGCGCGTCGTCATCACCTTGATGTCGTCGACCGCGCCTGTGACCTCGCCGATCTTGACCAGGTCGCCTTGCTTGAAGGCGCCACGGTAGGTCATGGAAATCCCGGCGATCATGTTGGCGATGAAGGAAGAAGACCCGAGCGAAAACAGCACGCCCAGGAAGAGCGAGACACCCTTGAATGCGTTGGATTCCGAGCCGGGAATGTAGGGATAGGCGACAACCACGGCCAACGCGATGATCAGCAAGCGCAGGATCTTGAAGGTCGGCAGCGCCCAGTCGGGATCGAAGTTCTGCAGGCGGATGTGTCCTCGGCTCACGCCGTCGAAGAACCTGCGGGCGAGCTTGATGATGAAACGCACCACCACGAACAGGACGACCAGGAACACCAGGTCCGGGACCGCGGAAACAAACCCCTGCCACAGGCTTCGCAGCGGGTTGAGCACGAGGTCGAACAGCACCAGCGACGTCGGGCGCGTCCAGGGAAACAACCCCAGCACCATGTTCAGGTACAACAGGATCAACACCACGACGAGCAGGAAGCGGACGGCACTCAGCAGGCCGGCAAACACGGCCCAGACCTGGTCGGCGCGGATCAGCCGGTGCGCCTTGTCCTCCAGGCTTTGCAGCCCTTTCTCGATCCTGCGTTGCGCCAGGCCGTTTGCCCATCGCGAGGTCAGGACGATGGCCCAGAGGGCGAACGCGATCGCCACGGTGGCGGCCAGCGCCAGCGCGAGGTGCCGCATCAATACCGGGCGGCTGCGGTCGGTGCGGTATTGCGTAATCGCCTGGGTGATCTTCCTGGTGAGCGTGGCTGCCAGCAGTTTCCTGTCGACCCCTTCGGATGCACCGTCGAAATCGAGAACCGCCAGCAGCATCCGATCGCCTGCGTAGATCTGCGTCCGGTCGGTGGCCTCGACCGCACGGATGTCGGTGACGGCGATGGTCTCGTCCTCGGCCGCGGCGATGATGTTCTTGCGCACGAGGGCCGCCCGTTCCGCCGCGGGATACGACCTGACGCCATGCATCACGAACAGTTGGCGTCCATCGACAACGACCGCGGCCACGTTCGGCGGCTGGGGTGCATGGGTGGCGTCCGGCGGGGCGGGCTGCGCCCATGCCTGCTGTGCGCAGCCGAGCAGCAAGACGAGCCCCAGCAGGGCAAGCCTGGACACGCGCCATGCAGGCAGGAGGCGCCCGCGAGCGGTGCGCGCGGCCACGTCGCGCCTCAGGCCGCGGTGCCGGCGCACAGCCACGCGCTGGCGGCAGTCAGCATCGCCTGCAGGCCGGTTTCGAGGGTCGGATGGATCTGCGGTGCGAACTGCGGCGAGTGGTTGCTGGGAATCCTGTTGACGGTCCCGTCCTGCCGAGCCCTGGCGTACACCTCCGGATCGGTGCCGCCGACGAACCAGAACACATAGGGCACGCCCCAGCTGCGGCCGAAGACGCTGAAATCCTCGCTGGCCGATACCGGGCTGCCGGCCAGCAGGAGGTTCTCGTCGAACTGCCGGGCGAAGGCCTGCGCCACCGTCTGCGTCGCCGCCAGGTCGTTCTCGGTCAGCGGATAGCGGTTGATGGTGGTGAACTCGGGCGCGCGCTCGGCGCCGGAGGCATCGCACTCGGCGCAGCAGATGCGACGGATCGACTTGAGCATGTGTTCGCGCGTTTCCTCGTCGAAGGTGCGCATGTTCAGCTTGATGGTCGCATCGTCCGGGATGATGTTTTCCTTGGTGCCGGCCTGCAGCGAACCGATCGTGAGCACCGCCGGCACCGTCGGCGCGATCTCGCGCGAGACGATGGTCTGCAGCCGCAGCGTGGTGGCGGCGGCCATGATCACCGGGTCGATCGAGGTCTGCGGCTGGGAACCATGCGAGCCGCGTCCGAACAGCTTGATCTTCAGGCTGTCCGCAGCCGACATGGTGATGCCGGGGCGGTAGAAAACGCTGCCAGCCGCGCCCACCATCACATGCTGGCCGAGGATGATGTCCGGCCTGGGAAAGCGGCCCTGCCCCTTCTCGTCCCAGTCGCGCACCATGGCGTTCGCGCCTTCGGCGGTTTCCTCGCCGGGCTGGAACACGATCAGCAGCGTGCCGCTCCAGGCGGCGCGATTGCCGGCCAGGATGCGCGCGGCGCCGAGCATCCAGGTCACGTGCATGTCATGGCCGCAGGAGTGCGCCACGTCGACCTCGACGCCGTCTGCGTCGCGCGCGGTGACGCTGCTGGCATAGGGCAGTCCGGTGTTTTCGGCCATCGGCAGCCCGTCCATGTCGGCGCGCAGCATCACCGTCGGCCCGTCGCCGTTCCTGAGCACGCAGACCACGCCGGTGACGCCGACCTCGCGGGTGACTTCGTAGCCGAGGGCCTGCATCGCGTCGGCCGCGATCGCGGCGGTGCGCACTTCCTGCATCGACAGCTCGGGGTGCTGGTGCAGATCCTTGTAGATCGCTTCGAGTTCGCCCATCAGGGCGGGATCGGCACGCTCGAGGGCTTGGGTCAGGGCGTTCATGCGGACTCCTGAAGTGGCGATGCGGATCATACGCAGATCGCCGGCGGTCAAGACGTCCCCGTCGCCGGCCCCACCAAGCGAAACGGGCCGCTTGTGCGACCCGTTTCGCATTGCGTCTTCGATCGACGGTTACTGGTGCACCGGCACCAGGGTGATCTCGACGCGGCGGTTCTGCGCGCGACCCGCCTCGGTATCGTTGCAGGCGATCGGGCGCGATTCGCCGGCACCGGTGACGATGAAACTGATGCAGGGCGCATTCGCCGAAGGCGTAATGCACCGGAATCTGTTGAACCCATCGATGCGGCGCAACGTGCTTCGCTTGTTGCGCCCAACCTCGTGCAACTGCACGCCCTTCATGCCATGCCTCCCGTCGGTGTGGCGAGCCAACCCACCAGCGCCACGCCTGCCAGGGTCGCGAGGATCGAGGTGCCGACGTGCAAGGCGATCGCGGCGAGCGCCCAGCCGTATTCCGCACGCAGCAGCAGCGTCGTGGCTTCGGCCGAGAAGGCTGAAAACGTCGTCAGGCCTCCCAGGAACCCGGTGGCGAGGGCGAGGCGCAGCAGCGGCGAGATGCTTTCGTATTGGGCAAACACGCCCAGCAGCAGTCCCATCAGCAATCCGCCGATCGCGTTCGCCGCGAGCGTTCCCAGCGGAACGGTGGGGAACACCGGATTGAGCCAGAGGCCGAGTCCCCAGCGCGCGAGCGCGCCGAAGCCCGCGCCGATGAAGATCACGATTGCCGAATTCAACACGCGCCGCTCCCGATCTGGTCGGGGCGGATGCGCGAACGGCGTCGGTGGCGACGGCACGGCCTGCGCACCCGGACCCGGGTGGACAGGCATCATCAGCCGTGGGCGGCGGTTCGTCCCGTGGATCCGGGACCGGAGGAATGCCATCTCCGCGCGGGCATCCTCGCCCCGCCCACGCCGCGCGTCAACCGGCCCGGGTCGAAACGAAGACGGGCCGCTTGCGCGGCCCGCATCGCATTGCGGCTTCGATCGACGATTACTGGTGCACCGGCACCAGGGTGATCTCGACGCGGCGGTTGGCGGCCCGCCCCGCGTCGGTGTCGTTGCTGGCGATCGGACGCGACTCGCCCGCGCCGGTGACGATAAAGCGCTGCTGGGACAGGCCCTTGCCCATCAGGTAGTTCGCGACCGAGGTCGCGCGCTGCACCGACAGAGTCTGGTTGTAGGCATCGCTGCCGACGTTGTCGGTATGGCCGGCGACCTCGACCACGGTCTGGTTGTACTCGGTGAGGGTCTGGGCGACGCCGTCGAGCACCGGATAGAACTTCGGGTCGAGGTTGCTGCTGTCGAAGGCGAAGGTGATGTTGCCCGGCATGTTGAGGGTGATGTTGTCGCCCTCGCGGTTCACCTGCACGCCGGTGCCGGCCATGCGCTGGCGCAGCGCGGCTTCCTGTCGGTCCTGGTAGGCGCCGATCGAACCGCCGGCGATGCCGCCGATGCCCGCGCCGACCATCGCGCGCTGGCGGCGTTCCACCGCGTCGCCGCCACTGAGCAGGCCGGCGACGGCGCCAATGGAGGCGCCGATGATCGCGCCGCGCTGGGTGCGGTTCGGATCGTTCGGGTCATTGGTCTGCCCGGTGTAGGTGGCGCAACTGCTGAGCAGCAGCGTCGCGGTGGCGACCGAGAGGACGGTGGCAGTGGCGAACTTGTTCATCGGGTTCTCCTGGAATGGCCCGGGTGCGGCCCGGCGGGGGAAATCGGCGCACAGTCAAGCACACGACCGCGTAAGTGCGCGGTGATGGCGACGATCCGCATTCAGCCGACGGTTGGTTTGCGCCGGATCAGGCGTCCGCGAGCAATGCGGTCGCGGCTTCCGCATCGAGCATGCCGTTCCAGTCGGCCATCAGCGCGAGATACAGCAGCTTGTCGAATTCCTCGCCGAAACGACGGATCACATCCTGCGGATCCGGGATCAGGCGCGCATCGGCGATCAGGCCGAAATGCACTTCGCCGTTGTAGCTGAGGATCGACACGCCGATGCCGATGGAACCGGTCTGCGGCACCCAGAACATCATGTCGCGCAGCTTGCGCCCGGCGAGGTACAGCGGCTGTTGCGGGCCCGGCACATTGGTCGCGACCGCGGTGGCCTTGCGGCTGAACAAATCCAGCGCGAGTTCCTGCACCGGCGCCGGCGCCATGCCCAGCGCGGCGAGCAGGCCGAAGGCGACGATGGCCTGGCGCGAAGTCTTGAGTTGACGCATGCAATCGGCGACGCGCTCGAGCCGGCGAACGGGATTCGCCTCGCCCACCGGCAGGTCGAGGAACACCAGGCCGAAGTGGTTGCCGAGCTTCTTCGCGTGTTCCAGCGGCCGCAGGTTGACCGGCACGGTCGCGCGCAGGGTCATGCCGTCCAGCGCTTCGCCGCGTTCGCGCATGTATTCGCGCAACGCGCCTGCGGCAGCGGCCATCAGCACGTCGTTGACGGTGCAGTCGCAGGCGCGGCCAACGGCCTTCACTTCCTCCAGCTGCAGCGGTTCGGCCCAGGCCACGCGCTTGCTCACACCGAGGCGGCCACGCAGCATCGAGGGCGGATCGTCCGGCAGCGACAGCGCATGCACCAGCTCGCGCGCGATTTCGCCGCCCTCCTTCGCCAGCATGCCGGCCAGGGTCGGGTCCTGCACCATCTCCATGCCTTTCCCGAGCATCTTCCCGCCCAGTTGCATGTAGCGGTCGACCGCGCCGACACGACGCGCCACCGCCACGCCTTCCTGCTTCAGCCATGTTTTCGGCAGCGGCGCGGTCTTGCCGGGGCTGCGTTCGGCGTCGGTCAGTGAAAGCAGCACCTGCACCAGGGCAATGCCATCGGCGTAGCAATGGTGGATGCGCACCACGACCGCGGAGCCGCCGCGATAGCGCTCGACCAGGTGGAACTGCCATAGCGGTTTGTGCGGATCGAGCGGGCTCGAGGCGAGCTGGCCGACGAAACGCTGCAGCGCGCGCTTCTGCGCCGCCGGTCCGTCGCCCTTGCCCGGCAAGCCGCTGAGGCGCACGTGCCAGTCGAGGTCGAAGTCGGCATCGTCCTGCCACACCGCACCGGTCGGGCCGTCCACCGGCTTCTGCGCGAAACGCGCGTAGGACAGGAACCGTTGCTTCACCACCTGCTTCAGCGCGGCGAGCGTCATCGGCTCGTCCAGCATCAGCACGCCGGTGATCATCATCGGGTTGGTCGGCCGCTCCATCCGCAACCACGCCGTATCGACCCGCGACATCGGCTCGCGGCGCGGCTTGGGCGTGGTTCGCTTGCGCGGTGCCCGCTCGTCAGGTGCGTGAGTGGCCATCGGCTTCCCCTGCGTTCGTAGGGTCAACGATACACGCGCGGGATGCGTTCGTTGAGGCCGGTGAGGATTTCGTAGGGAATGGTGCCGGCGACCCGCGCCACGTCCTCGGCGGAGATCGCTTCGCCGCCCTGCGCGCCGATCAGCACCACCTCGTCCTCGTTGTACGCGGTACCGTCCGCGCCGAGGTCGACCATGAACTGGTCCATGCAGATGCGTCCGACGATGGGCCGACGCAGGCCGCGCACCAGCACTTCGCCCTTCGACGACAGCGCGCGCGGCCAGCCGTCGCCGTAGCCGATCGGGATGGTGACGATACGGGTATCGCGCGGCGCGATCCATGTCGCGCCGTAACTGACTGTGTTGCCGGCACGAACCACCTTGAAGTAGACCACCTGCGAGACCAGCGACAGCGCCGGACGCAGGTCGATCGTGCGTTGCGACGCCGGGTCGGGCAGCACGCCGTACATCGCGATGCCCGGACGCACCAGGTCCAGCCAGGTGTCGGGGAAATGCAGCACGCCGCCGGAATTGGCGAGGTGCCGGGGCGGCATCGGTGCGCCAAGGCGTTCGAAATGCGCGCAGGCCTCGGCGAAACGCTTCACCTGCAGCGTGGTCATCGGCGAGGATGGGTCGTCGGCGCAGGCCAGGTGCGAATACACGCCCTTCAGCGTGCAATGCTTCGATCCGACCGCGGCTTCGATGAACGGCGCGCTGGAATAACTGTGCACGCCGATGCGTTCCATGCCGGTGTCGATCTTGAGGTGCACGCCGGCCTTGCAGCCGAGCGATTCGGCCGCGGCTTCGACCTGGCGGAGCTTGTCCAGCGAGGACACGGTGATGTCGAGGTCGTGGCGGATGAACTCAGCGACCTGCGGCCCGAAGATGCCGCCGAGCACGAGGATCGGCAGCTTCAACCCGGCGCGACGCAACGCGATGCCTTCCTCGAGGAAGGCCACGCCGAGCTGGTCCACGCCTTGCGTTTCGAGGTGTTTCGCCACCGGCACCAGGCCATGTCCGTAGGCATTGGCCTTGACGATGCCCATCACCGGCACGCGCACATGGGCGCGGATCGCGGCGAGGTTGTGGGTCAGCGCGTCGAGGTCGACGACGACGCGGGTCGGGCGCTGGCTGGCGGGTTCGCTCATGCGCCCATTGTAGGGATGTCGTTCCGGTCAGGCGCGGAACTCGTAAAGCACGTCATCGACCATGTGACCAAGTGTCGATGCATCGACGGCAGCCCGCTCCTTGATTTCGCGACCTTGCAGGGCAAAACCTTCGTCGATCGGGCCATCATAGAAATGCAGCATCAGGCCGATGTAAGGCGTCGCACCGGATTCCAGCCAGGCCAGCACGAGGTTTCGCCATTCCACTAGGCCGGATTCCAGCGTGGTTAGCCTGGACTCTCGCTCTCTGCCTTCGTGCGCATCGTGCTGATCGAGCGCTCGCGCGATTTTGGATTCGCTCCAACCTTTCAGGCGCAGCTTGCGCTCCTTCGATATGCGGTCATCGCGACCCGGGCGAACCTTGAACGCACCGAGCGGCGTACCGCAATCGCAGTGTCCTGCAGTCGTGACGAAATATTGTTCCCCTGCCTCCAGTTGACCCTGCATCGCCAGGCTATGCAACGGACGCAGCGCGTGCTGGTGGCTTTCCGCGATACCCTGAAGCCGAGTTATGTCGGCATTGGCGGGAAGCACGGCCGTGATGTAATGGCACATGCCGACTACTCGAAGCTGCCGACCGAATCGTGCGCCAGGTTGTCGAAGCGGGTGTACTCGCCGAAGAACTTCAGCTTGAAGCTTCCGGTCGGGCCGTTACGCTGCTTGCCGATGATGATCTCGGCCAGGCCCTTGTCCTGCGAGTTTTCCTTGTTGTAGTACTCGTCGCGGTAGATGAAGACGATGACGTCGGCGTCCTGCTCGATCGCGCCGGATTCGCGCAGGTCGGCCATCACCGGGCGCTTGTCGGTGCGCGTTTCCAGCGAACGGT
>Ga0209023_10001110_pt1 | contig 37163 bp, 33 predicted proteins | sample LakOneMetagenome_FD_187468 | JGI IMG/M metagenome (GOLD analysis project Ga0209023, IMG submission 187468) | Freshwater and sediment microbial communities from Lake Erie, Canada (SPAdes) (version 2) | ecosystem: Environmental > Aquatic > Freshwater > Lentic | place: Lake Erie, Canada...
GGTGTTCCTGGCAGGCGTGCAGGTCGCGTTCGATTTCTTCGCGCTGCGAGGCCGGCAGGTCGGCGATCTTGTTGTACAGATCGGCCATGCCGTTGTTGACGTTGATGCCCAGGCTGTCGAACAGGGCGCCGTGCTTCTCGAACGCCTCCTTGTAGAACATGCGCACGCAGTGGCCGAACACGATCGGGTGCGAGACCTTCATCATGGTGGCTTTCACGTGCAGCGAGAACAGGATGCCGGTGTTCTTCGCGTCTTCGATCTGCTTTTCGTAGAAGGCCAGCAGGGCCTTGCGGCTCATGAACATCGAATCGATGATCTCGCCGGCCTGCAGCGCGACCTTCGGCTTCAGGACGATGGTCTGGCCGCTCTTGGTGACCAGTTCCATCTTGACTTCACGTGCGCTGTCGAGGGTCATCGACTTTTCGCCGTGGTAGAAGTCGCCGTGGGTCATGTGCGACACGTGGGTGCGCGACGCCTGCGACCATTCGCCCATCGAGTGCGGGTTCTTGCGTGCGTATTCCTTGACGGCCTTCGGCGCGCGGCGGTCCGAGTTACCTTCGCGCAGGACCGGGTTCACGGACGAGCCGATGCACTTGCCGTAGCGCGCCTTGATGGCCTTTTCTTCGTCGGTCTTCGGGTCGGCCGGGTAGTCGGGCAGGTTGTAGCCCTTGGCCTGCAGTTCCTTGATGGCGGCGGTCAGCTGGCCCACCGAGGCCGAGATGTTCGGCAGCTTGATGATGTTCGCGTCCGGCTCCAGGGTCTTCTTGCCCAGCTCGCTCAGGGCGTCCGGCACGCGTTGTTCCGGCGTCAGGTTTTCCGGGAACTGCGCCAGGATACGGGCAGCGACCGAGATGTCGCTCTGCTCGACCTTGATGCCGGCAGGCTTGGTGAAGGTGCTGACGACGGGCAGGAAGGCGTGCGTCGCCAGCAGCGGCGCTTCGTCGGTCAGGGTGTAGATAATGGTCGGATCACTGCTCATACGCTTTTTCCTCGATGATCGCGCGGGTGGCGCGATGGCTGAAAACGGTGGTAACGCTCCCCTGTCTTGCTGAGGTCTTCTATAAGACATAAGACGGGCGTTTCACATTATGCACCAGTATTTTACTGTGCGCCACGGTTTTAAGATATCCGCCCCTCTCCGCTACTCCGAACGAGACGGTGGCGAACCAAACGACAAAACCCGCCGGGACCGAAGTCGGGCGGGTCTTGCTCTGCACAGAACTACCTGCGCGGCTGGATAGCCGCACGCACCTCGCTAATTAAGCGGACAGTGCTTTCAGGGCAGCGGCCAGACGGCTCTTGTGGCGGGCTGCTTTGTTCTTGTGGATGATCTTCTTGTCAGCGATGCTGTCGATGGTCGACACGGACTGCTGGAAGATGGTGGTCGCAGCGGCCTTGTCGCCAGCCTGGATGGCCTTGCGAACTGCCTTGATTGCGGTACGCAGGGTCGAACGCTGCGACGAGTTGTGCGCGTTTTGCTTAACTGCTTGACGAGCGCGTTTGCGCGCTTGTGCGGTATTTGCCATGAAATTTCCTAAATCGGGGTCAAGTTGCGTTTGCAAACATTCGCGAGTGAAACCGGCATCTTGCGTGCCTGCCCAACGATTCGTGTCTGCTAACAGAATTCAGTACAGCCCACGATTATAGCGAAGGAAACGGTTCAGGGCAATTCATAAATGCATAAATGTCTCGATCGGGGCATGTGTGGCGGTTGTTGCCCAAGTATAATCGCCCGCCATGAACCTGCTCCGAACCCTCGCCGCCATCTCCAGCATGACCATGGTGTCCCGCATCACCGGCCTGCTGCGCGACAGCCTGTTTGCCGCCACCTTCGGCGCCTCGAATTTCACCGACGCCTTCAACATCGCCTTCCGCCTGCCCAACCTGCTGCGGCGCCTGTTCGCCGAAGGCGCCTTCTCGCAGGCCTTCGTGCCCATCCTCACGGAGTACAAGAGCAAGCACGGCCAGGAGGCCACCAAGTCGCTGGTCGACCACGTAGCGACGGTGCTGGTCTGGGCCACGGTGTTGACGAGTATCGTCGGCATCCTGACCGCGCCGGTGCTGATCTACCTGATCGGCGGCGGCCTGCAGCGCGAACCGGCCGCCTTCGATGCGGCCGTCCTGATGACGCGCATGATGTTCCCCTACATCGCCTGCATGGCCTTCGTCGCCCTGGCCAGCGGCGTGCTCAATACCTGGCGCCACTTCAAGATCCCGGCCTTCACGCCGGTGCTGCTGAACATCTCCTTCATCGCCTCGGCCCTGGTGCTGGCGGACTACTTCGAACAGCCGATCTACGCGATGGCGGTGGGCGTCTGCGTCGGCGGCCTGGCCCAGGTGGCGATCCAGATCCCCTCGCTGGTCAAGCTCGGCATGATGCCGCGCCTGTCCCTCAATCCCTTTGTCGGCCTGCGCGACAGCGGCGTGCGCCGCATGCTCGGCAAGATGGGCCCGGCCGTGTTCGCGGTGTCGGCGGCCCAGATCAGCCTCCTGATCAACACCACCATCGCCGCCAGCCTGGCCGCCGGCGCGGTCACTGCCCTGCAGTACGCCGATCGCCTGATGGAATTCCCGACGGCCCTGCTGGGCGTGGCGCTGGGCACCATCCTGCTGCCGAGCCTGGCCAAGGCGAATACCGAGGGCGACACCCAGGAATATTCCTCGCTGCTGGACTGGGGCCTGCGCCTGACTTTCCTGCTGGCCGTACCTTCCTCGGTCGGCATGGCGACGCTCGCCGTGCCGATGATCGCCACCCTCTTCCACTACGGCGTGTTCGATGCCGGCGATGTCGCCGCCTCCTCGATGCCCCTGATGGCCTACAGCGCCGGCCTGCTCGGCTTCATCCTGGTGAAGACCCTGGCGCCGGCCTTCTATGCGCGCCAGGAAGTGCGCACGCCGGTCAAGATCGCGGTGGGCGTGCTGGTGGTGACGCAGCTGCTGAACCTGGTCTTCGTGCCGCTGCTGGGCACCGCCGGCCTGGCCCTGTCGATCGGCCTGGGCGCCTGCATCAACGCGTCCCTCCTGTATGCAGGCCTGCGCCGCCGCCAGATCTACGTGCCGCAGCCGGGTTGGGGCACCTTCTTCGTCAAGCTGCTGGTGGCGGTCGTCGTGATGGGTGCGGTGTGCTGGTTCGGCCAGCTGCAGTTCGACTGGATCGCGCTGCGCGCCACGCCGCTGCTGCGTGCCGGTGCGCTGGCCGCCATTATCGCGGCGGCGGCGCTTGCCTACTTCGCCGTGCTGATGCTGCTCGGCTTCCGTCCGCGCGACTTCAAGCGCCGCGCGAAATAAGGCAGGCAGCCCCGGCACGTCGCACCGGGACTGACGCATGCCTACTGAACAATTTGCGCCCCACCCACACGATCAAACCGATGAGGGCGAAGGACGAGGCGCCAGGATCTCGTCAAGGTTTTGCCTGAGTTGTTCAGCCTTCTCCGGCGTAGGCGCGCAAGCAATCGCCAATGTGGCGGCGGCTCTGGCCTCGACCTTTCTATCCAGTGCGTAAAGTATGTGGGCCTCTTCAACGCGTGTCAGCCAATTACCAGGCGCATGGTTGATCGAGGGGGACAAGGCTTCAAGCGCACGCTCCGCATAGCCAAGCCGAAGCAGCTGATCTGCGAGAAAGTAGCGCGCAACAATCACCGATGGGGATCCTTCGGCATGTCCCTGTGCGACTTCGGTTGCCAAGGACGTCTCCAAAGCGGTGGTGGCTTGCTCACGTTGTCCAAGTTCGTTCAACACGCAGGCGTATTCGCCGTAGTAACCCGAGAGCCCATAATGTTGTGGATCGGCCAGAGGAATGGCCTCCTCATACAGCAGTCGAGCTTGCTCATGCTGGCCAGCTTGCCACTGGTCGAACGCCGCCCGTGCGAGCTTCGACGCCTTCGCCTGATCGATCATTCAAGCACCGCAGAAGTCCGATGGTTCATCGTCGTCGTCAATGAGTGAAACATGGTCCGCGTCTGGCCGAACCAGGTTATTGAGTACAGCATAGCAGGTTGCCGAAGCCAGAAAATCGCAGAGTGTCACGAAGGCAGGTACAGACCGCGAAGCAGGCCAGATTTACGGATACCAGACGAGCGAGCTTGCTTCAATGAATGCGCCTTCGTAGTGCCGCCGAAAGGCTGCCATGCTTGCAGGCATTCCCACGGCATCAATCCGACGGCAACGAGTGACGTGCTTTGGCCTCCTGGTAGCAGTCGACGCATACCAGTGCCATGTCGTTGAACGTCGTGAAGGCATCGGTCATCCCGCCTTCCTCTTTGAATTTCTCTTCGCAGCGATAGCACCAGGCCTGAAGGTCATCAGGATCGCTACTGTTCTCGATGAATCCAGACGGGGCAGGCTCGCTACGAAGCATGTGTTTGCAGACGACAGCAGATGGTCGTTCACCGTGGCTTCCACAGTTGAGCATCAAGGGATCAGGGTTACTCATGCCAATCCTTCCGAAAATCCTGAGAACAATTGTCTGGGAAGTTACGCCGTGGCCGATAGAAACGGGCCAGTTGACGTATCCGGTGTGACGATCCTGCTAGCGCCCGGAATCCTGCGACTGGCCTGGAGGCTCTTGCGGTTCGTCTGCCGGCTCCTCCGGCGGCGCGGGCGGCTCTTCCGGGGGCGGCTCGTCCTGCGGTGGCTCCGGGTCGGGCGTCGTCGGCCGCGGCCGCGGCGTGGCCGGCGGCGTCCCCGGTCTACCTGGCGCATTCGGCTGAAGCTGCACCGGCGCACCGCTCTCCTGCGCCATGAACTTCCACTCCGACAGGTATTCGCGGTTCTCGAAACCCGAAAAGCGCGCATCGAAATTCGCCTGCTTCAGCGGCGTAGCCTGCGACAGGCTGTGCACGCCCAGGATGGGACCACTCTCCCCGGCCCGCACCAGCCCCCACTCGGCCTTGCCGGTCACCGGGTCGATGAAGATCCTGCGCAGGTGGCGGCGCGGGTTCGGGAAGCGCTTGTCGCGCAGCAGGTCTTCCAGGGCGAGCGGTGCGCGCGGCTGGCCGCGCGGGGTGGCCTGGGCGTAGCTGTTCAGGGCCGCGCTGAACTGCGCGCCCGTTTCCAGCAGCTCCTTCTCCAGCTGCGCCCGCCGCAGCAGGGCCTCGACCTTCAGCGTCGCCGCGCCCACCAGCCCGATGATGAAGACGAAGACGATCAGCCCGAGGTAGGTGAAGCCGCCTTGATCGAATCTACCACTCCGCATAGGGCTGCCCCTTGCGGTCGTTGCCCGGCGCGCCGCTCCGCACATTGCCGACCATGCCCTGCTCGCCCTCTGGCGGTGGTTCGATGATCCAGGCATCGCGCGACTCCAGGATTGGGTCCATCGGCAGCTCGCGCAGGTATTTTTTCTCCACCAGCTGCTCGAGCGATTCCGGATAGCGTCCAGTGTCGGAATGGAACTGGTCGATGATGGCGCGCGTGTTCCTCAGGTTCTCCTGCAGGATGGTCTCGCGGCTGCTGTCGATGCTGGGAAAGAAGCGCGGCACGGCGAGCGTGAGCAGCAGGGCCACGATGCCCAGCACCACCAGCAGTTCGATCAAGGTGAAGGCGCGCAGGCGCCGGTGCATGGTCATCCTCACCACCGTCTATAAGGAATGCCGTTCAGGCCGGGCTTCTCGCTCATCGAGTAGACGTCGTAGACATCCTCGCCCTCCTTCGGCTCGTCCGGTTCGCTGGCGTAGCTGCGCTTGCCCCAGGTGTCGGCGTCCGGCGTCTCCGGGTCCGTATGAAACGGGTCGCGTGGCAGGCGCCGCATGAAGTAGATCCTGGCTTCCTTCGGGCTGCGCATGTCGCGCACGCCCTCGACCAGCATCTCGAGGCGCGGCGGATAGCCGGTGGCGCCCGCCGCCTTGGCCACGCGCCCCTCGTCGCTGGCCTTCTTGTACGCGTCGATGCCGGCGCGGATCTCGCGCAGCGAGCGGCGCAGCTCGGCCTCGTCGCGGCGCTGCGACGTGATCTGGGCCACCGGCACCACCATGGTCCCCAGCAGGGCCAGGATCGCCAGGGTGACCAGCAGCTCGATGAGGGTGAAGCCGCGCCTGTTCATGCCTGCTCTTGCACGCTTAGCGGGACAGCGGTGACGGCGCAGGCGGCGGCACGGGCACCGGCGTCACCTCGACGGCGGGCTCCTGCACGCCAGGCGGCGGGCCCGATTGCGGCGAGCTGCTCGGCGGCGCGGTGGGCAGCTGCGACGGCGGCACCGAGAAGGGGCGCTCCGGCGCGGGGGCCGGCGCCGGCAGGGCCGCGCCATTGGCCGGGGCCGCGCGCGGCGCGCCCGTGAGCGGCAGCTGCACCGGCGCGCGCGCCGTGCTGTCCGGGCGGCGGCGGAAGCTGGCCTCGGTGCCGGCGCCGAATTCGGACGCGCTGGCGGCCGGGCGCTGCACGGTGCGCACCAGGTGCGGCGTGATCGACAGCACGATCTCGGTGCGATCAAGCTGGTCGCGGGTGCTGCCGAACAGGCGGCCCAGCACCGGCAGGTCGCCGAAGCCCGGCACCTTGCTGCCGCTGGAGCGGTCTTCGTTGCTGATCAGGCCCGCCAGCACCTGGTTCTCGCCGTCCTTCAGCTGCAGCAGGGTGGTGGCCGAGCGGGTGCCGATGCGGTAGGCCACGCTGCCCGAGCGCGTCGTCACCGATTCGCCGAGGGTGCTCACCTCCAGCGAGATGCGGATGCCGACTTCGTTGTTCAGGTAGATGGTCGGCTCGACGTTCAGGGTCAGGCCGACGTCCACGTAGTTCGGCGTCTCGGACGCGAAGCCGCCCACGCCCGAGGACACGGTGGCCGAGATGTTCGGGATCTTCTCGCCGATCACGACCTTGGCCTTCTCCTTGTTGCGCACCCGGATGCGGGGATTGGCCAGGGTGTTCGAGTCGCCGTCGGCCTTGTTGGCGTTGACCGTGGCGACGGCGCCGTCGACCATGATGTTGCGCTGGTTGAGGCCGCGCAGCTGGCTGATGGTGACCGGTTCGCCGTCCAGGCCCGCCAGCGGCGCAAAGGAGAGCGCGCGCGGCCAGGCCACGCCGAGGTCCATGATGCTGCTGCGCTTGATCTCCAGCACCTCGACATCGAGCATGACTTCCGGCTCCGGCACGTCCTGCAGCGCCACCAGCTGGGTCGCCACCTTGATGGCTTCCGGGCTGTCGCGCAGGATCACGAGGTTGAGCTTTTCGTCGACCACCACGTCGCGCGACTTCAGGATGGTCTTGAAGGTATTGGCGATGTTCTTGGCGTCGGCATTGGCCAGGAAGAAGGTCTTGACCGTCATCTCCTGGTATTCCTTGAGCTTGGCCGGCACGTTCGGGTAGATCAGGATGGTGTTGCCGTCCATGACCTGGCGCTCGAGCTGGTTCGTCATCAGGAGGTAGTAGACCGCCGCCTCGACCGTGCTGTTCTTGAGAAAAATCGAGCTGCGGGCGTCGGCCTTGACGTCCTTGTCGAAGATGAAGTTCAGGCTTGAATGGCGCGAGATGATCTCGAAGATCTGCTTGAGCGGCGCGTCGCGGAACTCCAGGCTGATCGGTTTGCGGAAGGATGCCGCCAGCGCCGCCTCACCCGTGGGCTCGCTGCTCGCGGCTGCGTCGACCTCGATCTGCAGTAGGCGCGCCGCTTCGTGCTGCGGGCGCTCGCTCAGGATCGCGGCCAGCTTCTGGCGCGCCGTGGCGTACTCCTTGCGCTCGAACGCGGCGCGCGCGGCATCGAGCATGGCGGCGTGGCGGCGGTCGGCCTCGACCTGGCGCAGGCCGGCGCGGGCGCGTTCGTTGGCTGCGTCGAACGCCAGCACGCGGCGCCAGGCGGCAAGCGCCTCCTCGGCCTGGCCGGCCGCCATCGCATTCTCGGCCTGCAGGATGAGGCGGTTGGCCGCCTTGTCGCGCGCGCCGAGGAAGGCGGCGCGGTATTGCGCATTGCCCGGGTCGGCGGCGACCGCCTCCTGGTACTTGGCCAGGCCGGCCCCGACCTGGTCCTGGGCGAGCAGCGCATTGCCCTCCTGGTAGGCGCGCTGGCCCGCGCAGCCGGCCAGCATCAGAAGCAAGGCCGCGCCGAGGGCGCTGGTAGGTAGGCGAACCATCAGTCGAATACTCCAATATTGAGCTGCTGAACCTGGTTCAGCGGCAGGTAGGTCAGGGTCAGCACCGGCGGCTTGATGGCGTCGACCCGGTAGGTGCCGTCGATCACGGCGGCTTCGCGCACGAGGTAGCTGCGCTCGCCGCGCGCCAGGAAGACTTCCCACCTGCCCTCCTGCAGCGCCTTGCCGACATAGGTAAAGGGCAGCGGCGGCGCGCTCGGCGGTGGTGGCGGCGGCGCCGGCTGCGCGGGCGGCGGAGGCGGCGGCGGCGGGGTCCAGTCCTGGCGCCCGAACACGGGCTTGCCCTCCCCGTCCTGGCCAAAACGGTCATCGCCGCCGATCAGGGTCTCGCGCGGCAGCAGTCGCAGGATGGTGGGCGCTGCATCCTTGCCCGCATTGGGGCGGACGCGGGGCGTCGCGGATACTGCCTGCGCGCGTTCGACCGGCTCGGCCACGGCATCCTCCGGCGTGTTGTCGTCGAAGACGACGAGGCCGGCGGCCAGCGCCAGGGCCAGGGCCATCGCGATGTGGCGCGGCTTCATCGCGGCGCTCCCGTTGCGTCCGATGCGGCCGACAGATACAGGGTCAGGCGCAGGCGCGCCTCGACGCTCTCCTCGCCGATGGCGTCGCGGCGGAAACTCACGTCGTCGAGCGCGGCGTGCGGCAGCGCGCGCAGCACGTCGAAGGCAAAGGCCCAGATGGCGTCGTAGCGTCCCTTCACCGGCAGGTTGACCTGGTAGGTCGCAAAGCCCCCGGCCCGATCGAGGCTGCTGCGGTACTCGCCCTGGCGCAGCACCAGGGCGTGCCGGTCCGCCAGTGCGAAGATCTCCTTCAGCTGGCGCTCGACGCCGCGGCGCTGGCCCAGCGCAAGCTGGAAGTGCGCGAGGTTCTGGTCTGCCGTTGGCGCGGCAGGCGGCGCCGGCGGCGGCGCCGGGCGCGCGGCGGTGGCGCGCGCGGCCGCGTAGTCTTGCGCGACACGCATGCGGGCCGCCGCCAGCCAGGCGAAGGCCGCGATGCAGCCGGCCAGCAGGAGCACGGCGACGGCGAGCACGGGGTTGACGCGTCCCAGGCAGACCCGCAGGCGCAGCCACAGCGATCCGACGGAAGCCTGCTTCATTGGTCACCCCACTGGGCGATGAGCTGGAAGCGCAGCGGGCGGTTCGGATCCTGCTCGACGATCTCGTGGCGGCTCAGGGTGACGGCGCCGAACCAGCTGCCCTCCTGCATGCGCGCGACGTAGGCCAGCATGTCGTCGGCGCTGCGGCTTTCCGCCGTGATGCGCAGGGTGCGGCGCTTCGCGTCGGGTTCGAGCGCCAGCAGGGCCACGCTGTCGGGCGTGGCGGCGCGCACGGCCTCGTGCAGCTCGCGCCAGGGCAGGTTCAGCTGCATGACCGCTTCGTTGACGGCCCGGGCCTGGGCCTCGGACACCATCGCCTTCGGCGCCGCCACGACCGGCAAGGGCCGCGCCGCCTGCGTCCTGGCCGCGAGCGCGGCCTGCAAGGCCTCGAGCTCGGCCTGGTCTTCCTGGTAGCGCGAGAAGGTCAGCACTGTCGCCAGGCACAGGCAGGCCACCACGAACAGGAAGGCGGCGCTGCGCGGCGGGGTGCGCAGCAGGGTGCGGCGCAGCGAGCGCGGCGCGAAGTCGATGTGGACGCGCTTCATCTCACGCTCCCGTTCCGGTACGGGCCAGCAGCGCGTGCAGCGGCCAGCCGGGGGCGGGGTCCGCGTCCTCGAGCAGGGTGCAGGCGAATTTCAGGCGGCCTACGGCACTGGCCCAGGCGCGCGGCGCCGGGCCGCTCAGCTGCAGCCGTTCGGGCCGCCCCACGCCGATCCGCAGCGCTTCGCGCGCCACATGGGCTTCGAGCCAGTCGCGGTCGGCGCCATCCGGAATCACGGCGGTGCGCACGGCGGCCAGCAGCACGCCATCGTAGGCGGCCAGCGAGAGCACCTCGCCGTGCACCAGGCCGAACCAGGCGCCGGGACGGCGCTGGCGCCGCGTGGCGTTCATGGCGGCGACGAACTGCGGCGCCACCTCGACCAGGTAGAAGCCGTGCTCGCGCGCCAGCGACTCCAGCAGCCCCAGCAGGGCTTCGGGCGCGGCTGCCGCCAGGAAGGGCTGGCTGGCGCTCCAGTCGGCGCTGATGCGAAAGGATGCGGGCGTGGCGCCGAACAGGGCCTGGTAACGCAGCGCGGCGGCGGCCTGCAGGTCGCCTGGCCGGCTGGCGCCTGCCGGCGGCGCCACCTGCCACAGGCGCACCAGCTCGTCGGCCAGCACCACGGTGAGCGGCCAGCGGCGCAGGCCATTGTCGAGCGCCGCTTCGCGCAGCAGCGCGCGCAGCCCGTTCTCGAGGGCGTCGGGCGCGCCCGCCTCGACCGGCTGCACGGCCAGCACCACGCTCGACGCCAGTGGCCAGCCGCCGACGCGCAGCAGGGCCAGGCCATCGGGCGCGATGCCGAGGCGCAGCGACTGTCCGTATTTCCTACGCATGCAAGGTCACCCGCTTGATCTCGTCGATGGTGGTGGCGCCGCGCCGCACCAGGTCGAGGGCCGCCAGGCGCAGGCTGCGGGTGCCGTTGCCCTGGGCCGCGGCCTTGATACGGCGGATCGGCTGCTTGTCGACGATCAGCTCGCGGATCTCGTCGTTGAGCGTGAGGATCTCGGCGATCGAGCGCCGTCCCCGGTAGCCGGTGCCGCGGCAGTCGCCGCAGCCCTTGCCGCGCATGAAGACGTAGTCGCCCACCTCTTCAAGCGCCAGGTGCACCGAGGCCAGCTCGAGCGCATCCGGCGCGTAGCGCGCCGCGCAATGCGGGCAGTTCATGCGGATCAGGCGCTGGGCCCAGATGCCGTTCAGGGCCGACACGAAGGCGTAGGGGTCGATGCCCATGTGGGTGAAGCGGCCGAACACGTCGAAGACATTATTCGCGTGGACGGTGGTCAGGACCAGGTGGCCGGTGAGCGCGGACTGCACCGCGATCTCGGCGGTCTCGCGGTCGCGGATCTCGCCGACCATGATCTTGTCGGGGTCGTGGCGCAGGATCGAGCGCAGGCCCTTGGCGAAGGTCAGCCCCTTCTTCTCGTTGACGGGAATCTGCAGGATGCCGGGCAGCTGGTACTCGACCGGGTCCTCGATGGTGATGATCTTCTCGCGGCCGTTGTGGATCTCGGTGAGCGCCGCGTACAGGGTGGTGGTCTTGCCCGAGCCGGTCGGCCCCGTCACCAAGAGCATGCCGTAGGCTTCTTGCGCCAGGGTGCGCAGGGTGGCCAGCGACGGCGCGTCGAAGCCCAGCGCCTCGAGCGTGAGCGCGCCATACGATTCGATCATGGCGCGCTTGTCGAGGATACGGATCACGGCGTCCTCGCCGTGGATGCTGGGCATGATCGACACCCGCAGGTCGATGTCGCGCCCGCCCGACTCGACCCGGAAACTGCCGTCCTGGGGGATGCGGCGCTCGGCGATGTCGAGTTCGGCCAGCACCTTCAGGCGCGAGATGATGTGCTCGGCCAGCTCGACGCCGCCCGCCGTGGCCGCATGGTCGAGCACGCCGTCGATCCGGTACTTCACCGAGAGGCCGGTGGCGGTGCTTTCCAGGTGGATGTCGGAGGCCCCGGCCTTGAGCGCATCGTAGAGTGTGGAATTGACCAGCTTGACGGCCGGGCTGCCCGCCTCCGATACGGAAGCAAAGGACAGCACCTGGGCCGACTTGCCGTCGCGCCGCGCGTCCCCTGCCCCGCCCACCAGGCTGTCGACCGCGCGCGCCGATTCTTCCTGCTTGGAGAGGTAGGCCTGGATGTCGGACTGCAGCGCCAGGCACAGGGGCAGCGGATGGCGCGCGGTGGCGCGCGCCTGGGCCCCGAGCCAGGTCTGCAGGTCGAGATCGAAGGGGTCGGCCAGCACGCCGGACAGGCGCCCGGCCCCATCGCGCAGCAGCACGCAGTGGCGCGCCATCGCCTGCGCCAGCGGCAGCAGGTCAAAGGCAGGCGCCTGCGCCAGCATGGCCGCCGTCTCCATCACCGGCAGGCCGAAGGGCGCGGCCAGCTCGCGCACGATCTGCCGCGGCTCGCGGCCGGTCAGGCCTTCGAGCTCGGCCACCACCCCACGGTGCGAGGCCTGGGCCAGGGTGCGGGCGCGTCCCAGCAGGCCGGGGTCGAGCAGGTGGGCGGCCGGCTGGGCACTCACGACATATCTCCCGCCAGGTCGAAGATCGGCATGTAGAGCAGCACCACGATGGCGCCCACCACCAGGCCGATGGCCGCCATCAGGAGCGGCTCGAAGGTGCGGGTGAAGCGGTCGATCCAGCGCGAGATCTCGCCGTCGTAGAAGGCGGCCGACTGGGTCAGCATGGGGCCCATGTCGCCGGTGCGCTCGCCCACCCGCAGCATGCGCAGCGAGATCGGGGTGGTGAGGTTGTTGGCCTCGAATGCATTCGACAGCGGCTGGCCAGATTCGACCGCCGCGCGCGCGTTCGCCAGGCTCTTGCGCAGGCCGCTCGAGACCATGGGCTGGACGGTGTCGATGGCGCTGACGATGGTGATGCCGCCCTCGGTCAGCATGCCGAGCGTGAGGTAGAGGCGCGAGAGTTCATAGATGCGGGCGCGTTCGCCGATGCCGGGCAGGCGCGCCAGCAGCCGGGCCACGCCGCCGGTGTGCAGGAGGTGGTGCACCCCGGCGACCGCACCCGCCAACAGCAGCAAGGCGGCCAGCAGGATGGCCGTGCCGTGGCTGGACGCGAACTGGCCCCAGTCCAGCAGCAGCTGCGACATCCAGGGCAGCGAGCGTCCCGCGCCGTGGTAGACCTCGGCGAACTTCGGCACCACGTAGCCGATCAGGAAGGCGCTCACGCCGCCGCCCACCATGAGGAGGATGACGGGATAGATCGAGGCGCTGACGATTTTCGAACGCACGGTGTCGATGCGCTGCTGGTAGTCGATGTAGCGGCTGAGCGCGCGCGGCAGGTCGCTGGTGCCTTCGGCGGCGCGCACGATGCCGACGTAGAGCGGCGGGAACAGCTCGGGCTGGGCGGCCAGCACGGCGGAGAAGCGCTTGCCCTCGCGCAGGCCGCCGAGCAGGCGTTCGAGCACGCCGCGCGCGCCGGGGCTGGCTTCCTTTTCCAGCAGGGCTTCGAGACCCTCGACGATGCCCAGCCCCGCAGTGAGCAGGGCCAGCAGCTCCTGGCTGAACAGGACGATCGAGAGGCGCCCGGCCTTTTTGCCGACGCCGGCGAAGGGGTTGGCGCGCGCCGGTTCGATGCTGCTGACAAACAGGCCACGCGCCTCGACCTGGCGGCGCGCATCGAGGACGTCGGCGGCGTCGACCACGATGCTGGAGATCGACATGTCGGGCGCGAGGGTGCGAACGGCGAACTGCATGAAGACGGGCCCGGGGGAAATCAGGAAATCGGTTCTATATGGAAGGAGCAGTATGCCGCCGGATTATTGCGAGGAGATGTCGGCATTGTCGCCGCTGCCGCCCGGCTGGCCGTCCTTGCCCAGCGAGACGATCTCGTACTCGCCCTTGCCGCCCGGCGCACGGTACTGGTAGGGCTGGCCCCAGGGATCGAGCGGGACGCCCTTCTTCAGGTAGGGGCCGTTCCACTTGGCGCCGGCGCTGGGCGGCGCCGTCATCAGGGCGCCCAGGCCCTCTTCGGCCGTCGGATAGCGGCCGACGTCGAGGCGGTAGGTGTCGAGCGACTTGTCGAAGGCTTCGATCTGGGCCTTGGCCACCGTCACCTCGGACTTGCCCAGCTGCGAGAAATACTTGGGACCGACATAGGCGGCCAGCAGGCCGATGATGACGATCACCACCAGCAGTTCGAGCAACGTGAAACCGGCATGGCGGCGGGCGCGCGGTTGTAAGCGCGGTTCTAAAAGGGCTTGCATCCGACCTGCTCCTCGTAACTCTTGCATGACTTGTTGGAAAGCGTGCAGGAAAGGCTATCACGTCATCCTGAACGCCGACAAGATTTCTTTACATTGTGCCATCAAGCGCGGCAGCCGCCGCGGCGGACCCGCCGGCGAGGCGGCCTGCATTGACGCCGCTCAGCGCGGCGATGGCGAGGAGGCGCCGAGCTGGCAGGCGCCGGCCGTGCAGACCGCGCCCGGGTCGGGAATATGGCGGCAGGCCGACATCATGCCGCTCGCCTTGTTCTGCGCCTGGCGTTCGGCCTTGTGGCGCGCGGCCAGTTCGAGCAGGGCCTTCTCGTCGGTGCGCGTCAGGGAATACGGCAGGTACTCCTGCGGACCGCCGCAGGGGTTGGCGCCGATCGCCACGGTGCGGCACTGGCCGTGTTCGGTACAGGTGGCGTCCGCCGTCAAGGAACGGATGCGGGCAAGGGTGTCGCCGGCGGGGGCGGCGGCCGTGGAGGCGGCGCCCCCGGAAGCCGGCGCGCGCGCCGGGTCTTGGGCCTTGGTGGAGCAGGCGGCGCAGGCGAGCAGGAGGACAAGGATGAGTGTTCGCATGGGCTTCATCTTCCCTTCTCTACCAGGTGTGGTCAAGCGAATCACGATATGCACGGCCGTTCGTGACAGAAAGAAAATCTGGTGTTTCTTGCGTCGCGCAAGAGCAACGCCGGCTGTTGCTGTAAGTCATCATTTGCCTTGGAGTATTTTTTATTTCGTTTGAGAACTGAAACAGAACTTCGCCGATCTGCGCCTAACGTCGGTTAATTGTATTTCTAAAGTTTAATATTTGCTGTTCGCTAACGAAATAAATTGAGCATCGGAAAAATTTACTCACTACAATAGCTTCATTACCGACGAGCTTGCCTCTACACGCACCATGAACTTCTCCAGCCTCCGCACCGTTACCGCCCTCGCCCTGACCGCCCTCCTGACCGCTTGCGGCGCAGGCCAGCAGGACACCGCCATGCCGACGCAAGTGGCGTCGACCGTGATCAGCGCCCCGGCGACCACCCCGGTCAGCGCCGTGCCGGCCACCGGCGCCGCCGTTGTCGTCGCCGCCACCGGCCCGAACATGCCGGCCCCGGATTGCGCCGCCGAAGGTTGCGCCAGCCTGCGCATCATCGACGGCAATGCCGAAGCCTTCCGCGTCGACGCCATGCGCCGCGCCGCCAGCAGCGGCGACGCCACCCAGTCCTGATCCCTTCCAGCGGCGCCGTCCGGCGCCGCTTCTCTCACAGCAGCCGCAGCTCCAGGCACCGGGCCACCGCATGGGCCCGGTTCGCCACCCCGAGCGCGCGGTAGATCCGCTGCAGGTGGTTCTTCACCGTCAGCGCGCTGATTCCCAGGGCGCGTCCCGCCTCTTCGTTGCTCCGTCCCGCCCGCACGCAGGCCAGGATGGCCAGCTCGCGCCTGCTCAGGGGCCGCAGCGGCAGCGCCGCCCTGCCCTCGCTCCGCGTGCGCGCCGGCGCGCGCAGCAGTCCCAGATGCAGGTAGGGCAGCAGCAACTGCAGGAAGTGCCCGTGGCGCGGCCCAGGCCGGAACGGCAGCCCGAACAGTGCGAACAGGGTCGCCCCGGTCTCCAGCGGCGCGCTGCCATGCACCAGCACATTGTCGTAGCCGGACTCGCGCAAGGGATCCAGGCAGGCGACAAGCTGTCCCGCCGGCGCGGCCGGGTCGAGCACGGCCGGCAGGCAGGGCCCGCTGCGCCAGGCCGCGGCCAGGCGCGCGCCCAATTGCGTGAGCAGGGCCAGCGCACTGCCGTCGAGCACCGATCCGTGCAGGCATTCGCTGCGCACGACATTGCCCCCGCCATCGAGTTGCAGGCACAGCATCGCTTCGTGCGGCAGCAGCGCCTGCAGCGGCCCCTGGGTCCACAGGAAGAGCGCGCGCAGGTCGGCCAGCTCGATGCCGGACTCGATGGTGCGCAGCAGGTATTCCTGCTCCAGCTTGCTGAGGATGACCATCCGGAAGTTCAGGCGGCCGAGGGCCAGCGCAGGCGCGGCCGCGCCGGCCAGGCCGCGAAGCGGTAGCCGGTGCCGCGCACCGTCTCGATATGGTCCTGGTGGCTGGTTCCCAGGGCGGCGCGCAGGCGCCCGACGTGGGTGTCGACGGTGCGCTCGTCGAGCACGGCATGGCTGCCCCAGACGCCGTCGAGCAGCTGGGAGCGTGTGAAGACGCGCTCGGGGTGGCCCATCAGGAAGGCCAGCAGGCGATATTCCAGCGGCCCCAAGGCGATGCGGCGCGCGCCGATGCTGGCGCGCTGGGTGCCGGGCTCGAGCCGCAGGCCGGCCAGCTGGACCGCGTCCAGGCAGGGCTGGGGCGCGCGCCGGCGCAGCACCGCGTGCATGCGCGCCAGCAGTTCGCGGGGGCCAAAGGGTTTGCTGAGGTAGTCGTCGGCGCCGGATTCCAGGGCCAGCACCTTGTCGGCCTCGAGGCTGCGCCTGCTCACCATGATGGCCGGCAGCTCGCGCGTGCGCCCCTGGGCGCGCAGGCGGCGCAGCAGCGCCTCGCCGCTCTGCCCCGCCAGGTCCCATTCCAGCAGCAGCATGTCCGGCAGGCGCTCCTCGAACAGCAGCCAGGCCGCTTCCGCGCTCGCGCAGCAACTGGCCTCGTAGCCGGCGGCGCCGAGGTTCTGCAGCAGCAGGCGCTGGATCGCGGGATCGGGGTCGAGCACGAGGACGTGGGCGGACATGGGCTGCGGCGGTGTCTGTATGCGTTGATGAATCGACTATGCCGCAAGCGCCACGAGCTGATAAATACAATTTCCGTTAAGAACTCATACCTTTTGGATATAAATGCACGCAGCCGCCGAAGCGGCTGTTCACATTGTCTTGCCTATTGAAGAACAGCTCAGCGGCGCGCATAGCGGCGCGTCAGGCCGAGCAGCAGCAGGCCGGCCGCGAGCAGCGCCCAGTCCGACGGTTCCGGCACGGCCGCCACATCGACCGCAGCGGACGGCGCGTCGACCACATCGCCCATGCCCGGCATCAGCTCGATGCGCACCAGCGCACCCAGCAGGTTCTCGAAGGTCTCGTCCAGCAGCCCGACGCTGAAGGTGGTGCCGTCGCCCAGCTCGGCGCGGTCGAAGCTGACCTCGAACTGGAACAGGCCGCCCGGCTGCAGGTCGAGCAGGACCGCATTGAAGCCGCCGCCGTTGCCGATGGTGAAGCCGCCCGCCAGGTCGCCGCTGGCCTCGCCTTCGAGGCCGAAGCCGGTGAAGTCGCTGGCCAGGCCCCTGACGTGGGCGGTGGCCGGGCCGGCGCTGCCCAGGCCCAGGAATTGCAGGTCCAGGTAGCGGGCGGTACTGAAGGATGAGGTGTCGATCGCGACCTTGTACAGCGGGCCGGCGAAGGCCGGGATGGCGCCCAGCATCAGGGTGAGCGCCAGCAGCGCGCGGGAGAAGAGTGCCTTGGTGTTGAACATGGTGTCTATCCTGTCTTGTCTTGATTAGTAGTTGCCCGAGATCAGCCTGGCGCTGTAGTTCACCGCGGCTTTGGACGGATTGCCGAACACGGTGGTGAGCGTCACCGAAGCGCCCACCGCCAGGCCACCGGAGGGCAGCGTGATGTAGGGCGCCCCGCCCTGCTCGCCCGACTTGTTGTCCAGCGTAACGCCGGCCGTCAAGCCTTCGAGGCGCAGGTGCAGCGGGCCGGCCAAAGCGGCGCCGCCCGTATTGGTGACGCTCACGGTGCCGCTGTACTTGCCGGTCGCGCGGTTCAGGCTCACGCCGCTGCGCACGATCTTCACCGAGGACGTCACGTCGACGGTCGGTGCGGACAGGTTCAGGCTCACCACCACCGGATCGTGGTCCGAGGCCCGCCAGGCGCCCTCGCGGTAGGGGTCTTGCGGCGTGTCGCCCAGGTTGTAATCGAGGGTTTCCGGCTCGTCGGCATTGTTGTGCCACTCGGCGGCCCCGGCCACCTGCGGGTTCAGGGAGCTGCTCGCCAGCGCGTGGTCGAGGTAGCCGGCGGTGCCGTCGAACACATAGGAATACGGCATGCCGGCCGGCCGCACGAAGCGCTCGATCTGGTTGACCATGCCGCTGGCGGTGAGGTGCTTGATCGGGTTCTCGAAGGCGTAGGCGTTCAGGTCGCCGATCACCAGCACGTCCGGGTCGTTCGCTGCCTGCACCACTTGCGGCAGGAAGTAACTGGTCAGGCGCGTGGCCTGGTTCAGGCGGGTGGTATCCCAGCAGCCCTGGCCATTGCCCGGGTCGTGGTCGCCGCCGCTGGCGCCGCCGCAGCCGCCCTTCGACTTGAAGTGGTTGACCACCACCGAGAAGACGCCGCCGTTGGCCGCCTTGAAGGTCGCGGCCATCGGCGGACGGTTGTTGACCCGGTCGCCGTCGGACAGCGCGCCGCCCTGCAGGGTCAGCACGGCCGGCTTGTAGATCATGGCGACGCGGATGGCGTCGGTGCCGGTCGTGGCCGGGGCCGGGACCACGGCATAGGCGGGCTTGCCGATGGCCGCATTGAGCTGCTCGACCAGGTAGCCGACCGCGACGTCGCGGTTGTTCTGGATCTCCATCAGGCCGACCACGTCGGCGTCCAGCGCCTTGAGCGAGGCCACGATCTGGTTGCGCTGGCGCTCGAATTCGGCCAGGTTGTCGGCGCCGCGGCATTCGCTCGCCGAGGTGGTGCTGCCGACGGTGCAGCCTTGGCCAGCACCGCCCCAGGCGTCGCGGCCGTTGGTGAAGGTGGTGAAGAAGTTCAGCACATTGGCGCTGGCCACCTTCACGCCGCCGGGCAGTTGCGGCGGCGCGCTGCGCGGGTTGTCGCGCGAGAAGCGCGGTTCTTCCGTCGGCTGGACCTTGAAGGCCGCGCCGCCGCCGCCGATCGCGCCGTAGTCGAGCACGCCCGTCAGGCCGCTCACGGTATCGCCCGCGCGCACGGTGCCATCCTCGAACAGGTAGGGAATCTCGGCCGGCGTCGTGAAGATGCCGTCGTCCAGCACCACTTCGTTGGCGGCGTTTTCCTGCGCCAGCGCGGCGGCCTCGGGCGAGCCCGCCGGATGGCGGTTGGTCGGGTTCTCGCGCCGGCCGTAGGACAGGGTCAGCTCGCCGCGCTCGCCCAGGTATTTGTTCTGGTTGACGGTAAGCGGCGTCACGAAGCGCACCAGCATGCCCTCGTAGCGGGCCAGGTCGGCGTTCGGCAGCTCGATATTGGTCGGGTCGACGCTGCCGCTGCCGACCTTGTTCACCGCGCTCAGTTCGGTGAACTCGGTATAAGTGCGCGGCGCGCCGCTCGGGCGGTATTCGACCACCTTGCCGCTGATGCGCACGCGGTCGCCCACGGCGATGCCGCTCACGAGGGCGGCGTTGCTGTTGAAGACGTAGATGCCGTCCGAGGTGGTCGGGTCGCCGTCGCCGTTCGGGTCCTGCAGGAAGAAGCTGTTGCCCAGCCTGGCCGTGACCACGCCCTCGGTCGACTGTACGGTGTTCGCGTAGGGGCTGGCCGCGCCGCCGCCCTGGATCTGGGGGATGCGCAGCTGGCCGGCGACGCCGACGTTGACGGTGCAGCTCGCTTCCTGGCCGGCGTCGTTGCTGAAGCGGATCCTGACGGGATAGTTGCCGGTGGCCAGGCTGGCATCGGCCTGCAGGGTCACGCTGGCGCTGCCGCCGGCGCCGTTCGCCGGGCTGAAGCCCGTCAGGCTGATGCCGGCGACGGCGCCGGACACGATGGCCGCATTGTCGACGGTGCTGTCCTTGTCGCTGGCCCGCAGGACGGCGAACGCTCTACTTCCCTGCTGGGCCGGCAGGTTGGCCGGGCACTCCGGGACGATCGGGGCGACGACCGGGCCGTTGTCGCAGGCGACCGGGTCCGAACTCATGCGGCGCGGCGCCACCGGGCCGGTCTCGAAGTCGAGGGCGTTGTTGTCGCTATCGATGCAGCCCGCGCCCTTGCGGAAGATACTGCTGGTGGTCGACGGCGCCGGCGCCGCCGCGGTCTCGGCGACGTTCGCGTTGCCGAAACCGACGATCTCGACCATCGATGCGTGCGCGCTGCCTGCGGGGATGGCGGTCGACTGGGTCGAGATCGACAGGCGTCCGCCGCCGGCGCCCATGGCGATCTGGCCGTTCACGAAGTCGCCGTCCGCCAGCGCGGCGCCGCTGCTGCCGGGCGCGAAGGTCACCAGGAAGTACTGTCCCGGGGCAAGCGTCCTGGCCGGCAGGGCGACCGGCGTGCTGGCCCCGCTTCCCGTCGCGGAGTGGTAGTGCAGGTAGAGGCCGGCCAGGCTCACCGGCTCGGCGCTGCGATTGAACAGCTCGACGAAGTCCCGGTTATAGGTGGCGCCGTTATTGCCGCCCGCGCTATAGAGCTGGCTGACGACGATGTTGTTCGGTGCGGCGTAAGCGCTGGCCGCCAGGCCGGCCAGCAGCGTCGCCAGCAGGGTGCGGCGCGGCAGGATCGATGCAACGATGTTTTTCATGAAGGTCCCGGGTCATGTTGAGTATTAACAAATGCATATTAAATGCACAAATTGACAACATGATGACCACGGATTGATCCGAACGGACCAATGCCGCTTCCACGGGGCGATCACTAGCGCCTGTGCGTCGCCGCCCGGTAGGGCGCCGCGAGCGGCTCGCCGATGAACAGGCCCTGCGCGGGCCAGGCCACGCTCTTCCAGTAGGCTTCGATGGCGCTGTCGCCGCCCAGGTAGCGGCGCAGCAGGACGGTGGGGTTCGGGAATTTCTGCCAGTGGTTGCAGGGTTCGCTGACGGTGCCGTAGCTGGCCGTCGCCCCCGCTTCCAGCCATCGCAGGCTGCTCATCTGGCTCGTTCCCAGCAGGTCGCCGCCCAGCGACGTCAGGTGGTCGGCCAGGGCGCCGGGCACGAACTGCAGGGTCTCCAGCTTGGCGACCTGGGCCATGCCGGTCTGGTAGACCAGCACGTCGGTCGCGCCTTCCAGCACGTCGGCCAGGATCACCTTGGTCGTCAGGCGGCGCGCCGGCACCCGGCCCGGCGGCGGGAAGAAGCCGGCGCGGGTGTTGCGCGCCTTTTCCGACGTCGCCAGGTAGTAGGCGGTGGCCGGCACGGTGCGGAAGCCCGCCGCCACGCCGCGGTCGATCAGGGCCTTGGCTTCCTTCACCGACGTGATCGGCAACAGCATCGAGGGGCGCATGGCATGGTCCGTGAAGGGACGCGCCGACCTGCTGTTGAAATAGGGACTGGGCTGGCCGGCGGCGCAGGTCTTGGCGCACTGGGCGCCGTCGAAGCCCAGGGTGTAGGCGCCGGTGAGGGAATTGCAGTCTACCGCGTAGGGCGTGGTCCAGATCATCAGGACCGCCTGGATCCGAGGTCCGAGCTTGCTGTCGATCTCTTCCTTCAGCAGGCGGAACTGGGCCGGCGTGAGGCGCTGCGGCTTGCCGGGAATGCGGACCCTGACCACGTTGGCGGCCGGGATGTCGCGGCGCTGGCGGTAGTAGTCGCCGACGGCGACGCTGTCCGGATCGTCCTCGTTGATGACGATGGCCAGTTCGGCCGGCTTGAGGGCGGCAAGCGCGCCGGGGGCATGCAGGGCCGCGGCGCAGCCCAGGACGAGGGAAAGAAGGAGGCGGATGGTGGCGCGCAGGCGCAGGGGCATCGGTCGCAAGGTCGTCGCTGGAAGAGGATGTCAGGGAAGCGGCATGCGGGTTTCGCCACCCGCGCCGCCCCTCATCATGCCACAGCTTGCCATTCTGTCAGCTCACGGATGGCCTGCGCCCGCCGCCGCCCTGGCGCGCCTCAATGCCGGCGCGGTGTGTTCCGGCGCACCGGCACGGCCTTGCGCTGCCGGCGCCGCCAGGCAGTGAAGCCGAGCAGGCCCAGGCCCGCCGCCAGCATGGCGTTCTGGCCGGGTTCGGGCACCAGCGAGATCGAATACACCTCGAGCGCGTCGACCCGGAACAACTGGCCGCCCGTGCTGCCGTCGATGATGCTGAGGCCCTCCTCGCCGCCGCCATAGGTGACCTGCCAGGAGAAGGCCGCGTTGAGGCGGTCGTTGACGAACAGGTCGGGGCCGGCGCCGAAGGTGGGGCCGTGGTTGGGGTCGTTATAGGTCTGGCGCACGCCCCGGTTGGGCAGGATGTTGTCGCTCATGACCTGGCGCCACAGCTGCGCATCGGTGTAGTTGAAGATGAAGGCGGTGCGCTGCCAGTCGTTGGGCGTCTCGTGCCAGCCGTCGCTGGAAGACCAGCTCTGCGGATTGTAGCCGCCGATGATCCAGCTGTTGCCGAGGTCGTTGCTGACCTGGAGCAGGGTGAAGGTCATGCCGGCGCCGTCGGCGGCGGTGTGGAAGTCGCGCGAGTTATGGCCCTGTTCGCGGGTATAGATGTTGCGCAGGTCCAGCTGGCCGGCGCCGAGCCAGCGTTCGAGCTGGCCATACAGGGTCAGGTCCAGCAGGGAGCCGCCGTTCTGCGCCTGCGCCGCCGGCGCCGCCAGGCCCAGGGTCACGGTCATGGCCAGGGTACCGGCCGCAACGAATGATTTCATGGATTTCCCCTCATCGGTTCACGTTCGGGCCATTCTACGCCCGGGTTTACGCGAGGGTTCGCACGGTTCCGCCGTGCAAGCGCAGATGACCCCGCCACCAGGGGGCGGCGGGGCCGGCCCGGTATCAGGCGCGCTTGTAGATGTCCTCGAAGCGGACGATGTCGTCCTCGCCGAGGTAGCTGCCCGACTGCACTTCGATGATGTGCAGCGGCAGCTTGCCCGGGTTTTCCAGGCGGTGGTTCATGCCGATCGGGATGTAGGTCGACTCGTTCTCGGACAGCAGGCTGACCGTGTCGCCGCAGGTCACGCGCGCGGTGCCCGAGACCACGACCCAGTGCTCGGCGCGGTGGTGGTGCATCTGCAGCGAGAGCTTCTCGCCCGGTTTCACCGTGATGCGCTTGACCTGGAAGCGCTCGCCCGCATCGATGCCCTCGTAGTGGCCCCAGGGACGGTAGACGCGGGTGTGGTGCAGGTGCTCGGTGCGCGCCTTGGACTTCAGGTGGTCGACCACCTGCTTCACGCGCTGCACCTGGTTCTTGTGGGTGACCAGGACCGCATCCTGGGTCTCGACCACGACGATGTCTTCCACGCCGACCACGGCCACGATGCGCGACTCGGCGCGCACCAGCGAGTTCTTCACGCCGTCCAGGTAGACGTCGCCGCGCTGGGCATTGCCGTCGGCGTCCTTGGGCTGGACTTCCCACAGGGCCGACCAGGAACCGACGTCGTTCCAGCCGATGTCGGCCGGCACCACGGCGGCATCGACCGTCTTTTCCATCACCGCATAGTCGATCGAATCCGACGGGCTGTCGGTGAAGGCCTGCTCTTCCAGGCGGCAGAAATCGAGGTCGCGGTAGCCGGTGCTCACGGCTTTTTCGGCCGCAAGCGCGATCTGCGGCGCGTGCTGCTGCAGCTCGTCCAGGAAGCGCTGGGCCCCGAACATGAACATGCCGCTGTTCCAGTAGTAGCCGCCTTCGTCCAGGAAGGACTGGGCGGTGGCGGCGTCCGGCTTCTCGACGAAGCGCGCCACGCCATAGCAGTCGCCGCAGTTGGCGACCGCTTCGCCGCGCCGGATGTAGCCATAGCCGGTTTCCGGCGACTTCGGCACGATGCCGAAGGTGGCGAGCTTGCCCTGCCCCACCAGGGTCACGGCGCGCTCGACGGCGTCGCGGAAGGCGGCGCCGTTTTCGATCACGTGATCGGCCGGCAGCACCAGCATCAGCGCTTCCGGGTCGATCGATTTCAGGTAGTTGGCGGCGGCCGCCACCGCCGGAGCGGTGTTGCGGCCGACGGGCTCGAGCAGGATGCCGAGCGGCGTGATGCCGATCTCACGCAGCTGCTCGGCCACCATGAAACGGTGGTCGTTACCGCAGACCACCAAAGGCGCCATCACTCCCGGCCAGCCGGCCACGCGTTGCGCGGTCTCCTGCAGCATGGTCTTGTCGGCGACCAGGGGCAGGAGCTGCTTGGGCAGCACCGCACGCGACAGCGGCCACAAGCGGGTGCCGGCGCCGCCGGAGAGGATGACTGGGTAAATTTTCATGCGCTAACTTTCTCTGAAATTTTTTCTACTTCGACACTGGCCTGACCGGCTTCTTCCTTGCGGCGCGAGCGACGGCGGTCGCGCGCGTTGACCCATTCCTCGGACGAATATTCCGAAGCATGTTTCATCTCGCCCTTGCGGTCGACACTGTAATCCTTGAAAACTATCATTTCATGCAATGTTACATCATGCAACACCCGTGTGTATTCGAACAAGACGCTGCGCACCACTTCCGCGCCTTCGCAGATGTGGCTGCCGTGGCCGATCCAGGTGGGGCCGACGATGCGGGCGCCCGCTTCGATGCGCACGTTGGAACCGATGTAGACCGGGCCTTCGATCGTGGTGCCGTTCCAGTCGATGCTGGTGTTGAGCCCCGTCCAGACGCCAGGTTCGATCTGGATGCCCGGCACGTCCATGTGGTTGACTTCGCCGGTCAGCACCGTCTGCAGCACTTCCCAGTAGTCGCTCATGGTGCCGATGTCGAGCCAGTTGAAGGGACGGCCCTGGGCGTAGAACGGCAGGCCGCGCTCTGCCAAAAGAGGGAAGAGTTCGGAGCCGATGTCGAAGGGCACGCCGCTTGGGATCAGGTCGATGACTTCCGGCTCGAAGATGTAGATGCCGGTCGAGATGAAGTTGGACTTGGCTTCGGCTTCGGACGGCTTTTCCTGGAATTCGGTGATGCGGCCGTTGGCGTCGGTGACCACCACGCCATAGGACGAGACCTTGTCCCACGGGACTTCCTTGGTAATGACCGAGGCCATGGCGCCCTTGCGGCGGTGCTCGAGCAGGGCGGCCTTCAGGTCGAGGTCGATCAGAGCGTCGCCGCACAGGACGATGGTGGTGTCGTCGAAGAAGCCGCCGAATTCCTGGATCTTCTTCATGCCGCCGGCCGAGCCGATCGGTTCCGGCACGACCGCGCCGTCGTCCTTGATATAGCCTTCGAAGGAATAGCCGATCTGCACCCCGAACTGCTCGCCTTCACCGAAGTACTCTTCGATCTTTTCGTGCAGCCAGCTGACGTTGACCATGATTTCGGTCACGCCGTGCTTCTTGAGGTGTTCGACCAGGTAGGCCATCACGGGTTTTCCCAGCAGCGGGATCATGGGTTTTGGCAGGTCATAGGTCAGCGGGCGCACGCGCGTGCCCTTGCCTGCAGCGAGAATCATGGCTTTCATCAGACCGTCCTTAATGTAAATGAGTTTGTTTATTTGGCTGTGGTTTGGTAGCGCCAGACGTCGGCGCACATTTGAGCGACATCACGCTCGGCACTCCAGCCCAGTTCTTCGCGCGCCTTGGCCGGATCGGCGTAGCACTTGGCCACGTCGCCGGGGCGGCGATCGACGATCTGGTAGGGAATCGGGCGTCCGCAGGCGGCTTCGAAAGCGCGCACCATTTCCAGCACGCTGTTGCCGCGGCCCGTGCCGAGGTTGTAGGTGACGATGCCCGGCCCCTTGGCCAGGCGATCGAGGGTCTTCACGTGGCCGATCGCGAGATCGACCACGTGGATGTAGTCGCGCAGGCCGGTGCCGTCCGGCGTCGGGTAGTCGCCGCCGAAGACGGACAGCTTTTCGCGCTGTCCGTTGGCGACCTGGGCGATGTAGGGAACCAGGTTGTTGGGGATGCCGTTCGGCTCTTCGCCGATCAGGCCGCTCTCGTGGGCGCCGACCGGGTTGAAGTAGCGCAGCAGGGCGATGCGCCAGTCGGGCTCGGCCTTGGCGAGGTCGCGCAGGATGTCCTCGATCATCAGCTTGCTGCGGCCGTAGGGGTTGGTGGCCGAGAGCGGGAAGTCTTCGCGGATCGGCACCGAGGCCGGGTCGCCGTAGACGGTGGCCGAGGACGAGAACACCAGCGACTTGACGCCGAACTTGGTCATGGTCTCGAACAGGATGACGCTGCCGTTGACGTTGTTGTCGTAGTAGCGCAGCGGCTGGGCCACCGATTCGCCGACGGCCTTCAGGCCGGCGAAGTGGATGACGGCCTCGACCTTGTGCTGGCCGAAGATGCGTTCCAGGGCTGCACGGTCGCGGATGTCGGCTTCCTCGAACTGGAAGGGCTCGCCGGTGATTTTCTGCACCCGCTCCTGCACCGAGACCACGGCATTGGAGAGGTTGTCGACCACGACCACGTCATGGCCGGCCTGCTGGAGTTCGACGACGGTATGTGAACCGATGTAACCCATACCGCCAGTAACCAGGATCTTCATGTCTTTTTGCTCTCAGTGATATGTGAAATGTATTAATAAGATGACAATCAATGGCTTAGCATATCACGGCCAAGGCGAAAAACCACGCACGCTAGCGCGGCTGCTGTTGCAGCGCGGCATGGCGGTCTCCACGTCTCTTTTTCTTGTGAGGGGCACTACGCGGACGGCTTCTGCGGCCGTCCTTTATCCCTGCTTGACCTGCTTGCCTTTGAAGGCTTCCTTGATGAACAGGCCAATGAAGGCCATGTCCTCGATGAAGTAGCGCCGGAACATGCGGCGCGGCTCCTGCAAGAAGCGGTAGAACCACTCCAGCCCGGATTTCTGCATCCACCTGGGGGCCCGCTTGACCTTGCCGATGGCGACATCGAAGGTGCCGCCGACACCCATCGCGAAAGGAATCCGCATATGGGCCTGGTACTTGCCGAGGAATTGCTCTTTCTTTGGCGAGCTGATCGCCACGAACAGCAGGTCGGCGCGGCTGGCGCGGATCTGCTCGGCGACGAGAAGCTCTTCCTCGTCCCCCTTCCAGTAGCCGTTGCGGTAGCCGGCCAGCACCAGGCGCGGATACTTTGCCTGGTAGGTGTCGGCCACCTTGCTCACGACTTCCTCGCGCGCCCCGAGCAGGAACACGCGCCATCCCTTCTCCCCCGCCCGGCGCATCAGCGCCTCGAACAGGTCGACCCCGGCCACCCTTTCCTTGAGCGGCTTGCCGAGCAGGCGCGAGGCCCACACCACCGGCATGCCGTCCACATTGACCAGCGCGCAGTCATTGATGATCTGCCGCAGTTCCGGGTCGCGGCTGGCCTTGACCAGCTTGTCCACGTTGACGACCACATGCTGATGGGGCAGGCCGGAGGCAATGAAACCCTCGACTTTTCCCAGCGTCTCTTCCATTGTCAGGTTGTCGACCTGGCAGCCCATCAGCGTAATGCGGTCATCCATATGCTTCCTTTCTATTCGGTCTTTTGCAACTCCGCTGCAAGCACGGCCACGATGCGTTCGGCCGCCTTGCCGTCCCACAACTGGGGACGACGGCCCTGCTTGCCGTCGCCGCGCAAGACCTTCCTGGCTTCGCGCACGATGGCTTCCGGATCGGTGCCGGCCAGGACATTGCTGCCCTCGTCGACCGTCACCGGGCGTTCGGTGTTCTCGCGGATCGTCACGCAGGGCACGCCCAGCGCGGTGGTTTCTTCCTGCAGGCCGCCGCTGTCGGTGAGGACCACGGCCGCGTCCTTCCACAGGTTGAGGAAGGCCATATAGGCTTGCGGACCGGCCAGCGTCACGTTCGGGCCCAGGTCGATGCCGAACTTCTCGATGTTGGCGCGGGTGCGCGGGTGCACCGGGAAGATCAGCGGCAGTTCCTCGCCGATCTGCTTCAGGGCGCCGGCGATGCGGGCGAAGGTGACGGGGTCGTCGACATTGCTCGGGCGGTGCAGGGTCACGACGCCGTAGCGCCCTGCCCCGTGCTGCGCCTTGAAGCCGCTGGTTTCGAAAGCGGAAGTGTCGGCGCCGGCCAGTTTCTCGGCCTGGTAGAGCACGTTGTCGACCATCACGTGGCCGACGTAGTGGACCGCGGAGTCAGGCTTGCCTTCGCGGCGCAGGTGCTCGCAAGCGGCCGGCTCGGTGGCGAAGAACCAGTCCGAGATGCTGTCCGTGACGAGGCGGTTGATTTCCTCGGGCATGCTGATGTCGCCGCTGCGCAGGCCGGCCTCGACGTGGGCGACCGGGATGACGAGCTTCTTGGCCACGATCGAGCAGGCCAGGGTCGAGTTGACGTCGCCCACCACCAGCACGGCGCTTGGCCGCTCGGCCATGCACAGCTCTTCGAAGGCGACCATGATCTTGGCGGTCTGCTGGGCGTGGCTGCCGCCGCCGGCGGCCATGAACACGTCCGGCTGGGGGATGCCCAGTTCCTCGAAGAACACGTCGTTCATCTCGCGGTCGTAGTGCTGGCCGGTGTGGATGATCTTGAACGACAGGCGGGTTTGACCCTCCGGCTGTGCCTGCAGCGCGCGCACGATCGGCGCGATCTTCATGAAATTCGGACGGGCACCAGCGACGAGGTAAATCAGCATTTGGACATTTCCCTTATGTATGTTTTATTGTTACAACGAAATCAATTAATGCAAAAACGTTATTGTAAACCTGCATTCGATCGGAACGGCGGACGATACGCTCGTGATACGCAAGACTTCGCAGGGCTGCCTGGACTCGTAGGTGCGCGAGCACCAGCCCAGCGGCGGGTTCTCGGCCCCGCGCACCAGCTCGAGCTGCAGGTCGGCCCCCGTCGCCTGCATCTGCAGCACGAAGCGCTTGCCGCGCACCGACAGGCCGTGGCTGGTCAGGCGCACGTCGAGTTCCGGCGCGAAGTGCCAGAACTGCTCGACCTTGTGCGGCTTGCGGCCCGACACCTCGTCGCGCACGACCAGGGTATTGGCGGCGCCGTCGAAGCGCACGCTGCGCGCGTGGCGCACCGGGTCCGACAGGCGGGTGTAGCCGCCGTGCGAGCCGCGGAAATCGAAGTCCTGCGGCGAGCTCGGCATGCGCTCGATGTGCGCGTGGGCCTTGCGCAGCCACATGAAGCGGCCTCCGCTCACCGACTGGTCGAGTCCGTCGATGCGCACGGTGTTGTGGCTCGAGGTGCCGCGGAAATAGTCGCGCCACTTCTGCTCCTGCCAGTAGGAATAGGTGCCGGAGTCGATCAGGCATTCCTCGCCCGCGATCGACAGGGTCAGGGCCAGCGCGTCGGCATGGCCGTGGGCCGCGATGCCGAGGTAGCCGAGCGGGCCGCAGTCGAGCAGGCCCTTGATCTCGCTGCCTTCGCCGAAGTGGTTCCCGAACAGGAAGTAGCCGCCGTCCGGGAAGGCCCAGCCGGTATCGACCTCGTGCGGGTCGCAATCGGGCCGGCTGCCCGGCAGCGCGTGCAGCAGCCACTGCACGCCGGGGTGCTTGTCGGGCGCCGCCCCGAACACCGTGTCGCCCAGGGCCAGCAGCTGGGCGGCGCGGTCCAGGCCGGAGGCGTCGAGGCGGAACACGCAGCCGTCGTCGGCGTCGCCGACGTTGGGCACATTGCCGCCGACGTCGCGCACCGAGCGCAGGAAACGCAGTGCGCGTTGCAGCGAGGCCCAGTAGTGGCGCGGGAAAGGGTCGCCCGTGGCCTGGCCCATCAGGCCGGCGACGAACAGGAATTCGCTCGAGAAGATGTGGTAGGCGAAGGCCTGCTCGCGGTTCACGCCGTCGCGCGAGAACTGGGCCACGGCCTCGTGTTCGAGCTCGCGGCGCGCCTGCTCCAGCCACGCGCCCGACTCGCGCCAGCAGGGCCAGGTGCTGGCGCCGACGTACAGGCCCGCGAGTTCGCCGATCAGGTGGTTGTTGGCCGAAGAATGGCGCGACAGGTAGCGCGCGATGGTGCTGCAGTGGGCATGGATGCTGCCCAACCAGTCGGCGCGCAGTTTCTGGCCCGATTCGCCGGCGAACAGGGGACTGGCTTCGCCGCCCGCCAGCTGCCAGACCAGGCTCCAGTTGATCAGGCGGATGCCCAGTTCCAGCGAGCTGGTCCAGTTGGGACCGGTCAGCGGCGGGCATTGATCCAGCCAGCTGCGCAGCTGCTGTTCCAGCGCATGCAGCCAGCGCACGTCGCGCGACAGGGTCCAGGCCTGGGCCAGGCGCACCAGGTGCAGGTGGCGGTTGAGCTCCCACACATGCTTGATGTCGCCCACCAGTTCGCGGTTCGTGATGGCGATGTCGCCGGCGTAGATAGCGGGGCCGGTGACGCCGGTCTCCGGGTCGCGGTTCCAGGCGGTGGGCACGCCGACGTCGAAGCGGCGTTCGGCGAACAGCACCACGTGGCCGGCGCAGATGCGGTCGGCGTCCAGCAGCAAGGCGTCGATTTCATGGGGATCGAGGGCGGGCGCACCGGACACGCCCAGGGTCAGGGCGCGCGGCAGCGGCGCGGGAGGCGTGCGGCCGGCCATGCGCCGTCCCATTTTCGTTGCGGCCGCCTGGCGCATCCGGTAACCCACTTCGGCCACCGACATGCAGCGCAGGCGGTTCACCAGCCATCCTAACCTCATCGTTCCATTCATTGCGTCCCCCTCGCTATGCGACGTCGTCGCGAAGCTGTTTATAGACCGCCGATAATTGTCCGATCACGACGCCGGACTCGAATCTCTCTTCAATCGTCTTGCGCGCCCGCGCCCCGAGGCGCCTGCGTTCTTCGTCGTCGCCGAAGATGCGCGCCAGGGCATCCGCCAGCCCCTGCGCATCGCCCGGCTGCACCATCAGGCCGTTGTCTTCATCCTTCACCGCATCGGGAATGCCGCCGACGCCGCTCACCACGATGGCCTTGCCGGCGGCCATGGCTTCGAGCATCGCCATCGGCAAGCCTTCCGCATGCGAGGGCAGGCAGAACACGCTGGCGCGCGCCAGTTCTTCCAGCTTGCGCCCGCTCGTGACCCAGCCCAGCATCGTCACGCGGTCCTGCACGCCGAGTTCCTCCGCGCGCCGTTTCACCTGCTCCAGCTCGCCCTGCCCGCCGATCGCCAGCTCCACCTGCGGGAAGCGTTCGCGCAGCATGCCGACGGCTTCGACCAGTTCATAAATGCCCTTGCGCGGCTCGACCTGGCCCAGGAAGAGGATGCGGCCGGGCTGTATTGCGTCGCCCGGCAGGGACGGCAGCGGTACCGAGTTCGGGATGACCACCACCCGCGCCGCCGGAGCAAAACCGGTCAGGAATTCCGCCCAGCGGCTCGACAGGGCGATCACGGTCGAACTTTTTTCCAGCGTGTGGCGGATCCAGCGCCGCATGGGGCTGCTGGACCCCGCCACGAAATCGTCGAAGCAGGCGCCGTGCAGGTGGAACACCGTCTTGCAGCCGCGCGCCCGCGCCAGGGCCAGGAGGATGGACTTGCGCACGAAGCTGCCCTTCGATGCCGCATGCGCATGCACCACCTCGGGCCGGCGCGCAAGGACAAGCAGGGTGCCCCACACGCCCTTCAGGAATGCGCCCACTTTCTGCGCCCGCGAGCCCTCCGCATGGGTGGGCACGTAGCACACGCCTTCGCGCTCGAACAGCCCGTCCTGGCGCAGCAGCGACACCACGGTGGCCACCCCGCCCCGTCCGTCCGGGTCGGTGCCCAGCATCAGCACGCGCGGCGCGGACAGCTTCGCCGCAGGCGCCGCCGGCGCCGAGGCCCGGCTCATGCCGCCTCTCCCTTTAGGGGTTTGCAAAAAAGAAATTGTTTTGGATAGTACAACAGTGTTTTCTCCGGGAAGCGCACGATTCGAAACCGGCTGGCACGGGCGGCGCGACTTGTGGTAAGGCAGCTACGTTTCCAGTGTCGCCTCGGGCAGGATTTTTGTGTACGTTTCTGCAACAATCCGGCCGAGAATAGCATAGGTCCGGTGGCTGCTGACGTACGCTGGCCCACGTTGCGCGAACTCGGCGGACAGGGTTCTGTCGTCCAGCAAACGCCGAATGGCGGCGACAAAAGGGCCGACCTCCATGGGCACGCACAGCCCCGCCCCGCTCTCCTCGACGACGAGGCGCTGGTCGGGGATGTCGTTGGCCACGCTCGGGATGCCCAGCGCCAGGTACTCGACCAGCTTGGTCGGCGAGGACACGTCGAACAGCACGCCGCGCGGGATCGGCGACAGGCCGACCTCGGCCCGCACCGCATAGCCGAGCGCTTCCTGCTGGGGCAGCCAGCCGGTGAGCAGCACATGGTCCCCGATGCCGCGGCGCGCGATCTCGGCGCGCATCCAGTCCATCTCGTCGTTCGAGGCGGCGTCGCCGGCGATCACGACCAGGGCGTCCGGGACCTCCTGTTTCAGTCCTTCGGCCAGCTCCAGCAGGAAGCCGGAGCGGCGCGCCCGGGCGATGCGGCCGAGATACAGCACCACGCGGCGCCCGTCGAGGCGGGGATCGAGGCTCGGGGTGACCGCGGCGCGGTCGAACACGCCGGCGTCCACGCCCATGGGCACGGCCGTCATGCGGCTGCGTTTCAAACCCTTGGCGGCCAGCCAGTCGGCCATCGCCTCGCTCTGGACAAAGATGTGGCGCGCCTTGGGAAGCACCAGGCGGTAGATCACGAAGCGCGAGGCGGCGGCGCGCAGCGCATGCGCGAGCCATTTGATGCCGCGGAATTCGTCGCGGCGCACTTCGAAGCCTTCGACGATGGGGAAGGACATCCAGTATACAAAGGGAACGCCCAGCACGCCGGCGGCGATGCGCCCGAGCAGGCCGGAGGCGATCTTGTCGCGCACCTGGATGCAGTCGGGCCGGATGTGCTTCAGCGCGCGCAGCAGGCCGCGCAAGTCCCACAGGGGCGAGAGCACGGCGGCGAAGCGCGAGCGCAGGCTGCCGACGGGGTACATGCCGCCCGCCGGCCACTCTGCCGTTTCACTGCCGCCCACCTGCCCCACCAGCGCCGTGTTGACGCCGTAGCGCGGCATCTCGCTTCCGAACAGGGTCGCGACGTCGGCGCGGGCCGGCGGCAGGGGATCACGGACGATGAAGGCGATGGACAGGGGCTTGCGCATACGGTTGACCTGGTGTTCAAGCCAGCCGATTCTAGCGCAGCAGTTCGACGGCACGATTCGCCAAGGCCGGGCTTGTGTGCGCTGCAGCACATTATGGCGAAAAATCCCGGCCTCGGCTTGCCGCACGGGCACGACGAGCGGGCCGGCACGGCCCGATGCTATAATCGCAATATGGGAATGCGCCGCAACACATCCGTTCTTGCCGCATGGGCCGCCCTGCTCGCCATCCTGATGGCGGTCATGGCGCCGACGCTCGCCCATGCAGTCGCCACACCGGGCGGCGCCCGCACTATCACCGTCGAAGTCTGCAGCGCCACCGGCATCGCCATGACGCACCAGATGGCGCTCGACGACGGCGGCGACGTGCCCGCCACCGTGCATGGCAGTTTCGAACACTGCCCCTTCTGCCAGACCGGCGCCAGCCCCGTGGTGCTGCCGTCCAGCAGCTTCCAGCTTCCGCTTGCCCTCGGCGCCGAGGCCTACCCGCCGCTCTTCTACGACGCTGCCACGCCGCTGTTCGCGTGGACGGCGGCGCAGCCACGCGGTCCGCCAGCAGCCTGATCCCGACTGTCGCGTCCGCCCCGGCGGACTTCGTCGCACCGTTCACGGTGCCGGATCATCACGCCCCATGGCGTACGAAAGAGCTGCATATGACTTCACCCCATTTACAGGCGCGTCCGCGCGCCCTGGCGCTGGCCATCGGCTGCGCCATTGCCGTGCCCGCCCTTGCGCAGGAGTCCCTTCCCACCGTCGAGATCACCGGCGCCGCCCCGCGCGCCGGCCACCTGGACCTCGACACCCCGGTCGGCGCCGGCAGCCGCCTGGGCTTGAGTGCGCGCGAGACGCCGGCCAGCGTCAACGTGGTCGACCGCGCCACCATCGAGCTGCGCGGCGCCCAGGACACCCAGGAGATCCTGCGCGCCCTGCCCGGCGTCACCGCCCACAGTGCGCCCGGCAATATCGGTGTGTTCTACCGCGGCTTCGGCAGCGGCTCGATCAGCCAGCTGTTCAACGGCATCAACGTCCAGTACGCGATCGCCGCGCGGCCGGTCGACAGCTGGATCTATGAGCGGGTCGAATCCATCGGCGGCCCGTCCAGCTTCCTGTCCGGCTCCGGCGCGGTGGGCGGCAGCATCAATTACATCACCAAGACGGCCGAGCGCCGCGAGTTCGGCGAGGCCCAGCTGCGCGTCGGGGCCGACGGCCTGCGCGAAGGATCGTTCGGCCTGAACCGCCGCGTGGACGACAGCCACTACGCACGCATCGACCTGAACCACCGCGACAGCGACAGCCCGATCGAGGGCACGGGCTCGCGCTCGACCCAGCTCGCCGCTTCGCTGCGCTCGGACGTCAGCCAGGCCTTCACGCATACCCTGGCCTACGAGTACCAGGAAGAAGACGTCGACCGTCCCTACTGGGGCACGCCGCTGGCGGGCCCGGTCGCCGGCCGCGCGCGCATCATCGAGGCCACGCGCTTCAAGAACTACAACAGTCTCGATGGCGTCTACGACCAGCGCGTGCACTGGCTGCGCTCGGTGTCGCAGTACCGGCCGAACGACGGCGCGCAGTGGACCAACACCCTGTACGCCTACGACGCCCTGCGCGACTACCGCAACGTCGAGACCTACCGCTTCAACCCCGGGAACACCGCCGTGATCCGCTCCGGCATCCTGCTGCAGCGGCACGATCACCGGGTCGTGGGCAACCGCCTCGACGGCAGCCACCGCGGCGCCCTGCTGGGACGCCGCAGCGACTGGGCTTATGGCCTCGACATCAGCTACAACCGCCAGACGCGCTTCCCCAACAGCCTGTCCACCACCCTGGATGCGGTCGATCCCTACCGCTTCACGCCCGAGCGCTTCTTCGACCTCCCCGGCATGGCGCCGGGCTTCCGTCCCGACCGCGACAACCGCGTGCGCACCGTCGCGGCCTACCTCGAGAACCGCACTGCCCTGCTGCCGACGCTGCACCTGGTCACGGCGCTGCGCCACGAGCGCATCGAACTCGATCTCACCAACCGGCGCGAGGTCACGGCCGCCAATCCCGCCAGCTTCGAACGCCGCTACCGGCCCACCACGGGACGGGCCGGCCTGGTCTGGGACGTGCTGCCGTCCACCATGCTCTACGCGCAGTACGCCACCGCAGCCGACCCGCCGTCCGGCGTGCTGTCCACGGCCTCGTTCGCGGACGTGCGCAACAACAGCGAGCTCACGCGCGGACGCCAGGGAGAAGTCGGCGCCAAGCTCGACTTCTGGGACGGCAAGGGCGCGGCGACCCTGGCCGCCTACGACATCAGCCGCAAGAACATCGCGACACAGGACCCGAACAACACCGCCTTGACGGTCCTGGTCGGCGAACAGACGGGCCGCGGCATCGAACTGGCCGTCGGTCTGCAGCCCACGCGCCAGTGGTCGATCCAGGCCAACCTGTCCAAGGTCGAGGCGCGCTACGCGAACTTCCGCCAGGGCGGCGTGTCCCTGGCCGGCAAGACCCCGACCAATACGCCGGAGACGGTGGCCAACCTGTGGCTGGGATGGGAGCCCATCGCCGGCGTGAAGGCCAGCATCGGCCTGCGCCACGTGGGCCACATCCATGCGGACGCCGCCAACACGGTCGTCTGGCCCTCGACCACCCTGGTCGACCTGGGACTGAGCGTGAAGCTGCGGCCCGACCTCACCCTGACGGGCCGGGTGCGCAATGCGGGTGACCGCATCTACGCGGCGAACCTGACGGCGACCCAGGCCTACCTCGGCGCCCCGCGCAGCGCCGACCTGACGCTGCGCTACGCATTCTGAGGCGGCCATGGGATCGCAGCTGATTTCGAAACTCAAGCGCCTGCTGTTTCTCACCCACCGCTGGCTGGGCATCCTGCTGTGCGCCTTCTTCGCGATGTGGTTCGTCTCGGGCGTGGTGATGATGTACGTCGGCTATCCGAAGCTGACGGAGTCGGAGCGCCTGCAGCACCTGCCGCGCCTCGGGGAATACCAGGGACTGCTCGGTCCGGCCCAGGCCTTGCGGGCGGCCGGCGTGCAGGGCCCGCTGGCGACCCTGCGCCTGCTTGCGGCCAGCGGCGGGCGGCCCGTCTATCTGGCCGAACCCGCGCATGCGGGCGGATCGACGCCAAAGGCAGGCAGCGCCACGATCGTGATCGACGCGCGCAGCGGCGCCCGCCTCGACAGCTTCGGCCGCGACACGGCGCTGGCGGCGGGCAGCGCCTGGGCCGGCCCGGGCGTGCCCCTCGACTACCTGGGCACGGTGATGGAAGACGCCTTCACCCATTCGCGCGGACTGGACGGCCACCGTCCACTGCACCGCGTGCAGCTGGGCGACGCGGCGCACACCCTGCTGTATGTCTCGAGCCGCACCGGTGAGGTGGTGCGCGACGCGCCGCGCCAGGAGCGCCTGTGGAACTATGCGGGCGCCTGGATCCACTGGCTCTACCCTTTTCGCGGCAATGCGTTCGACCGCTACTGGACCGACATCGTCAACTGGCTGTCGATCGCCGGCATCGCGATGGCGCTGGCCGGCACCGTGGTCGGCATCCTGCGCTGGCGCTTCACCCGCCTCTACCGGAGCGGCGCGCGCTCGCCCTATCCCGGCGCGATGATGCGCTGGCACCATATCGGCGGCCTGCTGTTCGCGCTCACGACCATCACCTGGATCTTCAGCGGCCTGATGTCGATGAACCCGTGGAAGATCTTCACGAGCCAGGCCCCGCCGCTGCGCATGGAAGCGCTGGCGGGCGGGCCGCCGACGCTGGCGCCGGCGCTGCTGGCCGGCGCGGCGCCGGCATCCTTGCTGGACGCGGCGCCCGGCGCGCGCGAACTGCGCTGGACGCGGGTGCTCGGACGCACCCTGGTCGCGGCCTATCCGGCCGGCGGCAGCCCGGTCGTGCTCGACGGCGCCAGCGCCAGGCCCACGGTGCTCGACGCGCAGGCACTGGCATCGAAGGCGCGCGCGCTGCTGCCGGCCCCGCTGGCGCGCATCGAACGCCTGGACGCCTACGACCTGCACTATTACGCGCGCGCCGACCACACCATGACGGGCGGCGTCGACAGGCCGCTGCCGGCCCTGCGCCTGGTGTTCGCCGATGCGGAGGAGAGCTGGGTCCACCTCGATCCGCGCACCGGCGCCGTGCTGGGCCGCAGCGACAGCCGCAAGCGCGCCAGCCGCTGGCTGTTCGCCATGCTGCACAGCTGGGATTGGCTGCCCCTGCTGGAGCGCCGGCCGCTGTGGGATGCGGTGCTGGTGCTGCTCAGTCTTGGCGGGCTCCTGATGAGCGCAACCGGCATCGTCATCGGCTGGCGCCGGCTCGGCCGCAAGCTGGGCCGGCGGCCCGCGGTGGCGCAGGCTTCAGGCCGCCCGCGTATCCTTCCACTCGACCAGGCGCCGCATTAGCTCGGCGCTGGCCTGGCTGTCGAGCTTGCGGCAGAAGTGGGCGTTGGAGGCGCGGA
>Ga0209023_10001111_pt1 | contig 37148 bp, 32 predicted proteins | sample LakOneMetagenome_FD_187468 | JGI IMG/M metagenome (GOLD analysis project Ga0209023, IMG submission 187468) | Freshwater and sediment microbial communities from Lake Erie, Canada (SPAdes) (version 2) | ecosystem: Environmental > Aquatic > Freshwater > Lentic | place: Lake Erie, Canada...
ATAGTCGCTCCTAATAGATCGTTGCCGGATTGTAAAACTTCTTCTTGGGCTATGATGACCTACCTCCAAGCGTTGGTTGCTTTTACTACCAAAAATTTTATGCCTAAAAAGCAAAAAGGTAAAGCTATTTTTGTGATAATCATGTTGGTTCGATCCAACGGATACCTTCGCCGTTCCACTTCGTACACAAAAATCCCGAAAGTGGAACGGCTTAAGTGTTAAATATTCAATGCTTTGCGGCCGAAAATCGTTCCACTTGCGGAAAATGGCTCACGGTCAAGTGGAACGCTTGGTTCGGACGTGCTGTCTCACTTCGTACCAACAGAAAACGCAAAGTGAGACAGTTTAAGTGTAGTGTATTCAACGTTTACAGGCATAAATTGTCTCACTTGCCGAAAAGCCTCACGTTGCAAGTGAGACAGTCCGGGATTCGGTACACTTCTACCCTCGAACGAACAACACGTCGTGCGTTCATCCGTTGCCTCGATAGTTTTTCAAAGATCGCTGACGCCGACCAAGCACCATTGAAATAGTATCGCACAGATGCAACATATTGTCAACGAAAATTGGTATTTGGCTAGTTGAATAACCCCCACGTACGTCTGGCTGAAGGACCGGCCATTGCAGGCGAGGGAGCCTGCGTTCCGGCCAAAACAGGAGGAGGAAAAATGTCGTTGATAGTATCCGAATGTGTGATACTGTCAACGACATATTCCTGAGTGCATCGATGAGCGACTTTCTTTCCAAAAGCGAACGTGTATATCTTGTGTCGGTCGCCGCGTTCACGTCGCTTCTGTGCATCGCGAACTTTTCCTTCAAGATCATCTATCCGATTCTCTATCCGCTCCCATTCGAATTATACGATATGGCTCCAGCGAGCTTATTTAATCTCTCTCAGCTTCTGCTGATTGCCCTTCCGCTTTTACTGTTTCGAGCAAGTCGATTCATAGTTCCGGGAGTTTTTATCGTTGTCGCACTTGCTCCCGCCTACATTCAGTTCGGACGTGGATATTCGGCGCTCCTCAGCAACTTTGAGAGCTTGAAAGGCTACAGTTCTCTTGAACTCCTGCTGATGATAGCGAATCCTTTAGACTACGCCACTTTCATCCTGAGCAATATTCTCGGCATCTGGATTTGTTCAATAGTTATCCGAAGCTTTACCGCGCCGAAGGTAACGTAGAATGTGGCGACTCGGTCGGCGACGCGGGTGAGGACATGAGGATGTAGAGGTCTTTAATATTGTCTGACGCCAGAGGCGTTTAGTATTTCTAAAAATTCATATGAGGAAAGCAACGCGACCCCAGCCGGGGGTCGTATTGCTTTTTTTGAAACTTCGTTGCTATAAACGTACGATCCCGTCGGGATCGTGTTGGATTAGAAATTACTTCTCGACCCACAACTCGGGGAACTGCTTCTTTAGGTTGGCGACCTTTGGTTGGTCGTTTACTACGATGTAGCCGTCGTCGGGGTGGAGGACGAGATAGTTTTGGTGGTAGTTCTCGGCCGGGTAGAAGGCTTTGAGCGGGGTGACTTGGGTGACGACCTTGGATTTGTAGGCCTTGGCGGCTTCGATGGCGGTGATGAAGGCTTCGGCGGTTTTCTTTTGGTCTTCGTCGGTGTAAAAGATCGCGGAGCGGTACTGTGTGCCGTGGTCGGGGCCTTGGTAATTGAGCTGGGTCGGGTCATGGGCGACCGAGAAAAATACGAATAAGAGCTGTTGATACGTGACCTTTGACGGGTCGTAGGTGATCTTGACCGACTCGGCATGGCCGGTGTCGCCGTCGCTGACCTGATCGTAGGTCGCGGTCTTTGCTTCGCCGCCTGAGTAGCCGGACACGACCTCGGTCACGCCTTTGACATGCTCGAAAACCGCCTCGACTCCCCAAAAACAACCGCCTGCAAATACCGCCGTCTGCAAACCTTTCGATGCCGCAACCTTGTCCGGCGTCGGTGCGGGCATGATGTTATTGAGATCGACAGTCTTTGACGAACTACTAACGACGCTGCATCCGATGGCAACGGCAATGGTCAGGATGGTGATCAGTTTCATAATGATAAATAGTGCTTTCATATATACGTTAAGATGCACGTTCGAGGACATTTTATTCCTCGATATTATTTTCTCCAAATTTCGGCGTTCGGATTCATTTCTTTGCTTTGCGGTGTCTTGGCGACCTTTGCGTCTTCGCGGGAGACCGACTTGCCTCACGCAAAGCCGCAAAGGCCGCAAAGAAAGCACAAAAGAAGAAAAGGCTGAAAGAAAAATAAAGGCAGCTGACGGCTGTTAGCTGAAAGCTGTCAGCTGTTTTTCAAACGGATTTATCTCTTTCACATCGAAACTGTTAAAATAGTATTAAAAGCACGCTTTGTCATGAACGATCTGATCCTCAATTCTTCAAAAGCTCCCGAGCCGGTAGGACTGTATCCGCATGCGCGGCGGGTGGAAAATTTGTTGTTTTTGTCAGGAGTCGGGCCGAGGCAGCGTGGGACTAAAGTGATCCCGGGTGTTGAGCTGGACGAGGCGGGCGAGATCGTTTCTTATGATATTGAGACGCAGTGTAGGTCGGTGTTTCAGAATGTGCGGTTTATATTGGAGGACGCGGGTTCTTCGTGGGCAAATATCGTCGATGTGACCGTGTTTCTCACGAATATGAAAGATGATTTTGCGACGTACAATCGCGTTTACGCCGAATATTTTGCTGACAATCAACCGTGCCGGACGACGGTCGAGATCAACAAACTACCGACGCCGATCGCGATCGAATTGAAGGTGATAGCAACGATATAGTCAGCAGGGCAGGCTGGCAGCCTGCGTTCCGAGAACAAGGGGATAAAAAATGATTCAAACAAAAGGTTACGCGGTACATGATAAAAATGCGGTGTTTGAGCCGTTCAATTTCGAACGTCGGGATGTCGGGACGAATGATATTTTGATCGACATCCAATATGCGGGCGTTTGCCATTCCGATATTCATCAGGCAAGAGGCGAGTGGGGAAATTCGACGTATCCGATGGTGCCGGGGCACGAGATCGTCGGGAATGTGTCGCAGGTCGGCAGTGAAGTGACGAAATTTAAGGTCGGCGATATCGCCGGTATCGGATGTTTTGTCGACAGTTGCGGCGAATGCGAACCGTGCAAAAGCGACGTTGAGCAATTTTGCCTCAAGGGTGCCGTGATGACGTATAACGGCACGGAAATGGATCGCAAGACGATGACGTTTGGTGGATATTCGACAAATTATGTTGTCGATCAGGATTATGCTTTAAAGGTCGATGCGTCGCAGGATCTCAAGGCGGTCGCCCCTCTGCTATGCGCGGGTATTACTACATATTCGCCGCTTCGCAGATTCAACGCGGGGCCGGGCAAAAAGGTTGGCGTTATCGGGCTCGGCGGTCTGGGCCATATGGCGGTCAAATTGGCAGCCGCAATGGGTGCGGAAGTAACTGTTTTCAGCACTTCGCCGGGCAAAGAGCAGGATGCGAAAAATCTCGGTGCGACCGATTTTGTCGTAACCCGCGAACCGGGAGCATTGAAACCTCTCGCCGGTTCATTCGATCTGCTGATCGACGCCGTTTCGGCGGATCATGATCTGAACGCCTACCTCGGTTTGCTTAAGGTCGAAGGGCATATGGTGCTCGTCGGCTTGCCCGAACAGCCGCTCCAGATCAAGGCTTTCTCATTGCTCGGCAACAACCGTTCGCTGGTCGGTTCGAGCATTGGCGGGATCAAGGAAACTCAGGAAATGCTCGATTTCTGTGCCGAACACAACATCACAGCCGATGTCGAAATGATCAACATCGATCAGGTCCCCGAGGCCTACGACCGAACCGTGAAAGCTGACGTGAAGTATCGTTTCGTCATAGATGTTGCTTCGATGTAGCAAAACGAGTATTGCCCACGAAAAACACAAAAAGCACTAAAAAAGAATTCGTTATGGCGGAGATAATTTATCGAGATGAATCTTACAGAATAATGGGAGCTTGCTTCGAGGTGTATAAAGAGAAGGGCTGTGGATTTACCGAGCCAATTTATCAGGAATGTCTTCGGATCGAATTTGAGCGGCAAGGGATCCCATTTTTTGCTCAACCCAAATTGGAATTGGAATACAAAGGCACGAAACTTGAACAGTTCTTCATTCCTGATTTCGTTTGTTTCGGTTGCATTGTTATTGAGCTGAAAGCACTTTCCAAACTTGTCGATGAGCACAGGGCTCAAGTTTTGAATTACCTTCACGCTTTGAATTTCCGACTTGGGCTTCTAGTAAATTTTGGACACTATCCAAAAGTAGAATATGAAAGGATCGTAGTTTAAAGTTCTATATTTCGTGCTTTTAGTGTGTTTCGTGGGCGAGTCTCGTATGCGATATTTTGCTCTGCTCCGCGGCATTAATGTCGGGGGCAATAACATGATCAAGATGGAAACGCTCCGAGCGACTTTTGCGTCGCTCGGGTTTGAGAATGTTAAGAGCTATATCAACAGCGGCAACCTTGCTTTTGATACGGTCAAAACCGACGACCGGAAACTCGCCGTGAAAATTCATGATGCGATCGTTAAGGATTTTGGTTTTGATATTTCTGTGATGGTCCGGTCGATCGCTGAGATTGCAGACATCGTCGCAAACAACCCGTTCGAAGGGCAGTTTGAAAGCCACAAGGATGTTCATGTTTTCTTTCTAAACGACAAACTGACTGATGCTCACGCGGCATTGCTGCTCGAACAGGGTAACGACAACGAGAGGTTTGCGATATTCGACCGGCATGTGATCAGTATGCTCAAGATCCATATTTTGGACAGCGCGGTGGGTAAAGGCTTTATCGACAAGAAATTGAAAGTTGCTGCGACCGGCCGGAATTGGCGAACGGTAACTAAAATTGCGGAACTATGAATTTCCGGAATAACTGACAGTAACTAACGGAAATCAATAATGTAAGAAAACTCGACATCTTGAGGTTATTCGTTTTACGCTATTCACTATCCGTTAATTCGAAGCGGACGCTATGCCAATTCGACGCCCTTTTAATTTCAAACGATGGATCGACGAGCACCGGCATTTGCTCAGGCCGCCGGTGGGGAATCAGTGTGTTTATGATGATGACGATTTTATTGTGATGGTGGTCGGAGGGCCGAATTCGCGCAAGGATTATCATTGGGACGAGGGCGAAGAGCTGTTTTATCAGCTCGAAGGCAATATCAAGGTGCAGATACAGGAAGACGGCAAATCGGTCGAGGTCCCGATCCGTGAAGGCGAGATGTTCCTGTTGCCGCCGCGCATTCCGCACAATCCGATTCGGGGGGCCAACACTATCGGTCTTGTCATCGAACGCAAACGACGGGTAGGCGAACTGGACGGGCTTCTCTGGTTCTGCGAAAACTGTAACGCAAAACTGTACGAAGAGTATTTTGAGCTCACAGATATTACGACACAGTTTCAGGGTGTTTTTAAGAAATTCTACGGTTCGGCGGAGTTGCGGACGTGTAAAGATTGCGGTGCGGTGATGGAACCGCCGCCGGTTGTGAGTTGAGTGGTCAGTATTTCATAAAATTTGCGAGGTTGATATGAAGTTAATTTCAAAAAAACTTGGAATAGCGGGTTTCGTACTTGCGGCCGTTTTTGCGGTCAGCGCGGTTCGCATAAATGCGCAGACGGTCTTTGTCGCGTGTACATGGGATACGTCGTCTATATTTAAAGACAAGGCGGGAAAAGAGAAATTTGAACGGCGGCTTTATGTGTCGCCGGTCATGGCGATGACCAAAGAGGCTTTTCTCGCGGTTGACCGCGAGGGTGACCGGATCGAAGGGCTGTGTGGGGACTATCTTGACAAGACGGTCATGAAAGCGGCGGCAGATCGGGGGGAACGGCTCGATCCGGGCGGCACTCTTAGAGTACGGCGGAGCCTTGAGTTATCGGGCGAGGATATCGGCAGCAAGAATATGTATAAGTTTGCCACCAAAGAAGATATCCAAAAGCTGATCGACGCCGATGTAAAAGAAATGATCGATGCGGGTCGGTTCATAATGTATTTCAACTGGGACACGACCGGCAAGGACGAGGCCAAAGACCTGGCCAACGAGCAAAAACGGACGCTGCCCTCCGCCGCTCCAAAATCAACCGGAAAACCCTAGACGCGGATCAGATGCTGAAAATTGATGTTCACACACACATCCTTCCGCGAGACATTCCGCGTTGGGGGGACAAGTTCGGCTACGGCGGGTTTATTTCGCTCGACCATTACAAGCCGTGCTGTGCCCGGATGGTGCGGGATGACGGCGTTGCATTTCGCGATGTTGAGGACAATTGCTGGTCGGCGGAAAAGAGGTTAGAGGAATGTGATGCTTCGGGAGTGACGGTGCAGGTGCTGTCGACGGTGCCGGTGATGTTCAGCTACTGGGCAAAGCCTCAACACGGAGCCGAGATCGCGGCGTTTTTGAATGATCATATCGCCGGGATCGTCGGCGAGTTTCCGCACCGTTTTGTCGGTCTCGGGACCGTGCCGATGCAGGACGTCGGGCTTGCGATACGCGAGCTCGAACGCTGCAAAGCGATCGGCCTTGCCGGTGTGCAGATCGGGACAAATGTTAATCAATTAAACTTAAGCGAGCCCGGATTTTTTGAGTTCTTCACTGCATGCGAAGAGCTGAGCATGGCCGTTTTCGTCCATCCGTGGGAAATGGCGGGCGAAAAAGACATGCAAAAATATTGGCTGCCGTGGCTCGTCGGAATGCCTGCCGAGGTTTCGCGAGCTATCTGCTCGCTGATCTTTTCGGGAACGCTTGAACGGCTGCCTGATTTGCGAATATGCTTTGCTCACGGCGGCGGTTCGTTCCCGGCGACACTGGGGCGGATCGAACATGGTTTTAATGTCCGCCCGGATCTTTGTGCCGTCGATAATCCAAACAATCCGCGCAAATATCTGGCACAGATGTATTTCGATTCGCTCGTTCACGATGCGGCGACGCTTCAATTTCTCGTCGATCTGACTGGTACGGAAAGGATAGCGCTCGGTACAGATTATCCGTTTCCGCTCGGTGAATTCGAGCCAGGGAAACTCATCGAGTCGATGCCCTACGACGATGCAGCGAAAGAACGTTTGCTGAGCGGCACTGCTCTCGAATGGCTCGGACTCGACAATAGCAGATTTCAATAAAAACTACCTCATAGAATCCAAAATATCGGCGATGTCCTGTTCGGTCGTATCCGGATTGATAAAGCAGAAGCGCGAAACGGTCTCAGCTCCGTCGGGATTGCGCCATTTTGTAGGAGCGACGAGGGCGAAACCGGATTTGTGGTTTTTGTAGGTCCACGCTCGATAGTCTTCGGCTCGCCAGCCTTTGCGGCGATATAGAACGCATGAGAGGCTTGGTTCGCGGACAAGTTCTGTATGCTCCGCCTCGGTGATCAGGCGGCCAGCGATCCGGGCGAGTTCGATGCCGCGGCTTATCGCTTGTTCGTACCGGTCGGTGCCGTGCATGGCGAGGGAAAACCAAAGCGGAAGGCCGCGAACACGACGTGTAAGCTGTATTTGATAATCAGACGGATTGAATCCTTTCGCGCCTTCGTCGCTGAAAATGTCGAGATACGAGCCTTCCTGAGAATGAGCCTTTTTTGCGATATCGGGTTCGCGATAGATAACGGCACCGCAATCGTATGGCGAAAAGAGCCATTTGTGCGGATCGATGGTTATGCTGTCGGCTTGCTCGATACCGTTGAACAGCGGCCGTACCGACTTAACGGCAAGGGCCGCACCGCCGTAGGCAGCGTCGACGTGAAACCATAGTTTTTCCTTTTTGCAAACGTTCGCGATACCCGCGAGATCATCGATAATTCCTGAATTTGTTGTGCCCCCAGTGGCGATCACCGCGAAAATGCGAGACCTTTCTTCGTCACCGAGTTCATTTATGGTTTCGGCAAGTTTATTCCCCTCGAGCCGATCTTCGGTCTCGATGAGAATGACGTCGGCGTCGATCACCTTTGCCATAGCCGCTATCGACGAATGAGCGCCGTTGGAGGCGATTACGATGCCGCGTTCGCGCTGTTTTGTCGGACTGAAGGACCGCCAGTTTTCGCGGGCGGCGACCATCGCGGAAAGGTTTGCTTCGGTGCCGCCGCTGGTGAAAACGCCGAACGCACCTTTTGGCATGCCGGTCAGTGACACGAGCCATTCCATCGCCTGCATCTCGGCAAAGATCAGTCCGGCACCCTCGAGCCAAAATGCCCCGTGCACGCTCGCGGCTGATGTCACGAGGTCGAACATGACCGCCGCACGCGTCGGCGAAGCCGGAACAAAAGCCAGATGGCGAGGATGATCGATCGAAACGCTAGCTTTGACCAACACGTCGCGAAAGAGCTCGAACGCCTTTTCGCCGCCGATCCCCGTTGGCGTGATCGTCTCGCCAACCAGGGCCTTTAGTTCCTCTGCTTTTTTTGGAAAGCCGAGCTGCGGGTCGTTGTCGGAGATGCGCCCGATGGCAAATTTGATTACGTCGAGTGACATTTCGACAAGGTCGATGTCTACATTATGCATACAAGAAGTTGCCGGTAACGGTCACCGGTGAAGCGATGATAGTCCAACGGCACGTTTGAAAATATGACCGGAGTCACTTTTGGCGAGAATTTTTAGGTCGATCCTTTATTGAATTTGATTTGGGCCTTTCGTTCGATCTGACGTGCCTGATAACAACCCTTTTCTCCGGTTGAACCCTCCATCAAACTGATGCAAGCGGAAATTTCGCATTTCGCGACCTTTCAGATATATTTGTGGCAATAGTAGTTTGTGCAGACACCAGATCGAAAGGAGATTTCCGATGCCCGAAATATTTCCGCCACGCCGTGACTTTTCTAATTATTTTGTTCGTAGTTTCACATTTTTGTGGATGATCGTCGTGACGGTGGCGATCTTGCCTTTGCTTTCGACCGCACAGGCGGTCGACAGGTCGCAATATCAGAGCATGAGATGGCGCTCTATCGGACCGTTTCGGGCCGGGCGAACGGTCGGTGCGGTCGGAATACCGTCGCAGCCGAATTTTTTCTATATCGGCGTGAATAACGGCGGTGTGTGGAAAACGACCGATGCGGGGCGGACGTGGAAGCCGATATTTGACGATCAGCCAACAGGATCGATCGGCGATATCGCGATCGCTCCTTCGAATCCGAATGTCCTCTACGTCGGCAGCGGCGAAGGGCTGCAGCGGCCCGACCTATCCACCGGCGACGGAATGTACAAATCGACAGATGGCGGTGCGACTTGGACACATCTTGCGCTGCGCGAAGGTCAGCAGATCGCCTCGATCGCGGTCGATCCTGAAGATGAAAATCGTCTCTTTGTCGCCGTTCTCGGACATCCTTACGGGCCGAACGAAGAGCGGGGGATTTACCGCTCGAAAGACGGTGGAAAATCGTTTCAGCGGGTACTCTACAAAGACGAAAACACCGGTGCGATGCAGGTCGAGATCGACCCGAAAAACTCGAAGGTCATCTACGCCGACATGTGGGCCGGACGGCAAGGACCTTGGGAAAACGGTGCGTGGCAAGGCAAGGAAAGCGGGCTGTTCAAATCGACCGACGGCGGCGACACTTGGAAAAAGCTGACAAATGGCCTGCCGACGATCGAACAGGGTTTAGGGCGCATCGGATTTACGATCTCGCGTTCTAATCCGAAACGCATATACGCGACAGTCGATGCACAGCCAAAATTTGCTGGTATTTATTCCTCGTCCGACGGTGGCGAGAGTTGGAATTACATAAACAGCGACCCTCGTTTGTGGGGCCGTGGCAGCGATTTTGCTGAGATCAGGGTTCATCCGACCGATCCTGAGACGATATTCGTTGCAAATGTCGCGTCGCACAAATCGACTGACGGCGGCAAGACCTTTACACGTTTCAAAGGCGCGCCCGGCGGTGACGATTATCATCGTATCTGGATCAATCCGAACACGCCGGAAATCATGCTCTTCGCGACCGACCAGGGAGCGACCATCACCGTCAACGGCGGCGAGACGTGGTCGAGTTGGTACAACCAGCCAACCGCTCAGTTTTACCATGTCATTACCGACAACGCATATCCATATTGGGTTTACGGCGGTCAGCAGGAAAGCGGTTCGGCAGGCGTTGCGTCGCGCGGTTCGACGGGCGCGATCCTAGCAAAAGATTGGATGACGGTCGGCGTGGAGGAGTACGGGTATGTCGCTCCTGACCCGCTAGACTCCAATATAATTTACGGCGGCAAGCTGACGCGGTTCGACAAACGCACTGGGCACGTGCAGAACATCGCTCCCGAGGCCGTTCGCACCGGTAAATATCGCTTTTTGCGAACAGCACCGGTTATATTCTCACCCGTCGATAAAAAGAGTTTGTTCTACGCCGGAAACGTCATTTTCAAAACGATGAATGGCGGGCAAAGTTGGACCGTGATCAGCCCCGATCTGACGCGTGAAAAATGGGATCTGCCCGCAAACGTCGGCGTTTACACGACCAAAGAAATGGAAACAATGCCGCGTCGAGGCGTGGTTTACACGGTTGCTCCGTCTTACAAAGACATCAATACGATATGGGCCGGAACAGATGACGGCCTCATTCACATCACCAAAGACGGCGGCAAGAATTGGCAAAATGTGACACCGCCGCAGTTGAGATCGTGGGCAAAGGTCTCGCTCATTGACGCCGGGCGTTTTGACGCGAATACCGCGTACGCCGCGATAAACACGCTCCGGCTCGACGATCTGCGACCGCACATCTTGCGAACGCATGATGGAGGCAAGACTTGGAAAGAGATCGTCAAAGGTTTGCCAGACGGCGGTATCGTTAATTCCGTTAGAGAAGATCCGGTTCGCAAAGGTTTGCTTTATTGCGGGACCGAGCAAGCTGTCTATTTCTCGATCGACGACGGCGAAAACTGGCAGCCGCTCAGGCTGAACATGCCCGCGACGTCGATCCGCGATCTGGTTGTGAAAGATGATGATATCGTCGTCGGCACTCACGGGCGTTCGTTTTGGATACTCGACGACGTCACGCCGCTCCGGCAGTTGAACCTAGCGAAGTCTGAGACGACCCTCTTCGCACCGCAGCGGGCGACACGCGTGAAGCGCAGCCTGCACACCGACACGCCATTTCCGCCCGAGGAACCAGCCGGCCAAAATCCGCCAGATGGAGCGATCATAAATTACTATTTGAAAGAAGCTTCGAAAACGCCGATCGTCCTCGAGATAACCGACGCGGCTGGCAAACTCGTTCGTAAATTCTCGAGCGAAGACAAACCGCTCGCCGTTGATACGACCAAGATCAACCCGCCCGATTATTGGATCAGACCATTTCAACCGCTCAAAAATGAAGCCGGGATGCAGCGTTTCGTGTGGGACCTCATGTACCCAAATCCGCCCGCAGAAAGCTACGATCTGCCGATCTCAGCCATTTACAAGGACACGCCATTCGTCCCGCAAGGCCCGTCGGTACTGCCCGGCATCTACACTGTCTCGCTGACGGTGGACGGCAAGAAATTCACGCAGAAATTGACCGTTCGAATGGATCCGCGTGTGACCACGTCGGCACTCGGACTAAGGCAGCAGTTTGACCTGTCAATGCAGGCTTACGAAGGAATAATAAGATCACGCGGTCTAGTGGATGGGCTGAAAGGAATTAGTGCTGATCTCGAAAAGTCACAGCCAGCGAGTCCGGCTTTGGCAAAAATAAAGGCATTTCTAGATGGCCCACCGACACGTCCCGGAACGCCGATCCAGCTTGCCGACCTACCGCCGTCGCGGCTTTCCGGAGCGTTTGCCCAACTCCTTGACCTCCTTCAGGACGCAGACGTTGCTCCGAGTTCCCAGGCCGTTGCGGCCTCCCGTGATCTCCAGACCGCTCTTGAAAAGGCGATAAAAGCATCCATGACTGACCAACACTGGCAGTAGTATTTAGTTAAAATTGTCGGCATCGGAAAGCGGTCGGTTACTTTCCGATGAGGCGAATTATCATTTTTGATTCAAGGGCGTTATCGGTTAGCGGGGCGAAGCTGAATTTGACGCTGTCGTCCTCGCCGCTTTTCAGTACGATCTTGAACGAACCGGTTTTTAGCTTGTAAAAGGTCTTAAAGATGCTGTTCATCTTGATCTGTTTGATGTTTGCATCGGACGTTTCGAACGTGTGTTTGTTGTCGTCCGACTCGAACCGAACCCCGTCCTTTGCAATGAACAGCGAGCCCTGGCAGCTTGTCGTGAACATCCCGTCGTGGTCATGGTAAACGCGGAAAACAGCACTCCCGCCGCGATTGATGGCCTCGCGCATATTCTTTTCGGCTTCTTCGAAATTTTTCTGGCCATATAGGTACATGTAGCCCATCTGCTGGTACGCGCGGGCCTCGTTCGGATCCGATTTTACGGCCTGCTGGAGGGTCGTGATCGCTCCGGTCGTATCTTTTTTAGCATCATACTGATCAACGGCCTTGTCCACAAGGTTTTGATAACTGTCAGGCTCCGATCCTTTTGCGACTGTGCTGTTGTTGGAGGCGGCGTTTTGGTTAGGATTAGCATAACTAGCGTCCATCAATGTGATCAGTGAAACCGTTGCTCCGGCTTTTTTGAGCTCGGCTCTGTCTGCGGCCGTAGGTTTGAAAGCTACTCCGCGGGCCGTCACGTTTTTTTTGATCTGAGCATCGGTCACACCGTTTTGCAGAAGCGTGATGACTGCGTCTTTAGCGAGCGGCTGTCCGGTAAATTTGGTATTACCGCCCGCTCCTTTGGCAACTGTTGACGCGCGATAATTGGTCTTCGCGGCGGCGATCACTTCGGGCCTTGCACCCGCGGTGGTGAGTTCTTGCTCGACGCTAGAGTCGACCTGAAAATCGACGCCGTTCGACTTGATCACTCCGACGATCTCGCGGGTCTGCAATTGGCGCGATTTTAGTACGCCAATCAACTTGTCTTTTTTCACGGGGCTGCCCTTATATTGGGCAAGTATGCTTATTGTCGAGAGCAAGGTTACAAAACATATCAAAATGTAGTTCGTGCGGTTTTTCATACTGTTCGTCTCCGATCTAATTTCCGGTCAATAGCTTTTCAGCACTGGGCTTCGAAGGTTTTGGCTTCGCTGCGGGAACTTCCTTTTTGGGGATGACAGCGGCCGGCTTCTGTGTAGTTGCGGATGTTTCGGTCCTTGTTTTAGGGTCAACCGGCGTCAATTCACCCGTATTAGGAAGAGATGGAGTTCCGGTCGTAGCCATCGGCTGACTGCTTTGCAATGTCGTATCGGGCTGCTGCTGCTGCGGCATTGTGACGACATCGGGTTTTTGGCTTGGCGTTTCGGATTTTGTTTCCGTTTTCACCGACGTATTCTTACCGTCTGCCGCTGATTTACCGGACATCATAAACGCGGCCACCACGACCGCACCGATCAGAAGCAAGGCGGCCGCTCCTGCCCCGGCGTAGTGAATTGCCGTTAGTTTGCCAATGAATGATGGCGAGGCGTCGGTATTTCCAACAATCTCGGCATTTGATGTGCCGAGCCTCGTCGCCTTCATCGAACTGGCGGCGGCCGATGCAGAAACGGCTTCCCCGAGCCTGGTCGCCTTGATTCCCGAAGCCGATTGCGGCGTGGCTGCCGCGGAGTCTCCGAGGCGGGTTTCTTTGATCGGAGATTTTGCAGTTTCGGCTGGTCTTTCTGTCTGTGAGATAGCCGGCCGCGACGGGCGCGTGCTAGGACGTTTGAACGTTCCGGTCGCCCCATGCATCAACGCATTTTCGGCAAAACCCGCACTTAAAAGCACCTCGCGAAATTCGCCGCCGGTTTGGAAACGGTCGTCCGGGTTCTTTTCGATCGCTTTCATGATGGCGGCCTCGACCTCGACCGGGATCGCGGGATTGATCTCACGCGGCGGTGTGGGCGTAAACTCCGTCTGCGATTTCATAAGCTCGAATTCGTTATCGGTGTCGAAGGGCAATTTGCCAGTCAGCACCTCGTACAGCATCATTCCCAGGGCGTAAAGGTCGGAGCGGCCGTCCGTTTCCTGCCCGCGAACCTGCTCAGGCGCCATGTATTCAAGCGTGCCAATGATGTTTCCGGCACGGGTCATGCGAGCACTGCCCAGAAGCCGCGCGATTCCAAAATCCAATACCTTCAGGGTGCCTTTCTCCGTCAACATCATATTCGCCGGTTTTATGTCGCGGTGAACGATGCCGAGTTCATGGGCGTGATCGATACCGTCGAGAACCTGACAAAAGACGGGGATTGCCTCCTCGGCGGGCAAGGCACCGCGCTTTTGCATGATGCTGTCGAGCGTTTCACCACGGACGAATTCGAGCACCATGTAAAGCTCTTCGCCCTGACGAAACATGGAATAGAGCGTTGCAATATTGGGATGATTGAGCTTGGCAAGCGTGACAGCCTCGGTGCGAAAGCGTTCGACGACCGAGGTTTGGCTGGCGAGTTCGGGCCGGAGGGCCTTGATCGCGACCTCGCGGTCAAGCATGGTGTCGACGCCTTTATAAACGGCTCCCATTCCGCCTTCGCCCAGTTTTTCTTCGATCTTATAATTTCCAACAATTTGTCCGATCATCGTTTATACAAATGCCTCCACTTCTCTCGTTACGCGAACACTCCGGTTTATCCCCCGCGTCTCGGGAGCGTCGATCCTTACTATGCCGACTGTGATGTTGTCATGCCCGCCGAATTCTTTTGCTGCCGCAACCAATTGCTCACCTTTGACATGGATATCATGCTCGGCACGCATGATCAGCTCGATCTGCGGGTCGTCGATCATGTCGCTCAATCCGTCGGAACAAAGCAAAAATGTGTCTCCGCTTTCGATCTCTAAAGGCTCTGACACTTCGACCTCGACATGATCCTGAGTGCCTACAGCCCGCAAAATGACATTTTTATCATCGTGATTGCGAGCCTCGTCCATGGAAATTATTCCGTGCTTGACCATTTCCATTACCTGCGAATGATCGGTCGTCATCATCTCTAGCTGCCCAAAACGCATGCGATAGAGACGGCTGTCGCCGACGTGAGCCGAAAACGCCAAGTTTTCGAGTACGACCAGAGCGACTAGGGTCGTTCCCATACCAAACAGCTTTTCGTCTGACGCCGAAGCCTCAAAGATCTGGGTGTTTGCCATTTCGATCGCCGTTTTCAGGGCGTTTGGGGCATCTTGTTCGTCGTCGGCGTAATAGAATTCGCTGATCAACTCAACCGCCATTTGGGACGCGACCTCGCCCGAGGCATGGCCTCCCATGCCGTCGGCGACGATAGTGAGCGTTCCTTTGCTGACGCGTGTCTCGAGATCATTCGGGGCGACGTGCCGCCCGCTGTCTTCGTTCGAATCGCGAATACATCCGGCATCGGTCTGCACACTGGCAACGACCGTCATCGCCTCGCCAACTTTAATTTCTCTTGTTTCAAGCATCCGTTTATTTCTTTGTATTCCTTTAATTCTTTGGCTTTAGCGAAAAGGTGAAGACCTTTTTTCCTCCGCCGATATCGATTTGAACAGTTTTGTCCTCAAATCCGTCGCGATGTAGGGTCAGGCTCGGATTCTCACCCAAGGCAACGTCCATGTCGAGTGGCGTCGTTCCGATCGGCTGGCCGTTTTGTATGACCTGTGCCTTTCCTTCGTCGAGATCGACACGAATATGCTGGGTGCCACCTTTCAATGATGAAGTTTGCTGAGATGTAGCATTGCCTGTTTGCCGTCCCGGTGCCGCAGTCGTTGCGTTAGCGGAATTTCCGCTGATAGCCCATACACCGACTCCCACAATCGCTATAAGAACAACGACGAGGGCTACCGCTCCGCCCATTACAAATATCATTGGCGATCGCGAACCCGCCTTCGACGCTTCCGAATACTCCTCATACTTTGTGTCAAGCGAATCGTTAGTGGCATATGTCCGGACGGCAGCGGGTTTTGCAAAACCACCGAAGCCGAGTGTTTGTTTCAATGTCGAGGCGACAGTCGGTGCAAGTGCCGGGCCTTTGCCATTCACTGAATTTACGGCGTGGATCAACTCGTCAATATTTTGGAACCGAACAGAACCTTCTTTCTTCAGGCATTTCTTGACAATGTTCGAAACATCACGCGGAACCGCCGGATTCACTTCGTCGGGCGGCGTGAATTTTGCCATCGTGATACCGAGCACGAGCTGAGCAAACGAATCACCCTTGAACGGCAGCGTGCCGGTAAGCATTTCGTAAAGCAAGACGCCAAGTGCCCACACGTCGGCCTGAGCAGTTGCTTGTTTGCCTTCGAGCTGTTCGGGCGAAAGGTAATTTGGTGTGCCGATCACACCACCCGTTTGCGTTAGGCCGTGACTAGACGCATCTTTAGCGATGCCGAAATCGAGTAACTTAACGGTTCCGGTCGACGTGAGCTTTACGTTTTGCGACTTGAGGTCGCGATGGACGATTCCGTTTTTATGAATATAGCCAACCGCTTCGCAGATCGCGGCAAAGACGGTCAGCGTTTCATCTATCGTGAATGACCGCCGTTCGATAATCTCGTCGAGGCTCTCGCCGTCAACGTACTCCATGAAGATCAGAAGCTGGCCGTTCTGCTCCTGAAAATCATAAAGCGTAGCGATATTCGGATGATGAAGGCTCGCCTGAACCCGAGCCTCGTTAAAAAATCTCGTTTTAAATGTCTCGTCCGATGCCGCCGCGCCAAGGATCTTGATCGCCGCCTTGCGGCCTAGCTTTTCGTGAACGCCCAGATAGACCTCGCCCATACCGCCTTCGCCAAGAAAGTTCGTGACGCGGTATTCGCCGATGAGATCATTTGTCTGGAATCGTTTCTGCATATTTTTATTTGCGGGACGGACAGGAACGGAACATCGCTCCCATCCCGTCCCGCATTGTCACACTATTCGCCGGCAAGAAACTCCTTGCCGTATCGAATTGGAACGGCATAGGTAATCGCATTCGCCTTGTCACCGGCAAAGAAGATACCTATCACCCGCCCCTGCGTATCGAAAACCGGCCCGCCGGAATTTCCCGCTCCGGTCGAACCGGTCGCGAGTTGTATCACGTCGCCCATCGAACTGACGCGTTTATTGTCGTCTTTCGCCTCACTGTCGCGGATGATGTTGCCGATATTTGTCGTAGTAACTGTCGGGTCGGGGATGATCTTCATCTGCGTTCCTTGATTGAAAACATCTTTGGACGCGATAACGCCGTAAACGCGGGGCGAGGCGGCCGGATATCCCATGATCGTAACGTTCTCGCCCTTTTTGAGGGTGTCGTAATTGTCAAAGAGGTCAACCTTGGTGAGCTGTCCGGGAACATCGATCTTGATCAAAGCAACGTCGTGGCGGTCGGAAACCTGCTTGAGCGTCGCGGCCATTCGGCTTTCCTTTCCAGCGAGCGTCACGTCGAGCGTGTCGTCAAGCCCTTTCAATCCCCCCTGTAGCTGTTTGCCCTCTTGTTTGGTATTCCCCGGAACCCAGTCGCTTGGCGGCGGTACAAGCGACGTGCTCGCAAGGTGTCCGTCCGCTCCTATCACAACACCGCGAGGCGTGTCAGAAGGGAATTGATAAGAGGTCATCCAGGTGGCTGCAACGTGACGGTTGGTCAGGATAAATCCGTCCGAGGTAACGATAAATCCCGTTCCGGTATGCCGGCCGCCCACCGGGACGGTCAAAGCGGTCTTTGAATCCGTCAGCAGCGGTTCGTATGTGTTCCCTGTTTGGACATAAACCGGCACTGCGGCTCCGGCGGTTGGGTCTATCGCCCCTTTTCCGAGATCGACTCCGACGATCTTTGATAATACTTCGCGGCTATTCGGAACGAATTGGTGATACACCTGGGTTTGTTTTTGCGTGTCAATGAGCCGCCATGCGACCTCGATATAAACGACCGATTTGCCATATTTATCGTTGATGTCGGAGGCAGAAACGCCTTTACCATCAGCTAATTTTTGCTCGAGATCGGCTGTTTTGCCGTTTAGCTCGTCTTTCATAGCGGTTTCGCGCCGTGTCGAATACCAATAGGCACCGGCAACGACCGAAACTAGCAAAATAGCGCCAATTGCCAAACCTATCGCGCCGATCATGCCAAATTTTCGCGATTGAGATTTTTTGGTCTCAGCAACCGTTTGCGAGATCATTCTCTCGACAGTCGCTTTGCCCACGGTCCCAGGGGCTTTCGCCGTCATTGCTGCACTATCGACGACCCGGGTGGCAGGCGAAGCGGCTTTCCCGGTTTCAACCATTCGGGTCGCTTTGGCAAAATTCTCTGGCCTGGGTTCGACGTCGAACGTGAATTCAGGGCCACCGGGCCCGAACTGCACCTTGTCGCCAATGTTCAATTTCACGGTGCCGGTCACGCGTTGTTTGTTTAGAAAGGTGCCATTTGTGCTGCTCATATCCGTGAGCAGAAACCCATTCGGATTGCTCGGATCGAGCCCGATCTTGGCGTGTTCGCGGCCAACCAGATCGTCCCTGTCCGGGTCGTATTTGACCGTTGCCGAAACATCGCGGCCAAATATCAGTTCGTTGTGATGCTTGATCGCAAATTCCTCAACCTGATTCGCCTTCGAACCGCTCAAGTGTTTTATAAGCATTCGCTCCATAAAAAGTGCTCCTTATTTTTCCAGTTTGATGTATCGCCCTTTCGAATGTTTTTCGTGATCGGACCGGAACTTTGGCCGCAACGGCGAAACAGTTTGACCACAGATTTATTTCTGCTAAACTTTTCCGTCGCTTACACAAATTGATTTGAATGATCAGGCTCTGAGTAGTAACGCAATGTTTTTGGGGAAAACAGCTCAGAAAAAATTCAAAATCGAAAAAAAGTTTGGATTGACTGTATATTGAGGTTTTATGGGCAATACACCGGATACTCGTGACTTTACGCTTGCCGAAGGCGTCGATCTTGATATTGTCTATCCGCAGGTGTATCAGGAATTGAGGAGATTGGCCCGTTTCTATATGCTGCGGGAACGCACCGATCACACTTTGCAGCCGACGGCACTCGTACATGAGGCGTACTTAAGGCTCGAACGGCAGGAGCAAGGGACGTTTACCAACCGGACACAATTCATCAGCGTCGCTGCTAACATGATGCGCCGTATTCTCGTCAATCATGCCGTTCACCGAAACCGGCTAAAGCGCGAGGGAACTTATGTTCAGGTGACGCTCGATCGGGCGGTCGATGCCTTAAGCGAGGGCCAGTTGAATCTACTGGATCTGGAAGCTGCGCTAGGCGAACTGGCCCGACTTGACGCCAGACAGGCACGTGTCTTTGAGCTTCGCTTTTTCGGCGGATTGACTATCGAGGAAACTGGTGAAGTATTGGATATTTCGATCGCATCTGTAAAACGCGAATGGACGACGGCCAAGTTATTCCTGCAGCGAGAGATGTTCGGAAGGACGGCCTGATATATGACACCCGAACACTGGAAAAAAGTAAAAGCCGTCTTGAGCGAAGCATCCGTTGTTTCACCTAGCGGACGATCCGACTTTTTCCGGCGTGTCTGCGGCGACGATTTGGATCTGCGTCGCGAGGTCGAATCTCTTCTCGAATTCGACGAACCGGAATATTCCGTACTCGACGACCCTGCCTATTCGTTCGCCTCGAGCGAAACTCACATCGACCAAACCGCAACGCTCATCGGAAAGCAGATCGGCAATTACCGGATCATCGACATCATTGCCGCTGGCGGGATGGGAACGGTCTTTTCGGCGGAACGTGCCGACGGCACTTTCGACCAAAAGGTCGCATTGAAGGTCATCAAACGAGGCATGGATTCGGACGCGGTTTTGCGGAGGTTTTTTAACGAGCGACGCATTCTCGCTTCGCTCGACCATCCGTTTATCGCACGGTTGCTCGATGGAGGCACGACCGGCGAAAATGTGCCCTATTACGTGATGGAGTTTGTTGACGGCATTCCGATAATTGAGTTTGCCGAGAAAAACGATCTCAATATTGACGAGAGGCTCAGGCTGTTTGCAAAGGTGGCGGCGGCGGTCTCATATGCCCACCAAAACCTCGTTATTCACCGTGATCTTAAGCCGTCGAACATACTAGTTATGCCTTCCGGTGATCCGAAACTGCTCGATTTCGGTATCGCGAAATTGTTGATGGCTGGAAACGGCGGGATCATTACCGCGACACAGCAATTCATCCTAACGCCCGACTATGCGTCCCCCGAGCAGGTTCGCGGGGAACATTTGTCAACCGCCACCGATATATACAGCCTCGGCGTTATTCTATATGAGTTGCTTACCGGCACTCGCCCGTACATGGCTGACAATGGTAGTTTCGCCGAGATGATTCGGGTCGTCTGTGACACAATTCCGACACCTCCGAGTCGCTCTCGCTCGGCCCAAGCGTCAGTCCTAAAAGGCGATCTCGACACTATTGTCTTAAAAGCTTTGCGTAAGGAACCCGAACGCCGCTACACCACGGTCGAGCAGTTTATCGTGGACGTACGACGCCATTTGGAAAAATTACCGATTTTCGCCGGCGGCGATTCTTGGCGTTATAGGGCGGGAAAGTTTGTCAGCCGCCACCGGTACGGAGCGGTAGCTGCCGGATTGATCCTGATAACGATACTCGCCGGTGTCGGGGCAACGATCTACGAAATGAACATCGTCCAGCACGAACGTGCCAAGGCCGAACAGCGGTACAGGGATGTGCGCCAATTGGCGAATTCGTTTTTATTCGAGATCAACGATAAGATCGGCGAAAGTCCGATAAAGGCTCGCGAATTACTCGTGATCCGTTCGCTCGAATATCTCGACAAACTCGCCCGCGAGTCTGATGGCGATGTCGAATTGCAATCCGAACTCGCCACGGCATATGAAAAGATCGGCAAGGTCCAGGCCGAGCTGTTCCATCCGGGTCTCGGAAAGACTTCCGATGCATTGGCGAGTCACCAAAAGGCGCTACAGATCCGCGAACAGATCTTTGCGATCGACGAAAATAGCGTAATCCGAGGTGCCGATGTCGTTCGGAGCCAAATGCTTGTCGGTGACATTAATTCCATGACCGGCAAGATCGACGAAGCTCGTGACGACTATCAGCGGTCGGCTGCTCTCGGCGAAAAGCTTTTGGTTATCGAGCCAAAAAATGCGGAGTTAAAAAAGGAACTCAGCTCTGACTACGCGCGTCTCGGTCAGAATGTACTTCGGAGCGGTTCGCTAGGCAAGGCCCTCGAATATTACGAACGTTCCCTGTCGATCAACCGCGAGATTCTTGCCGAAGCCCCTGACGATGTCTCCCGCCAGCACGCTGTCAGCGTTAACTATAACTATATCGGTTACGTAAAAATGGAGATGCTTCAATTTGACGAGGCGCTTAATTATTTCAGCAGCGAACTTGATATTGATGAAAAGATCGCAGCGGCAGATCCGAACAATGCACTTTACTCGGGGTATATTTCGGACGGTCATTTCTGGCTTGGGATCGCAGAAACCGATCGCGGCGACCCCCGTAAGGGTCTGGATCATCTACAAAGGGCTCTCGATATTCAAAGGTCGCTAACAGAATCAGATCCGGCCAATTACGGCAATCGAAACGGCCTTGCCGACTGTCAGATCGAACTCGGAAAAGCCCTCGAGAAGAAGGGTGAGATAGGGGACGCCGTGCGCGTTTTCGAGCAGGCAATCAGCAATTATCGTGCTGTTTGGCAGGCAGACAGCCAGAATCTAAACGCTCTGGCGCAGGTCGAGCTTGCCCAGAGATTTATGGCCGGGGCACTTATCTTAAGTGGAGAAGAACAGCGTGGCGAAGCTCTTCTGATAAAGACCATAGCCGATTACGAGACTCTAATCGGCAACGAACCGAACAACTCGAATTGGCAAAATGAAGTGGCCGTTTGTAAAATGAAACTGGGCGAAAGGATGTTGCGAACTGGCCGATTCGCCCTCGCCCGGTCCGAGTTTCAGACGGCATCAGAAATCTTCGAACGGCTCTCTGCCGGTTCGCCTGAGAACATGCGGCTTCGGCGCGATGCGGATATCACATTATCGAATCTTTCGAAGACTACTCGTTAATTCGTAAGTGAGACTTATAGAAATAAGCACGGGCGACCGTCTGGCCGCCCGTTTCTCGTTGAAAAAATGGTGCCGTCTACAAGATTTGAACTTGTGACCTATCGCGTGTGAAGCGAGTGCTCTACCACTGAGCTAAGACGGCTTTGGTACGCGATTATAGAGCCTGATCGTCCTGTTTAGCAGGACGATTTTCGTCGGTGCGTTTTATAGTTCCGATGGCTGAATCGGTGTAATAGTGTATGCTTCCGGTCGCCGATACGCCCTCAGAAACCTGAGGGTCAGCATTAACGGAATAAAATGGCGGTTTGCTGGCAGACTGCTCTTCGACGGTCATCGAATATATATAGCCATTTACGACGGGTCTTTCGCCCTTAAAACCTTCGTCCATACCGACCGATTTTATAAGTTCGTCAAAGTTTGGCGCAAACTTACCCCGGTTCTTTGCCCCGTACTGGGCCTGCAAGATACGGATCTTGTCCATCGTTTGCGCAGCTGCAGTTTCATTGCCGGATTTCATCATAGCCGACCACCCGTACCCACCGACAGCGATCAGGAGGCCGATGATCGCGATCACGATCATCAGTTCGATCAGGTTAAATCCGCGTTGGTCGCGCGTGGCGCGTCGTAAATTCTTCATATAGCTACAATATACCTTCCCGCGTATCAACACGAAACGCGGCTTGTTTAGTTTCAAAATTTTAGTTGGTTTTGCTTAGAAATTCAATTTGCAGCAAACGCAACTTTTTAGTGCAGCCATTGTGTCTAATCGGTTAGAATAATTTTTGGGCCGTGTGGGTTCGCTTTTGTTTTATGAGAGATTGGGTAACAACAACCGCCGGAGAAACGGGCATTGTCGGTGGTGTGGATACGGCGGCCAAGATCGCCGATCTGCAAGCCGCGATCGAACGCGTCATTAAGGGCAAGTCGGAGACCGTAAAATTTGCGATGATCGCGTTGCTCGCCAAAGGGCATTTGCTGATCGAGGACGTTCCCGGCATTGGAAAAACTACGCTCGCGAATGCTTTAGCCCGTGCATTGGAATTATCTTTTCAACGAATACAATTTACCTCAGATCTTTTGCCGTCCGACGTTATCGGGCTTTCGGTTTTTAACCAACGCACCGGCGATTTTGAGTGGAAGGCCGGGCCGATCTTTTCGAATATCGTTTTAGCCGACGAAATAAACCGCTCGACGCCCAAAACGCAATCCGCTCTGCTCGAAGCGATGGCCGAGGAACAGGTCACCGTCGAAGGCGTGTCTCGGCGTTTGCCGTTACCGTTTATCGTCGTCGCGACCCAAAATCCGTCCGAGCACCACGGCACATACCCACTGCCCGAATCGCAGCTTGACCGTTTTATGCTGCGGCTGCACATGGGGTATCCGAGCATCGACGACGAACGCGAACTCCTTCGCGACCGCGAGACGGTCAATCCGCTCGAATTCGTTCGCCCCGTGATGACACGTGAGGAAGTGGTCGAGCTGCAAACGCGTGTTTCGGAGGTTCGTTTTGACGACGCTCTGCTCGAATATTTGCTCCAGATCGTCGATCTCACCCGCCGCTCCGACCTGCTCGAACTCGGCATCAGCCCACGCGGGACACTCGCACTTTTTCGTTCAGCCCAGGCACTCGCCCTCATCGAGGGCCGCGATTACTGCATCGCCGACGACATCAAACGCCTCGTCGTCCCGTGCTTCGCGCATCGCATCATAATAAATTCCCGAGCCGGAGCATTACGTCAACGCACCCGCGAAGCCGAGCAGATTTTGCAGGATATCTTGCTGAAAGTTAGTGTCCCGCTTTGATTTACCCACGAAAGACACGAAATCCACGAAAAAGGCGTCTTAAGTTTCGTGAAATTCGTGTATTTCGTGGGAGATAATTCCTCTGATGAATCTCAAAAACCTCACTCAACTTTTCAGCTTTCGCGATCTTCGAAACGTCGGGATGGGGTTGGTTGTGGTTTTGGGTGGGTTGGCTTTGACCGGTGTCACGCTGTACGCACATGAGACGGGCGATGCGCAGCTTGCTGGAATATCGGCGGGGATATCACTGGTATTTGTGCTGCTGATACTGGTGTTTATCGTGCCGCCGCTCGCGAGGAATGCGGGTCGTGAGGCGGCGCAGATGAATTTGCCGTTCGAATTTACGACCGGCGGTGCGGTTATGCTGGTGCTGATCGTGGTGGTCGGGTTTTCGGCATGGAACACGGGTAATAATCTGCTGTTTTTGGTTCTTTCGTTTCTGGTGGCGGCGATGGTCGTCGGTTTTTTTGCGGGTAGCATTTGTTTGAAAAAGCTCGATGTAAAAATGCGTTTTCCCGAATCGATCTTTGCCGGGGAGCCGACGCAGATTCTGGTCAGCCTCGGCAATCGCAAGCGTTTGTTTCCCGCTTTTTCGGTCGTCGCCGATGTTCGCGGCAAGGAACGGGAACGATCCGTCGCTGCCGACGAACTAATGGCTATCCTTCCCCACCGCATCGCGGAACGTCTAAGCCGTCCGCCGACGGTTCGCCGCACGCTGGGACATTTTGCCTTTGTGCCACGACACGAGACGGTCGAGAACAAGGTCGAATACACTTTCCCATATCGCGGGCGTTTTCTGATCAAAAATTTCGAGCTTTCAACGCGTTTTCCGTTCGGGTTTTTCCGTCATCGACGCCGTTTGCCCGCACGCGAAACTGAGTTGATAGTCTTTCCCGCGATCTCGCCGTTTAATGCGGGCCTGACCGAAATGCCGCTTGACGCGGGGCGTTTGACGTCTTCAAAACGCGGTGTCGGTCAGGATCTGCTTGCACTGCGGGATTACCAGCCAAACGACGATCTGCGGCGGATCGACTGGAAAGCGACCGCGCGTTCGCGGCATCTGACCGTTCGCGAATTCGCCGCCGAGGACGAACGCCGCGTAACCGTGATATTCGACCGTTTTTTCGTCAACGAAGAGACTCAAAATCTGTCACTCCGGGACCGGATCTCTGCCGAGCAAAGCGGCAAAGCGGTCGCGATCTCAGAGCGTTTCGAATCCGGCGTTGCTCTTGCCGCGTCTATCCTTGCACATTTCTCCGACGACCGGGCGGAGTTTCGCCTTGTCATCGATCGCGACGAAATCGATTTCGGCTCGGGCCGCGGCCATCTCTTCGAATGCCTCAAACGCCTCGCCCTCGTCGAGCCGACAAACAACAACACTGAACCCGAAGCGCAATTTGAGCGTAATCCCTATCAACCGGACGATAGCCACACATTTTATGTTACGGCGGGTGGTACGGATTCGCTTCCGGCCGAGATCGTTCAATCATTGAAAATAATTAGGTTTTAAGGTTATTCTTGTCATAAATCAGCTTTTCGCGGTGTATCTGTTTTGAAGAGCATTTTTGATGCTGAAAATGAGCGAGAGTACCCAAATATTTGTGGACATAATGTCCGAACAAACAGCGACGTCGAGAGCTACGGTGAAGATCGAATTTGAAGAGGCGTTTTCGCTTCATCATAGGACCGTCTTCCGCGCGGCGAGGTCGGTCGTGCAGGACGCGGGACTCGCCGAAGATGTAACGCAGGAAACCTTCCTGCGGCTTCACAAACATCTCGATTCCATCACAGACGAAGAAATGCTCCGCCCGTGGCTTATCCGCGTAGCGATAAATGTTGCACGCAATACGGTTCGCGGCAACATTAGAGCGAACACGCGGGATGAGAATTACGTCAAAGAAACAGGAACCTTTGAGGCCGCGTCGGTCGAGATAGATTACGAAGAGTACGCCGGAGTAAACGAAATTTACCGTGCTCTCAACAAGATAAAAGAACCGTTGCGAAGCTGCCTGTTGCTCAAACAGCAAGGGCTTTCTTACAAAGAGATCGCAGGCAGTTTGGAACTCAACGAATCGAGCATCGGTACCTATGTGGCTCGCGCGAGACAGGAATTTGCCCGTCTTTACGGCAAAACGGCGAAGGATACGATATGAAAGAGTGTTTAGACATCGGTATTATTCAGGCATTTATGGATGGTGAGCTTGCTCACGACCATGCGGGCCGGGTTTCGCAGCACATTGCGGCATGTGATACGTGTGCCTTGATGCTCGCCGACGCCGAGGACGAATCGGCCGTTGTTTTCCCCGCATTGGATCGCGAATTCAACACGCTCGTTCCGACACAGCGTCTCTGGAACAAGATCAACGCCGAGATCGAAACGACGCGCGACAACGCACCTTTCTGGGCAAAAGCATGGGCATTTCTTTCGGTTAGTTTACTGAGTCCGTCATTTGCGGCTGCGGCTGGCTTGATCATCGTACTTGGTTTGGTCTCTGTAGTTTGGTTGTCTCGAACGTCGAATGTTGACGATGCGGTCGCGACCGCAACGCCTCCTGTGAGCATTTTGGAGTCAAAAGTCGGAGTTCCTCCGTCGATTCATATTGTTCCGAATGAACAGACGCCGACCGTCGTTCGAACGTCGGCACCTGTCCGAACCGAACGCATGATCCCAATGGCCGCGATAATCACAGAAAAACAGCCCAATATAAGGAATTCGGCAACTACGACCGCGATACTTCCGGGCGAAGAGAGTTATGTAAAAACGATCGCCAGCCTTGCCAAGACAGTTAATTCGCAGAAGGACACCGTTCTTCGCCCCGGCGAACGCATCGCCTACGAACGCGATATGGCGGTCGTGGATTCCGCGATCAAGAATCTGCGTGCCGAGGTAAAACGAAATCCGAAAAACGATTCGGCCAAACAGGTTTTGTATTCGTCGTATCAGAACAAGATCGACCTGCTCAATTCGGTGTCGCAGAAAGAGGAGTTGGTGGCGAGCCTAAAATAGGGCGGCGGGCCGGATCTGATGAAAATTTCAATAAAACAATCTATTTTGGTCGCGATAGCGGCGGCGGTATTTTTCGCCTTGCCGGCAGCCGCACAGCGGACCGAGCCGCCCGAACCTCCGGCAAAACCAAGCGTAAGATCCGGGCTTCCGACTCCGGCTCCAAAGGCCGAGGCATGGTCTCGTGATGGTTCGACCTCAGAAAAAGCGATCGCCGTCGAGAGCAACGTCAATATCTCGCTGTGCGTCACCAGCGGCAATCTCAAGATCAACGGCTGGAACCGCAACGAGCTTCGTGTCTATGTAAGAGACGGTTCGAAATTCGGCTTCAAGGTACAGCAAACGAGCCCGAAAACAGGAACGCCCGTCTGGGTCTCGTTAAATGGATTGGTAGGAAAGGCCGGAAATCTAATACCTCAGAGCGAGTGTATATGGGGTGAAGAGATCGAGATAGACGCACCCGTCGGTGCCGTGTTAAATATCAAAGGACAAGAGACGAGCACGATGATCGATTCGGTACGAAAGGTCAATGTACGCATGATCGGCGGTGATCTGAGCCTGCGAAATATCCCTAACGGCATCATGGCATCCACCGGACAGGGCGACATCACTGTCGAAGAATCTACCGGCCCGATGTCGCTCGAAAGCATGACGGGCAACATCGTCGCTTTCGAGGCGGGCCCTAGCGAGGTCGGCGATATATTTAAGGCAAAAACTCAGGGCGGCACGGTCTCGATGCAAAATCTGCAATACCGTCAGATCGAGGTCAATTCGATCTCCGGCTCGGTCGTCTATACGGGCGAGATCCTGAACAGCGGGACCTATAGTCTCACCACTTCGAACGGATCGATTCGTCTTTTGGTACCTTCGACCAGCAAATGCTTTTTGATCGCGTCGTATGGATTTGGTTCGTTCAATTCGGATCTGCCGTTCAAAGTAATGACTGAGAACCTAGAATCAGGCCCGGTCAAGAGCATCAAAGGCACGATCAACGGCGGCGGTGACGCGACGCTAAAACTTACAACAAACAACGGCAGCATCTCGATCAAGAAACAATAATTTAGAAAAATGCCGGAGGTTTGCCAGTTCGCTGTTCGAATTGCTCGGCCAGCGACTTCATGTCGGCGTTTCCTTCGTCACGCGTGATCCGCTCGACCCGCCACATCGGCAGGAAATAATCACTCATCGGCAAATGAGGCTCGCCCGCCGCGATCGATTTGCACCAATCATCAAAATACCCGAGATCGATCCCGCGAAGCGATATGCCCGCCGCATTTATCCCGTCCAATATCCCAAACAATTTTTCACGCGGCGTGTGCAAAATCACGATTACATATTCGCCTGCTTCTATTTTCATATCTCGTATTATCACCGATTTTTCCGGCTAGAAGCTAGCGGCTAGGAGGTAGAAGCTAGAATCAAAAGCCGCCGACTGTTTGCAGAACTCTCTTCTTTTTCTTTGCCCAAAAGTAGCTTAAGATTAAGTATCAAATTTGAAATTTGAGGTCTGAAATTTCAGACACCGACGCGCCCATGCATATCTCCAGGATCGAGCTTGAGAACATCAAATCTCACGCCGCAGCCACCTTCGAATTTTCACGCGGAACCACTGCCATCACCGGCGAAAACGGTGCGGGCAAGACCACGATAATCGAGGCTGTCGCATGGGCTTTATTCGATCTGCTCGAATATAAAAAGGAAGATTTCATCAAACGCGGTGAGAAAAAAGGCGTGGTCCGCGTGACCTTCGAGAGCGGCCTCGACGAACGCGAATATATCGTCTATCGCGACACCGGAGCCGGTTATCACGTCACTGATCCGCGTCTCAGCACTCGCATCGCCGACAAAAAAGAAGAGGTTTTCCGCTTTCTATGGCAACATCTCGGCCTCGAACCGGGAACCGATCTCAAGTCATTGTTCCGTCAGGCCATCGGCGTCCCGCAAGGTACATTTTCGGCGATCTTTCTCGAAGGTGCGACCGAACGCAAGGTCGCATTCGACCGCCTCCTAAAGGTCGAAGAATACCGCCAGGCCGCTGAAAAACTGCGTGAGACCGGACGGTTTCTCGACGTTCAGATCAGGGACATCCGCGAGACAATTGCCCGTGCGGAAGGCGAGCTTTCACGTTCTGAATCGGTAAACGAAGAACATAAATCGATCTCAACACAGGTTTCTGCATTTTCGGCTGAGATCGACACCCTTACCACGGAACTCACTGCGAAACAGTCACGGGTAACCGAACTCGACGACCTCGAACGCCGCGTCTCCGGCCTCAAAACCGCACTGGAACGAAGCCGTGCGGACAAGGAACGAGCGGAACTCGTTTTCAAACAGGCCGAGCAGGCGCTGGGTCGAGCGGCAGAAGCAACTGGAAAGATCGAAAGCGTTCGCTCCGGGCACGAGAACCATCTTGCTACGCTCGGCCGCCTCAAAGAACTCGAACGCGAACGCGAGATGCGTGATCGCCATCGCAAGGAGCTCGCCAAAACCGAAGCCGCGATAGTCAACGTCAAGGCTGAGCAAAAGCGGTTTAATGATGATCTCGCCAGGATCCAAACGTCGCGGCAGGAGATCGAATCGCTCCGTCCCAAGGTCAACGAACAAACAGCGATCGAAAAAGAGATAACAGAGCTTCGCGATCTCGTCACGAACGCGAGGAACGTTGACGAACGTATCGAAAGCATTGAGCGCGAACTCGCCCGTATGCGCGAGCGTTATCGCGAAAATCAGCAGAAAATGCGCGACGCCGAGGAAAAAACCGCTCTCGCCGCGTCGCTTGTAACGCTCGAAACTAAAGACGCCGGACTTGTTGCCGAGATCGCAGGTCTAAGGGCAAGCCTCGATCGAGATCAGAAATTCCAGAGCGAGATAAAAAACGGTTTCTGCCCTGTTCTGTCTCAGCGATGTTTGAACCTGAAAGAAGGCGAGACTCTCGAGAGCTTTCTGTCGAGCCAGTTTACCGAAATGACCGCAAGGATCGCTACGCTCGAATCAGAGCGTTCGTTGGTTGCAGCGGATCTCGTAAAGGCCCGCGAAGGTCATCAGCAACTCGCCGCGCTCGAAACATACCGTCAACGCGAGGTCGAGCTAAAGGGCGAGGGCGCAGAGCTTTCGGCGAAGAAAGTCTCGCTTGAAGCCCGACGCGGCCCCGGCGAGACGCAGCAGCGGATCGAGACACTTACGGCACAGCTAAGGTCGCTCGCCGATCCGGCGGCACGCATTCGCTTGCTCGAACGCGAAGCATCCCGCGAGCCGGACATTCGCGAGGGCGTCAGCGATGTCGAAAGGAATCTCGAACGTCTGGAGAGCGACCGCAAATTGCTCGATGAACAGCTCGATGAATTTAGAGAACTCGACAGCCATTGGACGCATCTGACTTCCGAGAGAGACGCGACTGCGGAAGCCCACAGGGTCTATCTGACTAACGAGTCCGAGGCCGCCGCGTACGCAAAGAGCAAAGAAGAACGTGAGACCGCATCCATCGATCTGGCGGGGATGATCTCGGCGGCCGATACGGCTCAGCAGGAATTTGCGGCGGCCGGCGTCGATTACGACGCCGAGATCCACAGCCTCGAACGCACCGCTCTCTTGAACGCAGAACGTCGCGCGGCCGAGATCAAAGCAACGCTCGACGCGGCCCGGCGGCGAGAGGCTCAGCTCGCGACGGAAATTGCGAGATTTGCTGAACTACGCAGATCGCTTGCCGACGAGTTTCAGGAGAAAGAACGTCTTGAGACCGTCGCCGAGACGACCGCGTTCATCCGCGACACTTTAAAGGAAGCTGCACCGCGTGTTGCACGCAATTATGTCTATCACGTTTCGCTTGAGGCAAACCTGATGTACCGCGAGATCACGGGAAATGCGGAACGGACGCTGAAATGGGGCGAGGATTACGCCATAATGCTTGAAGAGGACGGTTTTGAGCGCCCTTTCCAGAGCCTGTCGGGCGGCGAACAGATGGCGGCGGCATTGTCGGTCAGGCTCGCGTTGTTGAAACAATTGACCGATATTCGCATCGCATTTTTCGACGAGCCAACAACCAACATGGACGCCGAACGCCGCGAAAATCTGGCAATGCAGATCAGCCGCATCACGCATTTTGATCAGCTTTTTGTCATTTCGCATGATGATACGTTTGATAATCACGTGGATAATGTCCTCGACCTCAGTCGTTGAGTTTTATGAAACAAGTAACAATAGTCTGCGACGGATCGAGTCTCGGCAATGGACGCGGAAGCCCGCGTGCGGCGGCGGCGGCGTTGCTTGGATTTAAGGGGATCTGGAAAGGCGTTGCCGAGTTTCTCGGCGGTGCGACCAATCAGCAGGCCGAGATCGCGGCGGCGGCCTTGGGGTTGGAGAGTTTGAACGAGGCTTGTGCCGTTACGCTGCTTTCGGATTCGCGCTACGTCGTCGAAACGATGGGCGGCACGTGGAAGCGAAAGACCAATCACGACTGGTGGAAACGCCTCGATAATGCATCAAAACGTCATCAAATAACGTGGAAATGGGTCAAAGGCCATAACGGGCACGTCATCCAGGAGGCCGTCGACGACATCGCCCGCAAAACCGCTGAACTAGGCCGCGTCGATTACGAAATGATCAACGACGTGGTCGTTAGCGTGGGTGTACAGGAAATCTAATGAGACGCAAAGACGCGGAGACGCAGAGACGCAGAGACAAGAGCACCGTGATCGTAAGATCGCGGTTCTTTTTCGCCGCGTCTCTGCGTCGCTGTGTCTCCTCGTCTGCTTTTGTGCTTTTTGTGCTTTTTTGCGGCAATTATTCTTCTCTTGCGCAAAGGAACAGTCTCGGATGGGCTTGGCAGAACCCTTTGCCTCAGGGAAATCCGTTGTACGCGATCAATTTTGCCAAGGACAAGCAAAACGGATTTGCGGTCGGGTCGGACAATACGATATTGCACACGACCGACGGCGGGTTTCACTGGCAAAAACAGTTTTCCGATACCGACGTTACGTTCTCCGGCGTTTGGACGCGTGACGAAGATTACGCTTTGATCGCGGGTGCCCGCGGCACCATTCTCGCGACAACAAACGGCGGCAAAACGTGGAAACCAGTCGCGACCGACACCCGCGATCATCTGTATGGCATCGATCTCGCCCCGGACGGCAAGACCGGCTGGGCGACTGGCACTTACGGACGCGTGATAAAGACGACGGACGGCGGCGTAACGTGGAAAACGCAAACGTCGGGCACCGACAAAGACCTGCTCAACGTATCATCGTTTGACGCGACACGAGCAGTCACGGTGGGTCTGAGCGGCACGGTTTTGACAACGGTGAATGGCGGCGATTCCTGGTCGCCGTCGACGCCATGCGGCGGAGTGATCATGTCGGCGGCGGCTTATATTTCGGCGACGACGATCGTCGCCGCGGGTTATGACGGCTGCGTCGCCCGCAGTGTCGATTCGGGTTCGACCTGGACTCGCTCCGAATTATACAGCCACGCCGATATGATGGCGATCGCGTTTTCGGACGACAAAAACGGCTCAATGACCGATTCGAACGGAATGGCGTGGATGACCGGCGATGGCGGCGTGACGTGGCTGCCGTTTAATGTCAGGACGAATCCAAAACTCGTCGCGGTCTATTTTGGCGACAATTTCACTGGTTGGGCCGTCGGCGAGAATGGCCTCGTCCTCCGCACCGACGACGGTGGTTATAGCTGGCAGCGTTTGAGCGAAGGCGGGCGTGAGGACGTAAATGACATCACCTTTCTCGACGACGATATCGGGGTCGCGGTCGGTTCGAACGGCAAGATCTGGCTGACAAATGACGCCGGACGCGAATGGTTCCCGACCTTTGGCGACACAACCGAAAATCTCAACGCAGTAACATTTTTCGACGGCCAAAAAGGCTGGGCCGTCGGCGACAAAGGCACCGTCGTCCGCACAAACACCGGCGGTTCGGCATGGGGCAAGGGGTATTCGAATGTAACTGAAGATCTGCTCGGCGTTTCGTTTATCAACGAAAAAAACGGCTTCGCGGTCGGAGCTAATGGGACGATCATTCGCACGACGACCGGCGGTGCTTATTGGGAAACGCTCTCGTCGGGAACAAAACTCTGGCTCGAAGATGTCGAGTTTTTTAGCGAAAAGACGGGAATCGTCATCGGAGACAAAGGCACGATCATTCGAACTGTCGACGGCGGAAATACTTGGACCAAAATAAGTGCCGGGGTGAAAGAAAACCTCTATGCAGTCAGTTTTTCGGACGATAAGAATGGTTTCGCAGTCGGCTCGGGCGGTTTGATCCTGCGAAGCATTGACGGCGGCGAAACGTGGAAAGATCAGGAATCACCGCTGCGAAACAATCTTTTCGCGGTCGAAGCAACCGGCCAGAACACAGCGATTGCGACCGGCGATTTTGGAACGATCTTAATAACCGAAGATGCCGGAAAAACGTGGGCGATGCAGCCCGCCGGGACGAGCAAATTGCTTCAGGCAATCGCCTCACGCGGCGGTTCCAAGGTTTGGGTAGTTGGCCGCGGCGGCGTTATTCTGCGGCGGACCGAGCCATTCTCCAAGATCCTGTTTTCGTGGCCGAAAACACCGCCGGTGTTGATCAAATCAGGCACACGCGTAAAACCGCAAATTAGAAAACCGCTCGTCACCATTACCGATGACGGCGACATTCCAAATGCGGTCCCGCAGAAAAAGCCTGACTAAATGCTAACCAGCACTGATATCCATTCGCCCGAAGTCTCAAATTTGGGATCCGCGATTTGAAATTTCTTAAGAGCCTCAGTGATCTCGTCTTTCTGCTCAAGTAAAATACCCGAAAGCAACAGCGTCTGTTTGGTCTTTGCGATCAAGAGCCCCAATATCGGCACGATCACGTCGATCGTCAGATTGGCAATTACAAAGTCAAATTGCGGTGTGCTGTCGTCGATCGAGCCATCCGAAAACTCGATCGCGTCGCCTACGCCGTTGAGAACTGCATTTTCACGAGCGATCTTGACCGAGTCGATATCGGTATCACATGCAAGGATTTTCGTCACAGAGGTTTTGGACGAAGACAGAGAAATTTCTTTATCTTTCTCGGTGACCTCTGTGTTCTCTGTGCCTAATTTCCCCAATTTCGCGACCGCGATTGCCAGAATTCCCGTTCCCGTTCCAACATCGAGCACGCTTTGTCCGGCCTGATAATTATCTCCGATCGCTTGCAAACAAAGCTGTGTCGTCGCGTGCGTGCCGGTGCCGAACGCCATGTTAGGCTCTATGCTGATGACGATCTTGTCCCGATCGTCAGGCGTTTCCCATGGCGGCGTGATGATAAATTTGCCGATTGTTGTTGGTTTCCAGTGCTTTTTCCATTCGGCCAGCCAGTCGGTTTGTTCGACGGTTTTCGATTCGATACTCTCGATGGCGGTCTGGTCGAGATCGTAAACCGGCAAGATCAAATCAAGCTGTTCACGCATCGATTCGATATCCGTCATTTCGGCAAAAAAGCCGTTGACTGTGACCATATCGCTCGGCCCTTTGCGGAGGTGATTGATCTCGGTGCCGAGGGCGTCCATTTCGACTAGTGCGTGCTCGATCGCCTCGGCGGCGGCCGCAACAGCGTTGATCTCGAGCGAGTACCACGTTTGTTTTTCTTCTGTAGACATTATTTGAGAAAGGCAAAAAATACGGCCGCGACCAACAGAACGTAGGAAACGACGTTGTTCCACTTCAGCGTTTCGCCGAATAAAAAATAGGCGATGATGGTGAAAACGGCGAGCGTTATCGCCTCTTGAATTACTTTGAGCTGTGTAACGCTAAACGTTTCGGAACCAAAACGGTTAGCGGGAACCTGAAACGAATATTCGATCAGTGCGATTCCCCAACTCGCGAGTATCGCCAGCCAGATCGGGCTTTCTTTGAATTTAAGATGGCCATACCAGGCGAGCGTCATAAAGACGTTAGCGATGACCAATAAAACTACGGTCTTCATCTCTTTCGGTCGAGCCCGAGATCGTCGAGCGTTCGTTCGTGATTACGCCAATCTTCGACGACCTTGACGAAAAGTTTTAGATAAACATGCTTGCCGAGCAGTTTTTCGATATCGATGCGTGCCCGCGTGCCGATGTCCTTTATTCTTGCACCCATTTTGCCGATGACGATCTTTTTCTGCGAAGGACGTTCGACAAAGATCGCACACGAGATCTTAACGGTCTTAGGGTCGGATTCGTCGAAAACCTCGGTTACGACCGCCGTTACATAAGGAATTTCCTCGCCAGTGCTCGCCAATATTTTCTCACGGACCATCTCTGCGGCGATGGATCGCATCGATTGATCCGTCATCTCGTCTTCGGCAAAGATGGGTTCTCCCTCGGGCAGATGTTTGATGATGAGATCGAGCAGTATGTCTATCGAATCGCCCTTGAGCGCCGACAAAGGCAAGATTTCGGCGAATTCGTGCTCTTCGGAATAAAGTTCGATCAGCGGCAAAAGGCCGCCCTTTTCTTTGATCTTGTCGATCTTGTTAAATGCCAATATCGCCGGTTTTTCTGCTTGTTTGACGAGGTCGAAGACAAACCGGTCGCCGTTTCCCGTCGAAACGCTCGCGTCGCGCATCAGCACGAGCAGATCGACCGACATTATCGCGTCATGAACGCTCGTCATCATTCGCCGATTGAGCAGGTGCCCCGGTTTATGCACTCCCGGCGTGTCGACAAAGACGATCTGGCCGTCGTCGCGGGTGACGATTCCCTGAATCCGGTGGCGCGTGGTTTGCGGCTTATTTGAAACAGCGGCGATCTTTTCGCCGACGAGGCGGTTTAGAAGCGTTGATTTTCCGGCGTTCGGACGACCTATGAGCGCGACATAGCCGCTGCGAAAATTCTCTTTGGACATTGAATAGACGTTAACAGATTTGCGGCGGCTTTCAAAAAATCAGGCCGCTATCGCGATTTATGGATTTTTGAGCAGACGCTGTTTGCCGCTCAATGCTTCACGGTACGCTCCGTCCTTGACGTCGCCAAATTGGATCGCCCGGTCGTAGGCCTGCATTGCCATGCTGTTCTGATTAAAAAACTCGTAGAGCCGAGCGATGGCGACGTACGTTAGCGAAAGCAACGCCGGATCGGTCTTGGGCGTTGCCTTTCGCAGAGCGTTGCCGTAAAAGGTTTGCGCATCAAGTAGTTTCGCGGCCTGAGCGTCTTGATCTGTAATGCCCTCGGCGGACAAACTGGCTACGCGCCCGAGGTTGTAATATATCCGCGAATCGTCTGGATTTTCGGCCAAAAGCTGTTTTAGGTCGGTGGTTGCCTTGGCAAAATTCTTGGCGTCGATCGTCTTTTGAATCTCCCGCAACCGGGATGTCACGGGATTTTCGGTGATCGCCGGATTTTCAGGATTAGTCTTTCGAGCGGCATGTGCGGCCATAGCACGTTTGCGGGCATCGGCATTTTGGGCGAGTCTGCCGGTCTCTTTGAGAGCGTCGAAGGTCGCCAGCATCTCGCGCATTGACGATCCGATATCAAACCCGGAATCTTCAGTTCCGGCAAGCTGCTCGGCAAAATAGAACGCCATGACCGCGCCTTTTTCATAGTCCTCCGAAAGCCGCATAGCAGTTTCGTCCGCCAGCGAAGCTTTGTATTTCGCGAGTTCACTCGAAATGGCGAGACGTTCAGGGTCGGTCTTGGCCGTACCGATCTTTTGGCGGGCGAGGTCCATCGCGATCGAACTTTTTACAAATTCCTCCTGCCGTGCATCGATCGCCGCGATCAGCGAACGCGAGACCGTCAGGAATACGTCCGTTGTCACGCTCGGCTCGGTCTTTCGCCGTTCGTCGAGCAAACCCTTGACCGCGTCCTTGATGACCAGAATATCTTTCGAATTCTTCATCACGAGCGGATCGACAACGAATTGCAGGAACGCCCGGCGAACTTCGGAATAGCTCAGATCTTTGTCCGGCGGCAGAACGACGTAGTAATCATCTTTAATATTGAGAAAATTGACATTTCCGTTCGGACTCAGCATTTCCGGGACGATGACAAATCTGCGTTCGTGATCGCGGATCTCGATCTTTTGCAGGGTTGTCTTCGAGCTGTTGCTCTTTGCGGTCTCGACCTTGATCTTTTCCGAGTAAAAAAGCTCTGGTTTTGTATGCAAATAATCGAGCAGATCGCTGACCATATCGCGGGCCGAACTCCGCAGCACGCCATCCGCATCAACATTATATGTTTTTACATATTCGTCGAGCTTAGCCGTGATGCCCGAACGCCGGTAAAACTCACGCGCCAATGGTGCAAAATCCAGAACATCGAGCAGACTTCCCGGCAGATCGCTCGTCACCGCCGGATCGGAAAGCTCAGGCGCCGGAGACAGCGTATATGCCATCGAGATGAACGGCGAGACCAATTCTG
>Ga0209023_10001112_pt1 | contig 37145 bp, 26 predicted proteins | sample LakOneMetagenome_FD_187468 | JGI IMG/M metagenome (GOLD analysis project Ga0209023, IMG submission 187468) | Freshwater and sediment microbial communities from Lake Erie, Canada (SPAdes) (version 2) | ecosystem: Environmental > Aquatic > Freshwater > Lentic | place: Lake Erie, Canada...
ATTTTCCGGAGCTTCTGGGCGGCGGATGGGAAGGTGGGTTGGTGGGGTTGTGGCCGGTGATGGAGTGACGGGACTTTTTGAGGTAGAGCCGGGATATTTGGGTCGAAAACCCGTTCAAAACATTATGGTTCTTGGTGCCTTTTTTTGGGGTTCTCGATGCGTTTTTTGAGGGTTCTGGCCCCGTTTTATTCGGGTTCTCGGCGGTGTTTTTTGTCTCCTGACAGTCCGTTTTTAGGCACTTTTCTGCATTTTTGCTGATAAAAATGTGGTACTTACCACATTTCCCATCGCGCACATAAAAAAACACTATCGGTTTTTTTCGGAGGAAACGCTGTCGCTACTTTTTGGTCGCGTTTCTTTTGAAATTTGATCTAATTCCGCTGGCCGGACGGGAAGATGGACGCGGCGGTGTTTAGGTCCTTCGTTATCGAATAGTTCGGTCCGAATAGGTTAGCTTGTTTTGAAGCTTGAGATCGTTCCACAAGGATATGCTCCGTAGTTTCAGTTCCGCCGCACGTGATGCGTCCGTTTTCTCAATTGCGGCTGCGAGCCAGTCGCAGGCTTCGGCGTAATCTCGTTTTAGTAACGCGTTTTCGCTGTCGACCTCGATCGCGGACGCATATAGCCGGACGGAGTCTTCGAGGTGAGCGATGGCCAATTCTTTTGCGCCCGACCTCGCCATAGAACTGCCGAGATATGCATGAGATCGAGCAACGTCAACCTTAGATTCGAAGTATTCCGGATCATCTTTTAAAACCTGCTCGCTGAGATCTAAGGCGCGTCGAAAAAGCGTCTCGGGCCGTGTGTCCTTTTGATCTTGCCTCAATATCGAGCCCAACAGATTTAGCGTGAGCGCCGTATTCCTGTAATAACCCCGGTCTTTTGGACTTGTCGACAGCAATGCCTCGATGATACTTCTCGATCTTTCCGCAAAATCGACAGCTTTCCGGGTGTCTCCGGAAACGTAGTCGAGCATTGCCATTCGTTTGTTTGCCGCCCAGAGTGAATAATTGATACTGGTGTCGTTAGGATCAGCCGACTGTTCGCGGTTGAAACCGTCGAGAGCCATCTGGATCTCAGAACCGGCGGTCGCGTAGTCGCCAAGAGCGGTTAGCACGCTGCCTAGTTGAAGATGTGAGCGATTATCGAGCCCCGCTGCCTCTGTGGGCGACAGCGTCGGCCGGAGCTTGTCGATCAACGCAAGGCCCCGTCGGGCGGCGTCCAGTGCGTCAGCGTAACGGCCCTCTAACAAAAAGAAGTTTGCCAAGTCGGCTGTTGCCGACTGCAAATTCTTAAGATGCGACGGATCCGACGGATCGGCTGTGACCAGGTCTTCGAGAATTGATACGGCCGAACGGCACGATTCAAAGCCGGCCGCAACTGAACCGCGAACTTTGTTCGTATCGGCAAACTCGGTATATGCGATCGCAAGTTTTTCTTTATAACCGGCATTGCCCGGATCGTCCTTTAACAGCTCTATATAAATAGCTATGACCTTTTTATCCGTCGATTCCTTTTCGCTTAAAGGCATATCAGGGAGCGACGCGAGGTGCGAATATGCCTGAGCAAGTTCGTCTTTAAGGCCGCGGTCGTCTCCTGATTCAGTCGCTAAAGCGTCCAATTGTTCGATTGCTCGCTTGAGTAGTAACTGTCTGGCAGGTAGGCTGCCGGGCAGATTCTGGATAGCGCTGTGTAATTCCGTTGTAAAAGAATCAGAAAGCTTGCGCAGGCTATCAAATCGACGTTCTGCCAATTCCCGTTCGCGCCGAGCTTCAACCGATTTAGAAACGGTCGCGATCATTCCAACGGCGAGACTTAGCAGAAGCATTCCTGCGAAAGCAACCAAAAGTTTATTCCGGTGGACGAATTTTTGAGCTCTATATCCTAATGTGTCGGGCCTCGCGGAAACAGTCTGCCCCGCCTGATAGCGGCGAATGTCTTCGGCAAGATCATCAACGGTGCCGTAACGGCGTCCCGGCTCTTTTTTTATTGCCTTGAGAACGATATTGTCGAGATCGCCCCGGAGCGATCGAATATCCGAAGCTCGAATCTTCACATCGTCCGCTCCTCCCGTTCGTGCCGTTTCGCTGGGACGGCTAGGCTCAACTTCGGATACGAGATGCAAGACTTCGGCAAAATTTTTGCCTTTCGTCCGGAATGGACGTACGCCTGCCATCATCTCGTACAGGATCACGCCGAGACTATATATGTCGGTCGCCGTGGTCAGTTTTTCGCCTTTGAGCTGTTCGGGCGAGGCGTATTCGGGTGTAAATGCACGAAAATTTGTCAGGGTTTCGATCCCGCTCGGCTCGGAGACAAACAGCTTGGCGATGCCGAAGTCGAGTAGCTTCGGTTCGCCTTCGGCCGTGACGAGAATATTTGAGGGCTTTAGGTCGCGGTGGATGATCAGGTTGCGGTGTGCGTGCGAGACCGCCGAACATATCTTTAGGAACAGGGCGAGTTTTTGGTCAACGCTCAGTTCGTTTTGAGAGCAATATTGGTCGATCGGAAAGCCATCGACGTATTCCATGATCAGATATGGAAGGTCGTTTTCACTCGTGCCGCCGTCAATGAGCCGGCCAATGTTTGGATGTTCAAGTGCCGCGAGCATCTGGCGTTCGTTGCGGAACCGGCGGATCATGTCGGCTGACGTAAAGCCGCCTTTTAGCAACTTTATCGCGACTTTGCTTCTAAATTCTCCGTCCGAACGGCCGGCGAGATAAACTGCACCCATCCCGCCCTCGCCGATCTCGGAATCGATACGATATTGCCCGAACACCTGGCCGGCCTGTGACACTTTTTGCTCAAATAGCTCTAATGCCGGTGTCGCTAGAAATTCACTGCTTTGAGCATCAACGTGAGCGGCGAGCAGAGCTTTTGCCTCGGCGATGATCGAAAGATCTTCGCCGGATGCGGCCAATAGGTCATCCCTCTCTCCAAGCGGTGATTCTAGTGCCGTTTGAAAGAGTTCGAAAACCCGGCGATCTTGCGATACAACAGTCATGTCTGTAAAACGGTAAATGTTTCTACGCCGCAAGTTCCCGCCGCAGCCACGCCCGGGCAAACTCCCAGTCGCGTTCTACTGTCCGAAGGGAAATGTTGGTTCCGTCCGCGGACATGATCTCCGCTATTTCCTTGAATTTTAAGCCACCAAAAAAATGTAATTCGACGATCTGTGCCTGACGCGGAAACTTAGTTCCGAACAATTGAAGGGCGTCTTCAAGAGCGATCAGATCGGTCGGCTGTTGACCCGATTCAATGTTTCCAACATAGCTGAGCGGAACCCGTACCGCATCGCCGCCGCGTTTTTCGGCATTGTGGGCGCGTGCGTGCTCGACCAAGATCTGCCGCATCGTCCGGGCCGCGATACCGATAAAATGCGCACGGCTCTGCCAGTCAAAATCCTGCATCTGCCTCAAACCTAGAAATGCCTCGTGGACAAGAGCGGTTGCCTGAAGCGTATGATCCGAACGCTCCCGCCGAAGATACGAGCCGGCGAGCCGCCGCAATTCCTGGTATACGCTGGCGGTCAGGCGCTCGAGAGCCGACTCATCCCCACTACGCCATTCGCCGAGTAGTTCGGTGATGTTGTGGGTGATCAATTGAGCGTTCTCGTGCATAAATTATCGATCTTCGAATAGCTCTTAGATTATATAGGTCTATTGAGAATTAACGGAACGCCACAGGAATTTATTGATATGGAAATGGCGGTTTTTGAATAGCGAAATCGCACTACTTTGTAGGCGGAAAATTAAGAATAGTTGATGCGTTGGTCGCGCAATCAAAATTTTGAGAGATACCGATATGAAAAAAGAAATTGAAAAACGATCATTTGAGATGGTTCTAACGGGACTATTGTTTGCCGCAGTACTTCTGGCACAATCATACCGCGTTGCGGCACAAGCGACGCCGCAAATCGACTTTCCCGGGCCGACCGGAAGCGTTGCATTTGGAACGCAGGTAACGGCACTTCCGAACGGAAATATTGTGGTCACCGACCCGCTGTACAATGGAGATGCGTCTTCGGGTTACGGCGCGGTCTATCTTTATAGTCCGACGGGACAGTTGATCAGCCAAATGATCGGCGAAAGAGCGTCGGACGGGATCGGCAGCGGAGGCGTGACCATCCTTAGTTCGGGTGACTTTGTAGTCGCTTCGCCCGGTTGGGCCAGGTTTTTTCCGCCGCCGGTCAATCAGACGTTCACCTTTGCGGGAGCAGTTACGAGGTGCAGCGGCACGACCGGTTGCCCATCGGTGATCACATTAGCGAACAGCTTGACCGGCGACAAAGCCAATGATCTGGTAGGCGGCAACGGCAATTCGACCAGGCAACCGGCGGTTATTTCGCTGAATAACGGCAATTATGTCGTACGGAGCTACTACTGGAGTGCGTCGGCCGCTGTTCAGCACGTTGGAGCAGTAACGTTTTGCGATGGAGCGTCTAATAGCTGTGCGAATAAGATCGTATCGGGATCCAACAGTCTGATCGGTTCGAGGGCAAACGACTTTGTCGGCGGAAACATAAACGACGAGGGCAACAGCATTACTGTTTTGACTAACGGCGATTATGTTGTCGGCAGTCCGCAATGGTACAAAACCGCCGCTTCGATTGCGACTGGTGCAGTGACGAAATGCAGCGGCACGACGGGCTGCGTTGGTACGGTTTCGACGTCGAACAGCCTCACGGGCTCAAATGATGGCGACGCTCTGGGTGGCAACAATCTGAACGGTTCCGGCGGGGGTGTATTTGCTTTGCCGAATAATATGTACGTCATTGGCGATCCGTCTTGGAATTCGGCGGCGGCAAACGCTTTCGGCGGTGCAGTGATCCTTTGTAACGGAACAACGAATAATTGCACTGGCCAGACAATTACTCCGGCCAACAGCTTGATCGGCTCGACAAGCAATGACCATATCGGGGCAAACCTCACCATCTTTCCAAATGGAGATTACCTTTCAATTAGCAGCGATTGGGACAAACCTGCTCCAAATGCCGTTGTCGACGCGGGAGCCGTCACGCTCTGCCGTATGGCGTCAAATAGCTGCGCGGGGCAGACGGTAGCGACTTCAAATAGTCTGACGGGAGCCCTCGTTTCTAGCCAGATCGGCTACGGAAAGGCCGTTATTTTACCAAACGGAAATTATGTGGTTAGCAGCCCCACCTGGAAAGCGGCAGATTTCAACGGCCGTTATGGTGCAGCGACCTATTGCAACGGAACCACCAATAACTGTGCCGGGCAAACACCGTCGGCCGGGAACAGTCTGGTTGGCGATTTTGGCGACGCTGTTAGCGGAAATTTGGATGGAAACAGGGCGGGAATAACTGTCTTGACGAACGGAAATTATGTTGTCAGCAGTCCGCAATGGATCGACAGAACAACCAACCCGATAACGCAATATGTTGGAGCTGTAACTTTATGCAATGGCTCGACGGGATGCACCGGGTCGCCCAACAGGGCAAACAGTTTAACCGGGTCGGCGCAGACTGATTACGTCGGATACGACGGCGTTACGCCCTTGGCGAACGGAAATTATGTCGTCAACAGTTCGGCATGGTTCAGTCCTCAAGTGCCGATAACCCTTGGCTACGGAGCGACGACCCTGTGCAGCGGAGCTAGCAACAATTGCGCCGGGCAAACCGTTACTGCGGCGAACAGCCTAACCGGAACGAAACAAGGCGATCTTGTAGGCGTCAGCGGCTCGGTCGCGTTGCCGAACGGTAACTATGTGGTGACAAGCGGGCTTTGGGATGCTTCGCCAAGCACGGCTGACGTCGGTGCTGTAACTTTCTGTAATGCGGCGTCAAACAGTTGCGGAGGCCAGCAAGTCTCAGTGGCGAACAGCCTGACGGGTTCTGCCGCAAACGACAAGGTCGGGATGGCCGTTTCTCAGTTCCTTAGCACCGTTCGCGTTCTCCCGAATGGCAATTACTCTTTTACAAGCCCACTCTGGAACAACGGAGCGACTGCCGACACGGGTGCATTTAGCATTGGTAACAGTTCGACCGGCATTTCGGGCTCGATCACAGGTTCCAACAGTGTACGCGGCCAAACGGCGAGCGGCGGTGACGGCATCAACTATGTCGTCGGCAGTAGCTCGCGAATATATGTGGGTCGTCCAAAGGACAATAAAATTACCATAGTAGGCGGGGGGAGCCGGACGCCATTTGATTTTGACGGTGATTCGAAGACGGATCTCTCGATCTTTCGGCCGGGGCCGGGCGAGTGGTGGTGGCTGAAATCGGCGACGGGCGGGAACGCGGCGTTGCAGTTCGGGGCCGCGACGGACAAGCTGACGCCGGCGGATTTTACCGGTGATGGGAAAACTGACGTTGCTTTTTGGCGGCCCTCGACCGGATTTTGGTATGTGCTGAGGAGCGAAGATTTCTCCTTCTACTCCTTCCCGTTCGGTTCAAGCGGCGATGTGACGGTTCCGGCGGATTATGATGGTGACGGGAAAGCGGACGCGGCTGTTTTTCGTCCATCCAGCGTTACATGGTTCATTTCAAAATCGTCCGGCGGCACGCAGATAACGACTTTTGGAGCAGCAGGCGACCAGCCGGTCAACGCGGACTATGACGGCGATGGAAAGTCGGACATCGCGATCTTCCGGCCGACCGGAGCCAACGGCGCCGAATGGTGGGTACAGCGAAGTTCGAACGCGAGCGTTTTTGCCCTACAATTTGGAACCTCGACCGACAAGGCTGTGCCGGGGGATTTCACGGGCGACGGCAAGGCTGATGTGGCGTTCTGGAGGCCATCGACCGGGGCTTGGAACGTTTTAAGGAGCGAGGATTTTTCGTATTATGCGTTCCCATTCGGAGCGAATGGCGATGTCGCTTCACCTGGTGATTATGACGGGGACGGCAAGATCGATGCCGCTGTCTTTAGGCCTTCGTCATCGACATGGTTTGCCAACAAATCAGGCGGCGGAACGCTGATCCAGCAATTCGGCATAACCGGTGACGTGCCGCTGCCGAACGCGTTTGTGAGGTAGATATTAGTCACGAAAACACGAAAGGCACTAATGGGATGAAATTCCCGTTAGTGCCTTTCGTGTTTTTAACACTTAGATCATAGGTCAGTTAATACGACGCCGACGCGTCGTCGACCCGGAAGGTCGTGATGGCGGACGAATCATTTGTCGTTCGGAATTGTATCCGGACTGTCTGACCCGCGTATGGGGCGAGCGAAAATGACTTTTGCGTGTAATCGCCGGCCGTTGTCTTGTCCAGGTTGCTATATGTCCCCAGCGTCGTTAACAGCGTGCCTGAGTTATTGAGAACCTCGACAAACAGTTTATCAAACTGCGTCGTAGTACTGGTCTCGGCAGAGGTTGTGTTGAGCCAGAATTTCAGTGTCGGGCTCGTTGCCGCCGGTATCGTGATCGTCTGATAGGTTTGTCCCACTACGCTAACGACCGAACCAAAATATATGTAACCGGTACCGCCATGCGGGAAGTTGCCCGGAGTGACATAAAACGCTCCGGCTCCTGACATCACCCACGGGCTGACCGATGTTTCAAATCCGCCATTGGTGAACAATTCGATTCCAGGGGTCGGAGTGCCGGTTGCACAAGTTCCGACGCCAACCGCACACCATGCCTGGGCGACAGCAGCATAATCCGAGCTTCCGGCCCCGTAGAGTTGGGTTGCGGCGCTCAATGTTGCAGTACGTGCACCCGCGAAATTGGTGCTGGCCGTCATATACACCGACAATGCCTTGTACCAGATCTGTTCCGCATGATCGGGACCTATGCCGGTTACGGTAACGCCGCTAAGGTGATGCGTACCGCCCTGTGCGAGCAGATAGAATGCGTGATTTGCGATGCCCGAATTGATATGGACGCCGCCATTGTCTGATGATCCCGTGTACCGCTCGGTATAATGGTCGGGGTCATCGTCGGGCGTGAAGCCGCTGTTCGCCGCCGAGTGAGGGTTGTTCATGTATCGAAGCGCGTCACCATTCCCGTTTCCCGGCGTGTAGCATTCTTCGCCGATCTGCCAGTTCCAACTGCTCGGCTTTGCGAACCGGTTGACCATCGTGCCGAAAACGTCAGACATTGACTCGTTCAATGCTCCCGATTCGTTAGCGTAGGTCAGATTCGCAGTGAATTGCGTTACCCCGTGCGTCAGTTCGTGCCCTGCGATATCGATAGTCACCAGCGGGCCAAACGTAGTGCCGTCGCCGTCGCCATACACCATAAAACTACCATTCCAACCGGCGTTGTTGTAATTTGTACCATAATGAACCCTCGAAGAGATCAGCGGCGATGTACCGTCAATGGCAATGTCGGCTGTCGGCCCGCCGGTTCCGTCCATTCCGTTGCGGCCATGCACTCGACGAAAATATTCGAGCGTTGCCTCGCCACCGTATTGCGCGTCAACCGCTGCTCTATTGATCGTGGTATCCCAAATATCGTCCGTATCCGTCACACGGGACAATGTCCCCGTGGTGTTGTTGTAGTTAAATGTTCCGTGCTTAGCGGGAACCGTCGATCTGGTAAGATTCTCCATGTAAAACGTCGATCCGACGCGCGTCGTGCCGACCACAACGGTTCCGCTGTAGAGCGAATTGCCCGTTCCCGTTTGAAAGTTATCATATTGAAATAGTTTTTCACCAGTCTGCGCATCAACGAAGATGACCGGCATCGAGGTCTCACGCGAACCGTCCATACGCGTCATCGAAACGCGATACGCGAGGCGGTTGGTGTCATTGGACGGGTATATCCACAGATCTGCCTTCGGAGCCACGGTCAAATATTTAGAACCGGCATACATCTTTTTCGCCACTCTGATCGCGTCTTCAGGTTTGAGATTTGGGACCGTGCTGATCGGATCGAGCACCTTAAGGTTATCAGTGACGGCGAACAATTCGCCGTCCGGACGATGATGGACGATCGCCTCGCCTTCCCACACGGGAACGCCGCCAATTCGTTGTTGGAAACGCGTGTGAGCATAGCCTTGAGAATCGATCTCGTTCGATCTCACGCTAAATTCATCAACGTTGCCAAACGATGCCCTGCCATCCCGCGAGCGTAGAACTTCAAGACTCTTAGTTTTCGCTAGTTCGAGTTCGTCCTTGGCTCCGCCGCCGAAAACAGCCTTTTGACCATCTGCCTGCCGTTCAACGATCCCAAATACTATCAAGGACAAAACTACGAACGAAACGAATATCAATAACCTTTTCACGCGATAAGCCTCCAGTTCTTCTCAGTACGATTTGAAGAAATATAGCATTATTCGAGCAACTTCAACACCTGATTGTTGATTATTAACTGAAATTTGTTAACCTATGGAACACTGAAATTACCAATCTGATCTTTCGGAGACCGAGTATGAAATTCCGTGTTTATATGAAGTTTAATTTAGTTTGTCTTTCGATCGTGCTTGTGGCCGGGTTGGCATCCGGAACGGCCGCGATCGCAGGCGACAAACCTCAGATCCCGACTTGGCTGGCATCAACGCGATTTGCCGGCGGCGACGATTGCGTTTCGGCAACGACAATTGGAACCGCGACTTATACCGATAGCGGCGACACGACGGGAGCGAATAATACGATCGGCAATTACAGCTTGGCAACGATGCCGTCAACCTATCCAGGCCCTGATAAATTCTACAAGCTCGTATTGACATCGGCGACCAGCGTCTCGGCATCAGTGAGTCTGACGGGTTCGGCACTAGACGGTGTCGTCTATATTACAAAAACCTGCCCTGCGGGTACGGGAAATACATTGGCGGCCGCGGACACGGTTGCCTCATCGCAGGATTCGATCGGTGCGGGAGTGGGGCCGGAGATCGTACCGCTGACCTTGTTGCCAGCCGGTACATACTACATCGGCGTGGATTCATTCGCCGCAAGCGGTGCCGGCAGTGCGGGCACGTATACGCTAACAGTCACATCTCTCGCTCCAAGCGCCGCGATGGTCTCCATCAGCGGACGCGTCACAACCGCGTTTGGACAAGGCATAAAGAATGCCGAGATCCAACTTGCTAGCTCCGACGGTCGTATCCGAACTCTCAAGACAAGTTCTTTTGGCTACTATCGATTTGATGACGTTGAATCAGGCTCTTCGTACACGCTGACGGTTCGCAGCAAACAGCATTCTTTTGCGACCCCAACTCGCGTCGTTTCGGTTAGCGACGATATCGCCGACATGGATTTCACAGCTCAGCCATAATCCTTTATCGCATTAAAAAAAGAGCCGCCCCAAAATCGGAGCGGCTCTTTCTATTTCTTAAAACGCAAGCGTCCTTTACTTCACCGATACATCATCGACGCGGAACGTCGTTGTTATCGAGCTGTCCATTGTGGACCGGAACTGGACCCGAACGGTTTGGCCCTTGTAAGCGGCCAGACTGAACGATTTCTGCGAGTAAGTTGACGCCGATGCGACCTTGTTGAGGTTGCTGTAAGTCGCGAGCGTCGCCAGCAGAGTGCCTGACGTGTTTCGTACCTCGACGAACAGCTTGTCATACTGCGTTGTGGTGGTCGTCTCGCTCGAAGTAACGTTGAGCCAGAATGACATCGCGCCGGTCGCAGTCGTCGGGATTGAAACGGTCTGGTACGACTGTCCTGTGACGCTGTTGTTCACGCCGAAATAGACATAACCGGTTCCGCCGTGCGGGCTTGCGCCGCTCGCGGTGTAGAAATATCCGGTTCCCGAACCAACCCAGGGGCTGGCGCTCGTTTCAAACCCGCCGTTGACGATCAACTCAGATCCGCTCGGAGTCGGAGTCGGGGTCGGGGTTCCGCTGGTCGGGCAAGAACCGACGCCGACTGCACACCAGCCAGTTGCGACCGTGTTGTACTGCGTGCTCGTGCTGCCCCAGAGAGCGGTTGCCGAATTGAGCGTGGCAGTGCGGGCGGCTGCGAAATTGGTGCCTGACGTGAAATATGTGGTCAGAGCTTTGTACCACATTTTCGCAGCGTCGGTCGTTCCCATGCCCGTCACGGTGACGCCGCTGACACGGTTTGTGCCACCCGCCGCCATCAGGTAAAAGGCATGATTGACGATGCTCGAATTGGTATGAACGCCACCGCTGTCGGCCGTTCCGGTGTATCGGAGCGAATAATGGTCAGGATCGCCGACCGCATTCGGATTGTCCATACGGCGAAGAGCGTCGCCTGCGGTTCCCGGTGTGTAAGCGTCCTCGCCGATCTTCCATGTGTCTGCACTGACAACACCGCCATCGGCATAAAGCTCGACCATCGAGCCGAGAATATCGGACGTAGCTTCATTCAGAGCGCCGGATTCATTGGAATACGTGAGATTTGCGGTACGTTCTGTGACGCCGTGGGTCATTTCGTGGCCGCAGATGTCGATCGTGGTGAGCGGTGTAAAGGTCGTGCCGTCGCCGTCGCCGTATGACATCTGATTGTTAAACCAGAACGCATTGTTGTAGCGTCCGCTCGTGCCAAAATGGACACGCGAGACGATCATCGGAGTTCCGCCGGATGCGGAGGTCGTCGTTCCCGGGCCTCCGCTGCCGTCGATACCGTTGCGTCCGTGGACGTTGAGATAGTAATCAAAGGTTTTCGCCGCTCCGACGTGAGCATCGACACCGGCACGCTGTGCGGTCGCATTCCAATTGTCGTCGGTGTCGGTAAAACGGGATTGGGTTCCGCCGGTTCCGGTGTTTTCGTTACCGGTCGAATTCATTGTGAAGGTTCCCTGTTTGCGGGTCAGGTCCTCCATGTAGAAGGTCGAACCGACGCTACTCGTGTTGATCGTGACTGTTCCGCTATATAGCGACGAACCGGTCCCGGTTTGCAAGTTGTTGTATTCATATACTTTCTCGCCGGTGTGTGCGTCGATGAAAACCACGGGAACGGCGGTCGCGTCCGAGCCGTCGATACGCGGTGTCTGCACGCGGTAAGCGAGATGATCACGGTCTTCGCCACGGTAGACATAGAGATCGATCGTCGGCGAACCGCTAAGCTTCGCTTGTCCGGTGTACGCATTTGTCGCGAAACGGAGGGCCTGTTTTTCGGAGAAATTAGGAGTTGTATTGACGGAAATGCCGTCTTTTAGATTGTCCGTGATGAGATCGAGCGAGCCGTCGGATTTGAGATGGACGATAGCTTCGCCTTCCCATACAGGCACACCGCCGACCGTCTGCCGGACGCGGGTGTGTGCCATTTTCAGGTCGTCGATCTCGACCTTTTGGATCTGATATTCGTCCGGGCTACCGATCGCACGCTGGGCGGCGTTATCGCGAAGGATACCCAAACTGATCTGTTTCGCATTTTCGAGTTCGTCAGCCGAACCCGTGCCAAAAACCACCTTGTTCGCATCGGCACGTTTTGAAATTGTGCCAAAGACTATCAAAATACTAACAACTAACGCCAAAAGGCCGAGAATTTTTTTCACGTTGATGATCTCCTCAAGTTTAACTTGCAGCAATGAAAGGAATGGCGAAACCGTGCGGAAAGAACGTTCTAACCAATTTCACCATAAAGCTAAATTTGTCTATTCAATAACCGGCTGTGACCGGTAAACTTTGTTTAAACGATTTGGAAAGGCAAGAGAATTCTATCATCAAAATTAATTGAGTCAAGTATGAACAATGCTGATAGCACCATGATCGATAATTTATTTTCGATGGGAGATGTCGGTGCTGTCTTTTCGTGGGATCGGGTAAGCGAGGTCCATCGCGTCCGCAACGGTATCTACCAGAGAAATGGCCGTCTGATATCGCTGCTCACCGATTTTGGCCGGATCAATCCGTGCTACCCCGATTTTCACGGCGACACGAGTGACGTTATCCATTACACCGGCTCGGGGAGGCGTGGTGATCAGAAACTCGATGCAGCAAACCGGGCTTTACTGGATTCTGTCGAGAGTAGTATCTCCGTCCCGCTTTTTAACAAGCTTGCGCCCGGAAAATGGGAATTTCTCGGCTACTGGCGGGTGTTGGATGGTATGTATATCTATGACGAAGCAGGGGAACGAATGGTATGGAAGTTCAAACTTAGTAGACAAATATCCGAGTAAAAATGGGCCTTTCGGAATCGTCGTAAACCGGAAGGCCCCAAGGAGCAAAAACGACCTCATCGCCTAAAACAAAGCGGTAAAATCAACATTGCTCAAGTCGTCTGTAACGGTCACGACGCGTGTGGGCTCGCCGAACAAATAGCGTTTGTCCGAGATCGACAAAACGTACGTCTCGCCTGCGGGGACATCTTCGAATGAGTAATTTCCAAAAGGATTAGTAATTGCCGATCTCACAACACCGTCCGGGCCAGTGAGCGTAACCACAGATCTCGGAACGCCGCGTCCGAATGAATTCAAGGCCCGTCCGCTCACCGTTACGCCAGCCGCCGTGAATATAGCCGGTGCCTGTATGCTGACTACATCGACTTCGAGTTGGCCCGGCCCGTCCCAAGTCACGGTCGGTGTCGTCATAAATCTGACACGTATCGTCTGTCCCGCAAAGGCATTTAGGTTTGCATATCTAAGCTGCCAGCCGGTATCGGTATTGCCATTTGCGGGAGCGGTGATGGTCAACAGGTTTTGTAAGACGACATTGGACGTATTTACGATATCGACACGATATGTTACCGTTCCGCAGAGCGGTTCGCCGCTGCCGCCGCAGAATTCGGACAAATTATCCTGGAACCGGTCGCGCCAACGGAGTTGGGCGGTTCCTGCAGGCAGCGTGACCTGTTGATACAAAATAAATGAGCTCCCTGCATTGCTAGCTATTCCTTGCCAAGCATCGCGCGTTCCATGCTGAGGTGATGTCACGACCGGAACCGGGATAAACCCGCCGCCTGCCCCAGCCGTGCTTACACTCCAAATAAGGAAAGGATTGGTCGCATTCGTCGTGACCCAACCCGTAAAATTCCCAGTTTCAAAACTGCCATTTGTTACCAACTCCGCAGCATTTGCGGGACGAATTGACAGCAGCAGCGCTGCCAAGAGTAGAAAACCAAAGGTCTGTTTCGCACCAACGATCGATCTGCGATGTTTTTCTTTAACTTTATGTTTCATAGTTAGTCCTCCAATTTGTGAGGAAATTCATAAAATTGTGGGTTCTACTTAGTAATGAGTTTTTGGGCCGAAATCTTACAGGTTTTTTTGATTTTTTTTGGTAAGGCGGTGTTTTGAAAAAAAAATTATGGATGAAGCGCGATTTTCGGAGTAGCATAGTGGGTCAATAGCAAAATTACCCTGGAAATGTTTTCGCTATTCGCGATGCTTTCCGAATAGCGGAGGTTTTACGAGATGAAAAGGTTTCGTGTCCTACAGAAAAATAGAACGGAGCTGGTAGCGGGACTGTTGGTGATCCTTGTCGCGACGACGGCTTGTGCAGGCTTTAAAAAACCTTGGCGCGATTATTCCGAAAAGCCGTTCTCATCGGCAGAATGGCTCGCGGGTGACAAGATCGAGCGGGGGCGGATGACGCGGGACATGTTTCGAAATCCGAAGGTCGAGATGGGTTCACGCGATCTTGCACTTAAAACACTGGGTGAACCGGATCTCAAAAAGACCATAGAAAACCGTGAAGTTTGGTTCTACCGGATTGATTTCGGCATTCCCGGAGCGATGGACGTCATTCCGATATCGTTTGACGAAAAGGGGCGCGGTTCGGTCGGAATGGCCAAGGGCGGTACGATGTCGATAGCGGCCAAGGAAAGCGAATTGTGAGATGGTCGAATTTCGTTCCTGTGACCTAATCGAGTCAACGGTTTTCGATCGCCATCTGGCATTGTAGAAAACGGCCGACCAAATTAGCTTGGTCGGCCGTTTTTTTCCTTTGGCAACTTTAATGGATCAATGCATTTGGTACGGGGACATCGGCCGCCGTACCCCAGCGAAATCCGGTATATCCCGCACTGGAACGCAGCAAGTACCAAATACCATCCGACGGCCGAAACACCGCAATATCCGCCTTGCCGTCACCGTCATAATCAGCAGGAACAGGTTTATCACCAGAAGTGCCAAATGGCAGAATTGAGGATCCTCCAGTGCTACTGTTTAGAACGTACCAAACACCCGTAGAAGGCCGGAAAACTGCGAAGTCGGTCTTTCCGTCACCGTCAAAGTCAGCGGGTGCGGGAATGTCTTCGCCGATGCCCCAACGAGTTGCCCGCTGCCCTCCGTCAGCACTGCTATACCACCACCAATTTCCGTCCGACGGACGATAGATGGCCGGATCGGCCATTCCGTCGCCATTGAAATCGCCGATAACAGGTTTATCCCCGCTCGCTCCGAACCAAATATCGGACATAATTCCCGACGCTGAGCTTACCCGGTACCAATGTCCGTTGGACGGACGATAGACCACATAGTCCGATCGGCCGTCACCGTCGATATCGGACGGCATAGGGATGTCACCGGTTTGACCGTGGCGGTAGTTGATCTGCTGGCCGTTGACTGTGCTCAGTGACCAGAAATCGTTGTTCGAGGGCCGATATATCGCAATATCGGTCTTTAAGTCGCCATCGAAATCTGACGGGACCGGCACATCGCCACTCAAGGCGAAAGGCCTCTGCATAAGGCCCGAATCAGAACTGCGAAGTATATACCACATGCCTTCGCTCGGCCTAAAGACGGCAATGTCAGCTTTTCCGTCGCCGTCAAAGTCGAATGGTCCCGGGCGGATCGCGGGCTTCGCAGGCTGCCAATCAGCGTGATTGCCATTCTGAACAAGTAGTTGCCCTCCGCCGGCAATCACTACTGCCTCAACATCGTATTGGAACGGAGTAACCAGCCGGGAATAGATGACCTTTGTGCCGTCCGGCGAAAACGAAGGTTTATATACCCGCCCGCTGATACCGGTCGTTACCGGATTTGTGCCATTCGCATTTGCGATAAAAAACTCTGAAGTGAACGGCCCGCTGTCATAGTGCCAATAAAGCAGCTTTGTGCCGTCAGGCGAAAAACTTGGCGTAAAATCGTTGAACGTACCTGTCGGCGACGTGATCTGGAGGGCATTCGAGCCATCCGCGGCGTTCATGATAAACAAGGCGAATGGACCTTGATTATCGCTGTTCGGCGAGCGTGAGAAAACGATCTTAGCTCCGTCGGGTGAAAATGCCGGCTCTCTGTCCTGTACATTATTATTAGTCAGACGGAGCGAGTTCGAACCGTCGGCCGCATTGATCGTATAGATCTCTTGAGTGCCGTCGCGGCTGCTGACGAATGCGATCCTTGTGCCGTCAGGCGAGTATGCCGGATATTCATCGGTGCCCGCCGCTGTGGTCAAACGCTGAATATTTGAACCGTCAACATTGATGCGATAGATCTCATAGTCGCCCGATCGATTGCTTCGAAACGCTACCTGTGTTCCGTCGGGAGAAAATGCCGGATCTTCATTGATCCCTCCACTGGTGAGAATGGTCGTATTGGTGCCATCGGAACTCGATATGTAGATATCCGAACCGCGAACAAAAACGACTTTTCCGTTAACCCGGCAGTTTAAGGTAGGGCAAGTTTGGCCCGCGGCAAAATCGGCTATCTGATTACCGACGGGATTAACAAAAATACGCCGCCGAGGCGTAAAGATGTGATTTGCAAATGCGGGGGTGACAGTGTAATTTCCACTCTCAGGCAGCTCGAACCGGTATTCGCCAAATGAATTAGTTGCCATGGTGCCTGTCGAGGATCCGGTAAGGTTAACAAATACTCCGGCGAGGCTTTCTCCATTTCGCGTGATCCGTCCGCTCAGGATGACGGTGTTGGGCCGGTCTGGCAACGGTTGGAATGCGGGGCTGTCGTTTTCGTTGCGGCCCGGTTGGTTAGGAATATCGGCCACGATCCGCAGCTGATTACCCCCAACAGCGTCCATAACAAATATCCCGTTATTCGTAGTGCCACGCCGGACGAAGGCTATCTTAGTTCCGTCGCTCGACCAGGACGGTTTTCTATCCTGACCGTTATTCGTAAGCGATATTTCGTTTGTACCGTCAAGGTTTATGACCGAGATCCCGCTTCCGGCTTTTCCAAAAATGATCTTGTCGCCGCGGGGCGACCATGCCGGATCGGTGTCAGGAACTGAATTGGCTGTAACGCGATGTTCATTTGATCCGTCGGCGTTGATGACCCAGATATCTTCGACGGTCGTAAACGCCAATTTAGTTCCATCGGGCGACCAAGCCGGTGCGGCAGGAAATGATTGGCTTATCGCGGTAAATGGAGACTGACCGGCTCCGTCCGATCCCATTGTCCATATCTGACCATCACGCTCATAGGCGATCTTGCCGCCCAAAGACCACGAAGGATTTTGTTCGATGACACTCGAATTATTATTCGTGATGTTGACCTTTCCGCTACCGTCGGCATTCATTACCCAAATGTCCGAATCACTGCTGTAAACGAGCTTAGTGCCGTCGGGTGACCATGCGGGGTCAGTGTTTAGAACCGGCGGGATTGACGCGGCGGCGATAGTCGTTTCGCCCGTCCCGTCGCTATTGACGGAGAGGATCGGGCTCGCTACTAGTCCGGTTGTGAAATAATTGGTCCGATGAAACGCGATCTTGCCGAGAGCGGCAGGTTGTGCGACAACCTCGCGCATTTCCGATCGTTCCGCTTGATAGAGAGAGCCGGCGGCGGCAATGAGAGTGACTACGACAACCGTGATCGTGCGAAAAGTGTTGGACAAAATGCCCGTGGAAAATTTTTGCATTTTCTAAACCCCTTGTTAATTAATATCCCCAATTCTTTCAAAGAGAATCGGTTTTTGCAATACTTTTTTGGGGTTAGACTCAATTTCTCGCTTTTGCTCAACTCTTGCGGCCCAGATCGACGGCTCGTTTGTAGGCCGAGTAGACGGCCTTTGACAGCACTGTCCGGAGCGACCCTTTTTCCATTTGGTAGATCGCTTCGGCTGAAGTGCCGCCCGGGGAGGTGACCATGTTCCGGAGTTCTGCGGGATGTTTGTGTGATTCGATGGCGAATTTTACCGAACCGAGCATGGTTTCCTGAACGAGTACCTTGGCCATGTCGCGGGAAAATCCGAGATGGACTCCTGCGTCCGTCAATGCTTCCATGACCATAAAAATATAGGTCGGCCCTGTCGCCGAGAGCGAGGTTGCCATGTCGATCATGTTTTCGGTCTCGACAAACAGCTCTTTGCCAAGCGCCGCGAGGATCTCGCGGACGTGCCCGCGTTCGGTATCAACCACAGCCTCAGTACATGTCCACGCAGTTATTCCCGCACCGATCTGCGAAGGCGTATTCGGCATCGCCCGGACGATCTTCGCCGTGCCGAGTTCGTCCGCCAAATGCTCGATCCTCGCTCCAGCGACTACGGACAAAACAAGCTGATCAAGATGCAAAACACCGCGTAGGTCACTCAAAACGCGAGCCAGCCGCTGCGGCTTTACACAGATCAAAACCGCCGAATTCTCATGTACTACAACGGCTTTTGCTGCGTCTGCATTGCTTTCAAATACCGCAACTCCATACTTTTCCGCGAGTTCCGCCCGCCGCGATTCGCGCGGATGACTTGCCGCAATGTTCTTTGGGTCAACCAGTTCTCGCCGCAGCAACCCCGCGACCATCGATTCTCCCATCACGCCGCAGCCGATAAATGCTAAATGCAGATCCGTCAGTTCGTTTGCCATCATGAAAGTTTAGATCGAATGCGACAGAAATGCGAGTGTGAGTGAAAGTGCCAGGCCGCCAAGCCCGCCCGTTGATAACTCGCGTTTCGGCCCGTAGATTGGTACGCTTTAATGTGAAATGATCGAAATTCGCAAGGCGGAAGAACGTGATAAGCCGATGGTCTGGCAGATCATCAAAGCTGTGATCGCGGGCGGTGACACTTATGTGTTCTCACCGGATGCGACAGAAGACGAGATGATGGCGTTCTGGTTCACGCCGGACAAGCACAATTATGTCGCGTTTGATGGCGGTGAGATCGTGGCCACATTTTGGCTGCGGGCTAATAACCCCGGCCTTGGCAAACACGTCGGCAACGCCGCCTACATGGTAGCCCCGGCCGCGGCGGGCAAAGGCATTGGGAAACAGATCGCCCTGTGGTCGCTCGATGAGGCTCGGCGATTAGATTTCACGGCGATGCAGTTCAATTTCGTCGTCAAAAGCAACACGGTCGCTGTCCGCCTCTGGCAAAAGCTCGGTTTCGAGATCATCGGCGAGATACCGGATGCTTTTGTCCACTCAAAAAACGGCCTGACGAATGCGTACATTATGTACCGTAAGTTATAATTGCCGTTTTATTATGAGCATCGATGAACAACTCGAATACTTAAAAAAAGGCACGGTCGATCTGATCCGTGAGGAAGATCTGCGTAAGAAACTTGAGCGATCGGCAAAGACCGGAAAACCGCTGCGCGTAAAGCTCGGGCTCGATCCGACGGCGCCGGATATTCATGTCGGACATACGGTCGTGATCCGCAAACTTAAGGCGTTTCAGGACCTCGGGCATACGGTGATCTTTTTGATCGGCGATTTTACCGGGATGATCGGCGACCCTTCGGGTAAGAACGTGACGCGGCCGCCGCTTTCGCGGGAGGAGATCAATATAAATGCCGAGACGTACAAACGGCAGATGTTCAAACTGCTCGATCCTGAGAAGACAGAACTGCGTTTTAACGGCGAATGGCTCGATAAATTTACGGCTGCCGATTTTGTAAAACTCTGTGCGAAAACGACGGTCAAACAGATCCTCGAACGCGACGATTTTACCAAGCGAATGGCCGAGGAAAAGCCGATATCGTTGCATGAGTTGCTGTATCCATTAGTGCAAGGCTATGACAGCGTCGCCCTGAACGCAGATGTCGAGCTCGGCGGTACCGATCAAAAATTTAACCTCCTGATGGGCCGCAACCTCCAGCGTGAATACGATCAGGAGCCGCAGGTCATCATAACTACCCCGCTACTCGAGGGCCTCGACGGCGTCCAAAAAATGTCGAAGTCGCTGGGCAATTACATAGGCATAGAAGACGCACCCAATGAGATGTTCGGCAAAATAATGTCGATCTCGGATGATCTGATGTGGAAATACTACGAGCTGCTGACGGACGTCAGCGTATCTGAAATCTCAAATATCAAGTCTGGAATTTCAAACGGCCGTAATCCGCGCGATATTAAGGTAGACCTTGCCAAGCTAATAATCGGTGATTTTCATTCAAGTGCAGATGCCGCCGCCGCCGAAGAAGATTTCGTAAAACGCTTCGTCCAAAAAGAAGTGCCCGACGAGATCGAAGAAAAACAGGTCGCTGCCGGAACTTACGCTCTTTCACAATTGCTCGCCGACACCGGCCTAGCCGCCTCAAAAGGTGAAGCCCGCCGTCTCATCGAACAAGGCGGAGTGAAGGTAAACAACCAAAAAGCAACCGCAGCAAATGCGGAGATCGCAATCGGTTCAGAAGGTATTTTGTTGCAGGTCGGAAAGCGGAAATTCTTGAAGGTCGCAGGAGATGCTTGAGTTGCTCATCAAACCAACCGTTAAGCTGGCTCTGCCACTAACCATTTTGATAATTATGGCGTTTGGCTGCGATGCCTGGGTCAATGTCACTGTGAGAGTGGTTGATGAAAATGGGAATAACCTGTCGAAAGCTATTGTAATAATTAGGCAAGGTGACAATAATGTTTTTGAAAAAGAAACGGATTTGGGCGGATTAGTCCACGTAAATAGTAATGTTTGTCCGATGCCCGGATGCTCGTCTGACTTTTCGGTTACGGCTTCTAAGAGCGGATACCTAACCGCTACAAAACATTTTGTTCGGGGTAAAAATCATAACGGGACCGAGGAGACTTTGGTCGTTGAACTTAAAAAGGAGTAATTCTTATGGTCTGTGATCGCTAACGGCGATATGGAATGATTAAAGGAATTTTGTCATCCCTTCTTTCTGTTCAAGTTATTTCAAATAGCATCTTCTGTCGAAATATTCTAATCTAAACCAAACAGATGAGAACTGCCGCACCAAAACGGGTTAAGCTGTCCGAACGCATCAACGCCTTTGTTGCTCAGGAAACTCCGCTGCGCAATATGGCTGGCAACTGGTCAAAAAAGGCCAGGGTCGCGATGGACGAGGCGAACAGCCTTTCGCTTGAACGGGTGCAAATAACGCTCAAACGCCTACCCAAAAAGCTCGACGGATTTAAGATAATTCAGCTTTCGGACATTCACCATAGCCCGTTTACAGGGCTTGAATATATCGAGCGTGTGGTAAAGGTCGCCAATCGTTTGCGGCCTGACATGTTCCTTTTGACGGGTGATTACGTCTCTCATGAGCGCGAATACATCGCTCCGGTCGCCGCTACGCTGGCTAAATTGAAAGCGCGTTATGGCCCTTATGCCTGTTTAGGAAACCACGATCATTGGACCGACGCTGATCTCGTCACACATCTATTTCGCGGCGAAGGCATTACGATGCTCGTGAACGAAGGCATCAGGATCGAGGCTCGCGGAGCTTCGTTCTGGCTTGGCGGTGTCGACGATTATATGGTCGGCAAAACGGATGTTCCGGCCGCGTTAAAAGGTTCGTTTCCCGACGAAATGAAATTACTACTCGCCCACAATCCGATCATATTTCGCGAAGCCGCACGCATGGGGATCGACCTCACGTTGAGCGGTCACACGCACGGCGGACAGATCAAAATTCGCGACGAAGAAAAGCGCATTCTCCCGCGACGCAAATTTAGTGCGGGTTTGTACGAACGAAAAACCTCGCAGCTATACGTTACGCGCGGCATCGGAACCGTTGTTGTGCCGATGCGTTACCAATGCCCGCCAGAGATCTCTTTATTGGAGCTCAGAACAGCGGAATGAGCGAATCACAGATTTCAACAAAAGTCCTTACGATCCCCAATCTCCTGACCTTTCTGCGGATCGGGCTGATACCGGTGTTTGCGATCTTGCTTGTATATCAACGCGAAGGCTGGGCTCTCATCGTTTTTACCATCGCGGGAGTTTCGGACGGTATAGACGGATTTGTCGCGCGGCAATTCAAACAGGAATCCGAGCTAGGGACGATCATCGATCCGATAGCCGACAAACTCCTGATGACGACGGCCTTTATCATGCTGACCATGTCGAGCGTTGTCGGCACACCGCGTCATTTGCCGGTTCCGTTTTGGGTGACGGCCTGCGTCATCGGGAGAGATATAGCGATTGTCGCCGTAGCCGGAGCGATCAATGTGATGACGGGATTTCGCGGATTCAAACCTTCGTGGCTTGGTAAGGCTAGTACGTTTGTTCAGGTAGTCGGCGTGATAGCGATCCTGGTCGCGGCGGTTTTTCCAGAGCTTCGAGGTTTTTATCTGCCGACGGTCTACACGACGGTAGCGGGATTTGCCGTCTTCTCAGGCATCCACTATATCTTTCACGTCGCCAAACTGATGCGTGAAGCTGAAAAAGTATAAAGGCCTCACATTCACGCAAAGCCTTTCCCAATCCAACAATTAAAATTTGTCCGGTTCCGGCAGCGGCGTCTGGTTGACGTAGTTGATGTATTCGGGCAAACCAACGTCGGTCTTTTTCACAAACTTATACACTTGGGCCAGACGGCTTTTCAAAACGTCTTTATTCGCCGCACCTTCCGCGTCGGCCCGCTTTGACGCACGGGCGTAGGCATCGAGCATCAGTTCGAGGGCTTTCGCAACACGGTCGGTCAACGCATTTGCCTCGGCTTCGTTCACTGGTTTCGCCGCGACCTTTGCTTTTAATTCATTACCGAGTTTTTCGTAAACATCTTCGTAATAAAGCGCGATCATATTATAGGGCAGGGAATTTTCCTTGATCGGCGATTCCAATTTTATCGCTTTGTAAATGCTCTCGGCACCGGCTTTCTTGTCGGTATTCGACAAAAGCGTGCCCTCGATATAGTAGAGCCAAGCGGTCGCTTCGGGCTTGTCCTTGAACGGGGCGTAGTTGCTTGGCGTTGTTCCCGCTTCCAAGAGTTCTGTCCCCTTCTTTGCGGATGAGATCGTGTCGTCGGAATACGCTTTTTCGCCCGCACCCAATGCGTTATAGCCGGCATAGGTCAGATTTAGCAAAACCTCGACATTGTTTGGCTCATCGGCGAGAATTTCTTTACCGAGCGAAAACGCGTTCGCAAACTTGTTGCCATCAACTGCTTTGTAGAATTCGCTTAAGCGATAACGGTGAGCAAAGTCGCGTATTTTCTTGACGTTATCATTCTTTTCACTACCAAACCGCGTCAAAAATTCCTTGCTCGTTTGATATGCCTTATCCTTATCTTCAGGTTTTGAACTGTTCGAGAGTGTCGCAATTTCCTTTAACAATTCGTCCTTCGACCGCTCCTTTTGAGCGAATCCGGACGCTACAAATAAAACCACCATCAACGTCAGAGTGGCGGTTGAAAACAGATTCTTCATTTACGTAATAAAACTCCTAAAATTAAATTATTTTGCAAATATAACAAACCGCGATTTGTTTGCCCACGACAACATTCAATTATTTTTAACGCTCTCTTAGGTTCAACAAAAACGGGCTTTTGAAAGCAACCTTTGGATGCAGTTTCTAAACAAAACGTACGAAAAATCACCACTTGTTAGCAAAATTTGAAAATGCTATGTTTTGCGATATTTCGTTAATACCAAAGAAATTAGACTGCGTACATTCAGCCCTTGCCGAATCATCAGCCAATAAATGAGGAGACCATCACGTGACAATTCGTAATTTTCGGTCCAGATATTACTGTCTATTAATTTCAATTTTAGTCCTGTTTACGTTCGCGAACATCGCTGCGGCGAATACGGGTGACAAGCAGCGATCGGCGAGAAAAAATTCCGATCGCAAAACCCTGCTTTGGCGCGAACTGAGCGAACGACCGTCGCCCAGAGTTTCACGCCGGTCGACACAGGAGGTGTTTCGCGTTTTTAGACTAAATCGCACCGCTTTTGATGCTCCGGCCTTGACCGCTCCGCTCGAATTTACCGAGGACGCAGGAAATAGAACGACGATCATCGAAATTCCGATGCCGGACGGTAAATTGTCAAGGTTTCGGCTCGAACTGTCGCCGATGCGTATCTGTAGGAAGAATTCGACCTGAATGCGAACGGAGCGACCGGCAGTGTTCCGAATCCGAATGTGCCGAATCCGAATAATCAGAATCCGACGCGAAACAACACCGACGTTGACAGCGATAATAACGGCACCGTCCGCCCGATCCTGCGTGCGTACAACGCCTCGACATCCGGAGCCCGCACGTTCCCGTCGATGAACTATATATTTAATACGGCAAACAACGATCCTGCGGGTAGCAACCAGCCTTCACTGACCTACACTGGAACTTTGCCAAACGCTCCGGGTGCCGGTTCAACCAACGGCTATGTCTGCGCTCCGGCTGAAACCTGCGTTCGGGGCGAACGCCTTCCGAGCATTGGCAGGACGATGGTCTTCCGCGTTATCGCACGCGACAACAACGCTGCGGGCGGCGGCGTGGCTGACGCTCAATCGACGGTCACCATCAACGGCGCGACCGGCCCGTTTCGAGTAACAGCACAAAACACGCTCTTGCCTGTTATTTGGCAGGGCAATACGACGCAGACGGTGACGTGGGATGTAAATGGTTCGAATGTCGACGCTGCCAACGTCAAGATCTCGCTCTCGACTGACGGCGGGCTTACCTTTCCGACAACAATTCTTGCCTCGACACCGAACGACGGCACGGAGAATATAACCGTTCCCAATCTGCCGACGACCACCGCACGGATCAAGATCGAGGCGGTCGGTAATATCTTCTTTGATATTAATAATGTCAACTTCACGATCACGGCTGCCTCCGCGGCTCCGGCCTTCGTCAGCGGACGCATTGTGACGGCGGACGGTCGCGGGATCTCGCGGGTTCGCGTCGCTCTTGCCGGTCAAAACGGCGAGACACGAACGGCGATCACAAATGCCTTTGGCTACTATCGTATTGATGATATCGAATCAGGACAGACATACGTGTTGACAGTTTCGGCAAAACGCTTTACCTTTGCTCAGCCGTCGCGTTTGATATCCGTTGAAAGCGACATTACGGATGCGGATTTTGTTTCAAACGAGTAGTGCAAACGATCGGTTTTAACTCGTGCCGGAAAGGGAATTATCAATTCTCTTTCCGGCATTTTTGCGCCCTAATTTAAACTTGACAACAACACACTCAAGTATTATATTCTCTTTAGGCTCAAGTTGGCAGGTTTTTATTTGCGAGCCTCGCAATAATTTAGACGGAGAATATATATGAGCAAAATTATAGGTATCGATCTGGGAACGACAAATTCGGTTGTCGCCGTTATGGAAGGCGGCGAGCCGATCGTCATTACGAACAGCGAAGGCGGACGCACGACGCCGTCGGTCGTGGCATTTGCCAAAGATGGCAACCGCCTCGTCGGTCAGGTCGCCAAGCGTCAGGCAGTGACAAATCCTGAAAACACGCTGTATTCGATCAAGCGTTTCATGGGCCGCCAGTTTGGCGAGGTTTCGGAAGAGATCAAACAGGTTCCTTACAAGGTCGAAAAAGCGGGAAATGGTGATGTCAGCATCAATGTTGACGGCAAACAGTTTAGCCCGCCCGAGATCGCGGCGATGGTTTTGCAGAAACTCAAGCAGTCTGCTGAAGATTATTTGGGATCGAAAGTCGAAAAGGCCGTGATCACGGTTCCGGCATATTTTAATGACGCTCAGCGTCAGGCGACCAAAGACGCCGGTAAGATCGCCGGACTCGAAGTGCTGCGTATCGTCAACGAGCCGACCGCAGCCGCACTGGCTTATGGACTGGACAAAAAGAAGGACGAGATCATCGCGGTATTCGACTTTGGTGGCGGTACGTTCGACATCTCGGTCCTTGAGGTTGGCGAAGGCGTTGTCGAGGTTAAATCGACCAACGGTGACACGCATCTCGGCGGTGACGATGTCGACGAAGTCTTAGTCGGGTGGATCATCGAGGAATTTAAAAAAGATCAGGGCATCGACCTTCACAACGACAAAATGGCGCTTCAGCGTCTGAAAGAGGCCGGTGAAAAGGCCAAGGTCGAGTTGTCGAGTGCGATGGAAACCGAGATCAACCTGCCGTTCATCACGGCTGATGCTTCGGGGCCGAAACATCTGGTGATGAAGCTCACGCGTTCGAAATTTGAGCAGCTCGTCGAGCCTGTCCTCAAGCGATTGATGGGACCGGTTGAACAGGCCATTAAAGATGCTGGTCTAACGCCCAAGGATATCGAGGAGATCGTGCTCGTCGGTGGTTCGACTCGTATTCCGAAGGTTCAGGAAATGGTCAAAGAATTCTTTGGCAAAGAGCCGAATAAATCGGTCAACCCGGACGAAGTCGTTGCTCTCGGAGCTGCGGTCCAGGCCGGTGTTTTGGGCGGTGAGAAGACTGATATTCTGCTGCTCGACGTTACGCCTTTGAGCCTCGGTATCGAGACGCTCGGCGGTGTTTCGACGGCGATGATCCAGAAAAACACGACCATTCCGACACGCAAATCCGAGATCTTTTCGACTGCTTCGGACAATCAGACTTCCGTCGAGGTTCACGTTTTGCAGGGCGAAAGGCCGATGGCTTCGGACAATAAGACGCTCGGCAAATTCCACCTCGTCGGCATTCCGCCGGCACCACGTGGCGTGCCGCAGGTCGAGGTGACGTTCGATATTGACGCTAACGGTATCGTGAACGTTTCTGCAAAAGACGTCGGCACCGGCCGCGAGCAGAAGATCACGATCACTTCGTCGTCCGGTCTCTCCAAAGAAGAGATCGACAAGATGATGAAAGACGCCGAGTCACATGCAGGTGAGGACGAGAAGAAAAAGGCAGAGATCGAAGCCCGCAACCGCCTGGACGGCTTGATGTATAGCGTTGAGAAGACCTACAGCGAGAACAAGGACAAGCTCGACGATGCGTCAAGCACCGAGCTCGAAGCCGCGATCGCCGAATCCAAAACGGCACTCACCGGTAGCGATGTGGATGCGATGAACACGGCGTTCGACCGCATCCAGACGGCGTCCCATAAGTTGGCTGAGGTCCTCTACGCGAACACGGCTTCGCAGGAAGGCGGAGCGGCTCCCGACGAACAGGCATCATCGGCAACCGCCGGTGCCGATGGCGATAGCGGCACTGCCGCATCCGACGACAACGTCATCGACGCCGAATATGTCGATGTCGAAGAAGAGAAAGACGGCGACAAAAAATAGTCGTTTGTGTGTTATAAATAATGAGCGGCGGTGTGCATCTCGCCGCTCATTTTTAGAGATATGCAAGTTATCGAAATCGACGACATTCTAGCGGCCAGGGCGAATGTTATCGCTAGAACTGAAAACAGGAGTCTTTCTGAATTTGTCAGCGTGTCGCTTCTGGAAACGCTGGAACGGAAAGCTCATGATCTTTCGGACGAAGATAAGATTAAACGTTTTGCAGCGAGTTATCAGAAGTTTCCAGAACGGGTAGAAGATTACGAGATTTGGGAAAGTGAACAGGTTTGGGAGGAAGAATGATTCAGGGTGAAGTCTGTTGGTACACATTCAAAGAACCCAACAAGAAGCGACCTGTATTAATTCTGACTCGAAACGACCTCATCCCTCTTCTAAATGTGGTTTCGGTTGCCGAGATCAGCTCGACGATTAGGGAAAACAACGCCGAAGTTTGGCTTGAAGAAGCCGATGGCATGCCGCAACGGTGTGCCGTAAACTTGACGAATATCCAAACCGTTAACAAGACGAAGTTAGGCGAATCCATAACACTTCTCTCGGCTGAGAAGATGAGCGAGTTACGGCTGGCGATCGAATTTGTCTTCAATTTAAGAAAGCTTTAGATTTCTTGAGCCTAACACATGGCCAAAAAAGATTACTACAACATTTTAGGCGTTAAAAAAGACGCGAAAGCGGACGAAATTAAGAAATCGTACCGCCGTTTGGCGCGCAAACATCATCCGGACGTGAATCCGGGGGACAAGGCGTCGGAGGACAAATTCAAAGAGGTCCAAGAGGCGTACGACATTTTGTCGGACGAGAAAAAACGTAAGGTTTTCGACCGTTTTGGTTATTATGCCGATAATCTCGACGTAAATTCGCCATTCTCTAGCGGGCCGACTAGCAGTGGCGGAGGCGGGGCGGCGGGCTATGATTTTTCGGGATTCGATTTTTCGACCGGCCCGACGAGCGGCGGCGGTTCTAGTTTTCGCGATATCTTTTCCGATCTGTTCAGCGGCGGAGGAGGCAGCAGCGCAAAAGCACAGCCGGAACCTCCGCGTGCGATGCCTAAAAAGGGGCGCGATATAGAGATACCGCTTGCCCTTAGTTTCGAAGAATCATTCACCGGCCTGACGACAAATATAACAGTCAATCGCAGCGAACAATGCTCGCGATGTCAGGGCGCGGGTGATACCGGAGGCCCGGTCGTGACGTGTCCGACTTGCAAAGGCAAAGGTCAGGTGATGCGGACTGGCGGTCGTCTGCAATTTTCACAGGAATGTCCCGACTGTGAAGGCACGGGACGCCGCCGTCAGCCATGTTCGGTATGCAACGGCAAGGGCGTGACGCCAAAGAGCGAGCAGGTCAAGGTGAAAATTCCGGCTGGTGTCGACACGGGTTCGCGTGTTCGCATTCCGAAGAAGGGGCATGGCGGACGCCTGGGTGCCGAGCCGGGTGATCTGTTTATCTTGACCAACGTTGGCAAGCACAAATTTCTCGAACGCAAAGGCGATAACATTTACATAACCGTTCCGATCACGGTCTCCGAGGCCGCCCTTGGCACCAAGATCGATGTTCCGACCGTCGAAGGTAAGGCTCAACTCAAGATTCCATCGGGAACAGAATCGGGCCAGAAGTTTCGCTTAAGAGAACGCGGTTTCCCGTCATTGCGAAATCCGACGCTCCGCGGCGATCAGTTTGTCGAGGTGAAGATCGCCTTGCCGCGTGTCATTTCCGAAGAGACAAAAGATGTCTTGCGTGAATTTGAAAGGCTGAACCCCGAAAATCCGAGAAAGGTTATCGGTTTAGAATAATAGCTCTGTTTCGTTGTTCCACTTGTTTTGTGTGAGGTGGAACAGAACAAAACAGAACATGGATGGTTCGTTGAGAAGTCGGACATCAACCAAATCGTGAAAACACGTATTCGAACATATACGATCAGTGCAGTTGCGGAAATGTACGACATTCATCCGCAGACTCTGCGTTTGTATGAGCGCGAAGGCCTTTTGCTGCCGTCGCGATCGGTCGGCAATACGCGTCTGTATGAAGATAGCGACCTCGAACGCCTCGAGATCATTCTTTCTCTTACGCGCGAACTCGGCGTCAACCTCGCCGGTGTCGAGATCATTTTGAACATGCGTGCCAAAATGGACGAGATGCAGCGGGAGTTCGAACGCTTTTTTGAATATCTCAAAGATCACGCCAGCGAATTCTCACGCCAGAGCGAGGCTTTCTCGTCGAGCGAAGCCCTCATTCCTGTCTCACGCCTTAGGGTTATCAGGACCCAAACCACAGCCCATGCCAACGCACTCGCCGACGAAGAAATCGGCTGATGTTTTGGCAGTTTTCTCGTGCGTAGTGGTATTACCAATCAGTTAACTTTTGCCCTCGCATATTTTGCTTTCCGCACGTTTTTGGGGTAGCATTCTAAGATTCTCAAAGATTACATTTTCGTTAGGAGTTATCGATGTTTGGAAGAATTTTGTCACGCAATTTTGCGTTGGTTTTAATACTGGTTGCTTCGAGTTTAGTAGCTCTTGGCCAGGATCTTGACGATGTCACGATCTCAGGTAGAGTGCAGGATACCAATGGGCTCGCCGTCGTCGGTGCGACCATCACGGTCACGTCGGTCACTACCGGCGAGGTCAGGACGCTGACGGCTGATAGTGAAGGACGTTATCGTTTCCTGAAACTAAAGCCGGGTACTTATAAGGTAAAGGCGACCGCAAGCGGGTTTGGTGCTCAAGAGACGCCCGATATCCCGACGATCTCGGCTCAGAACGAAGTCCGCGATTTCAAACTTGCTCCGGCATCCGTTACTGCCGAACAAAATGTGACCGTAACCGGTGATGAAGGACCTGTTGTTGATACATCCAGGACGATCGTCGGAGGAACGATCGCCGAACGCGAGATCGAAGAGATCCCAAACACGAGTCGCAACGCTCTCGATCTAGTTTTGACGCTTGGCGGCACATCCGAAGAGCAGCTTTCAACCAGCGGCCTCGCCGAAGACAGAAATGCCAATCCGAGCTCTGCTCCGCTGGAACAGGGCAATTTCTCGATCTCAGGCGGAACCGCATACTCCAACAACATCACAATCGACGGACTCGATAACAACGACGACCGCTCATCGCGCGACCGTTTTCAGCCTTCGCTCGAATCGATCGCCGAAGTTCAGGTTATCTCCAATCAATTCTCGGCTGAGTATGGCCGTGCATCGGGTGGACGAATCAATCTGAGAACGCGAGCCGGCGGCAATAAATTCCGCGGACGTGCTTTTATGTTTTTCCGGGACGATTCGCTAAATGCGAACAGTTGGTACAATAACAGTCGTGCGATCCCTCGTCCGGATCTGCGTGAGATAAATCCCGGATTCTCATTGAGCGGCCCGATCTGGAAAAACCGTACGTTCTTCGCCGCGACCTACGAATACAACAAACTAGACGATACAACTCTGATCGACACCTATATCCCGGTTGTAGCAAATCCCCGGTATACTCTGCCGACGCCGAATGGAACCGGACAATTTTGCGACAGCGCGACGGTTGCCGCGTGTACCGCGGTTCCCCCGACCGCCGGTTTTGTATCGCCTTATACAAATCTATACGATACGCCCAACCAGAATCATACTCTGACCGGGCGTGTCGATTCCCGTTTGTTTAAGGGCAACGATATCACGTTCGGCATCCAGTTTGCCGACCGCAACAACAAACGGACCAACGGAACGGCTACAACCCGTATTGAGAATGCTTTCCAATCAAAGAACAACAATACGATCGCCTATAACGTTACCGACAACCAGGTTTTTGGTGCGGTCGCGGTCAATCAGATCCGTGCCCAATGGTCGCAGTTCAAGCCTAGCTACCAGACGGCAACACCGGACGATCCGGTCGTTTTGGTCGGTTTTCGAAATCCGATAACTAATGCAGTTCAGACGCTGATCGCCGGCAATTCAACGACAAGCACATCGCAGAACTTCTCGGATTCACGAAATGAAACGCGTTTCCAGATTCAGGATTCGCTAACGTATATCTGGAAGAACCATACATTCAAGGCCGGAGCTGATATCCAAAACGTTAATTCCAAGGTTCGCGGGCTTGGCGATGCTACGGGTACATTCAATTTTGGCAGTGTGCTGCAATACTCGAACAATCAGGTTACACGCTACAGACAGAATTTCGGTACTGCTCAGGATGTTGAAAATACGTACTACGGTATGTTCTTCAACGACGAATTCAAGCCATGGGCAAACGTCACGATGAGTGCCGGCGTTCGTTATGAGCGGGAAACTGCGGTTTCGGATACCAATAATTTTGGCCCGAGATTCGGCGTTGCGTGGGACCCGTTCAAAACGGGTAAAGGCGTCATCCGGTTCGGTACCGGTATTTTCTACAACCGCGTGCTGCTCCGAACTGTCGGCGATTCGATTCAAAACAGTGGCGGTACGTTAGTTTCATTCGACTCGAATACGATCGGAACGGCGGCAACCGACGTTCGCCGTATCCCTATTTTGAATGCAATTTCGGCGGCCTTCCCCAATAGCTATCCATCGACAACCGAACTGAGGGCGTTGGTAGTGGCCGCGTGTGCGACGATCACGACCACTTTGCCATGTAATCAAAACACCGGCTTTTCGGTGGGCAATCTTTCGAGTGCGGGCAATCCGCTCCGATCGGTCGATGCAAATCTGAAGATTCCGGAAAGCTATCAGTTCAATGTCGGTTTCGAACGCGAAATATTCAAGGGCTGGGTCTTTGAGGCAAATTATACTTACAACAAAACGGTTCATCTCTGGCGTGATTCGAACCCGAATGCGCCACGCCTTCCATCCGGTTTTGCTGACTGGACAGCGTATTTGCTGGCAAATCCGTTCGATCTGTCGCCGACGCGTCGGTATACCTTTTATTTGGGTAGCACGGGCGATGGCAGCGGACTCGCAACCACGCAGGGCGGTACGACAGCATGCGGAACGACAACGGTCAACTGCTTTGTCAATCTAAACACCACCAGCACGACAGCGACCGCTCCGGCCGTTGCCGTCACGGGTCAGAATAATAACGCGACCGGCGGCCCGATCGGTATTGCTCTCGCGGCGATCGCCCGTTTTCGACCTGATCAAACGGTCGAGGAAACGTCGCGGATCGGTTCGCGTGGAAACTCGCTCTATCAGGGATTGATCCTCGAATTGCGCAGCCGTTATCGCCAGCTTGGGCATGGTTTTGGAGCGTCGTTCCGTGCTGTCTACACGCTTTCGAGTACGAAAGACGACGGTCTGAACAATACTTCAAATGCTGAGATCAACGGTGATTTTACCCGTGAATGGGCACGCAATCTACAAGATCGCAGACACCGTGTGGCGTTCACTGCTTCGATTCAAACGCCGCAGTGGTTCGGCCGTTTGAAATTCTCACCGCTTCTTCGCTGGGGCAGTTCGTCGCCCTTTAATCTGGGTGCCGGCGGAACCGATCGAAACCTCGATGATGTCAGCACGGATCGCCTGAATTTCAGCGGAAACGTGAAGGACATCAAATATCGCGAACCAGGGTCGCCGATTCCTGATGCTCTGCTTGCCCAATTCTCATTACAACCGATCGGTGCTAAGAGCGGCAACTTACCGCGAAATTCAGGGACCGGGCCAAATCTGTTTACGTTCGATCTGAATGTGACCCGCGAATTCAAGTTTGAAAAGCGGTTCCGCATCAGGCCCGTTATCGAGTTTAACAACTTGTTCAACGCCTCTGTTTTCAGCTTTGGATCGGAGTTCATCGATTTTCAGGCGTTGCGAAATGACGGCACGGCTCCGACCGCCGCACAGACATTGGCACGCCAGAATTTCCTCGTCCCGACACGAACCTACCGCCAACGCGAGATCAGGCTCGGTGTCCGGTTCGATTTCTAACTCAACGGAACGCGGACTGCTCGTCTGCTTTTGACTTAATCTAAAACGCGGCGGGGTTCTTATCTCACCGCGTTTTTTTTGTTAAGAATTATAGATAAAGCCTCGTGAAAACTTAATGACTTCGTCTCATCAGATATGCTAAATTAAGATGTTGAACATTTTTGTTCACTTGAGTTATATGGATCAAGTTTTAGCTGAGCCAACTATTCCGTTTACCGAGACGTCGATCGAATCGGTGCTTCTCGATGCCGACTTGTTTGTAAAATATAGCTCACCCGAAAAGGCGTTTGGCCTGCTCCGCGATGCCATTGACCGCAGCCCGCGTTCGATCAGTCTGCGCGAGAAAATGCGTGACATTTCGGTCCGCCAGAAAAATCTCAACGAAGCTGCGCGACAATGCCTCGCCCTCGTCAGCCTGTATATCGGCCGCGAAGATTTTGACGTCGCCTACGACCGTTTGCAAGAGGCAAAACTTCTCGACCCGCGTATCTCGGTCGCACCAGGTCTTGAAGCGATCCGCCGGGCCCGCCGCCCGGATTTCGCGACCGGCCGCGAAAAATCTTCGCAACAGGTCCGCACCGATGTCACCTTCGCGGGCAACCTCGCTTACGTCAACGTTTTCGACGCCGTCCAGGTTATCGAAAGCGCCAAAATGACGGGGTTGCTCGTGATCAAATCTGACATGCATCTAGCCAACGTTGCCTTTAACGAAGGCAAGATCGTTGACGCCGAATGCAACGGCCACAATGGCATTCCGGCCTTTCGCGAGATCATCGAGATCAACGGTGGCACGTTCGAATTTTCGACCTCAGACAACGAATTCCCGGTCGTAATCAACATCACAAGTAATACCAATTTCCTCCTCGATTGCCTCACCGAACTCGACAACGAACGCGCCGAAAAGCAGGGCTTGCGAAATGTCGGCGACGAGATGATATAGGTTGACTTCGCCCCCCTTTTTACGCAAAATATAGTGTTCCTTCAATCGAACAGCACTATAGGATGTTTAAACTTCAGCGCCTAGAAATAACCGGATTCAAGTCTTTTGCGGATTACACCGAGATCGTTTTCACCGGAAACGGCATCACTGCCGTCGTCGGTCCGAATGGCTGCGGCAAGTCCAACGTGTCCGATGCGATTTCGTGGGTCCTCGGCGAACAGCGTGCTAAATCGCTTCGCGGCGGCGAGATGAAAGATGTCGTTTTTGCCGGAACCAAAAGCCGAAAGCCGGGCGGGATGGCCGAGGTCGTTTTGCATCTGGTTCGTGATGACTCGGTTGATTTTGGCGATGATAACGAACTCGAAGATATCGATGAGGCCCTCAGCGGAATCGATGAAATGGCCGTCGATATGGACGAGATCGAAGGCATCGAGGAAGTTGACAGTGAGCAGTTGGCAGTCGGTGGTGAAGAAAATGGCCACGAATTCGGTCAGATCGAACCGGAAGTCGAAGTAGAGACCGTCATGGCCGCGCAGGTCGGTTCAATCCAGACGGTTGAGAAAAAGATTAAGACCAAACGCCACTGGCGTCCCCGTTCGTTCGCTCTCGATTTTGCTCCGGGCGAGGCGGTTTCGGTTACGCGACGGCTTTATATGTCGGGTGAGAGCGAATATCAGCTCAATGGAAAGAATTGCCGTCTTCGCGATATTTCAGATCTATTTGCCGGCACCGGACTTTCGGGTTCGCACTACGCGATCATTGAACAGGGCCGCATTGGCCAGATACTATCCTCAAAGCCGGCTGACCGACGCAATCTGATCGAGGAAGCCGCCGGAATCTCAAAATTCCGAACCCGGCAGCGCGCTGCTGAATCGCGACTCGATAGTGCCAAGACGAATCTAGGCCGTATCTCGGACATTGTTTCCGAGATCGATAAACAGGTCAATTCGCTTCGCCGTCAGGCCGCCAAGACGCGTAGATTCAAGATATTACAGGAAGAGTTCCGCGTTCTCCTCCGGCAGCTCTTTGCCGCCGAGGGCAAACACCTGACTGAACTTTCGGGGCAGCTTGAGATCGATCTCGCGAAAGCCGCCGAGCTCGAAGCCGGTTTGCACAATGAGCTTCTGGTCAAGGAAGAAGCCACCAAAGAATCGACTGTAACGGCCCGAAACGCCGAGGAAAGCCTCGCCGAATTGCGTAAGATCCACTCGACCAACGCGCTCGAACGCGACCGTGCCGAGCGTGAGCATATTTATAAAAGCGAGCAGGTCGTCAATCTTAATAACCGAATGGAGGTGCTGCACGGCGAGATCGCGGCGAGCGAACAGCGGCTTGCCTTGCTGACGACCGAACTCGAGCGTTTGCAGGAAGAGGAACAAAAGGAATCAGTTGAATTTAATCTGTCCGAGGCCGCTCTTCGCGAGGCGGATGAGATCCACGCTCGCGATGCCGAATCGCTTCGTGCGGTCGAATCCGCGATGGAACTTGTCCGTGCCGAATTGCTCCAGCACACTGCGGCGGGTGAGCGTTTTGACGAGATCGGGCGTCAGCTCGATATCAATCTCGATCGTCTGACGCAGCGGGCGGGTGGCCTTGAGGCGGAAGCAAAGCGTGCCGAGCAGACCTTTGCCGAGCACGAAAAGCAGGCATCGGAACTCGCCCATACGCTTTCCGCAGAAGAGAAAAAACTCAACGAACTGAACGCTGAAAAGGACGAATTGATGGCGGTAACGACCGCATCGCTCGAAGCTCTTCGTACTGCGGAATCCGCCCTCGACACGCTTAACGAAGAGCATTCTGCCAAACGCCATCGCCTCGCGACGTTGCTTGAACTTGAGGAAAAACGTGCGGTTTACACGCCGCAGGTTCAAAAACTGTTTGCCGAACAAAAGGCGATCGGCGTGAAACTCGCGGGTGTCCTCGCCGACAAATTGAACGTCGCTGAAAAGGCGGAAACTGCTGTTGAGACCTTGTTTGGCGATTATCTGCAAGCAGTTTTGGTCGAATCGCTTGACGATGCAAAACGCGTTTCTGCTTGGCTCAAATCCAACAATATCGGGCGTACGGCGATGCTGATACTGCCGAGCGGCGGCAAATCGACTGCGGTTTCGGACAGTAAAGGCGACACGATCGGTGAGAGCCTCGGCGTTTCGGCCGAGATCGCCGCGTTGCTCCGCGATGTGTTTCCGCGTGAGATGTCTGCACGGCTGGTTGACGATCTCGATGGTGCAAAAAGCAGTGATATTTTGATCAATCACGAGGGCGATCTGCTACTCGGAGGGCGTTTGTTTGTCGGCGGCAAACAGCGTTCGGATGGTAAAAATGAATCGTTGCTGGCCTTCAAACGCGAGCTCACCGGTCTCGAAAAAATCACCAAACGGCTCGCTTCCGAGATCGAAACGGCAAAAACCTCGACCGAAAAGGCTCGCCGCACCCTTGCCGACAATGAGACCAAGATGGTCGATCTGCAATCGCTCATCATCAAGGTCGATCGCGGCGTTCACGGCCTGCAGATTCAGGTCAGAACGGCCCGCGAAGAGATCGAGCGTGCCGAACGCCATCGCAAGGTCGTCGCTGACGAATCAGGCCAAACGGTAATCGAGATAGCCGAGCTTCGCCAAAAACGTGATGACGCTTTGTCCAATAAAAAGGCTGCTGATCTTGCGCGTGCCGAATCGACCGCCGCTCTCGAACGCATAGCCAAACAAATGGCCGATTCCCGCACGACGCTCGAAGCAGCAAGGTCGGTGCTCGATGAAAAACGCATGATCGCCGCCACTTCGAGCGAACGAAGACGTTCGGTACAATCGGCGCTTCGCCGCGTCGAGAATGAGGGCAAAGAGATCGAATCGCGACTGGCGATCCAAAATCTTGAGATCTCCGAGGCCGATGCCAAGGTAAAAGCCCTCCACGCCTCGATCACCGACATCACCGACCGCATCGCGAATGCAGGCGACGACGTTTCGAGAGAAAATGCCGAACTGACAGCAGCGATCAATGCTCTCGCGACCGCTCGTGCCAATTCAGACGCGACGAGCGAAGAGCTTGCCGAATTGAACCGCCGTCTCGGCGACGCCCGCAATGAGCGTGCGTCGATCGAGATCCGCCAAGCCGAGGCCGTTACGCAGCTCCGCAATACGGCCGAAAATTGCCAACAGGAACTGAACATCGCTCTCGCCGAGCTGGTCGAATAGATCGGA
>Ga0209023_10001113_pt1 | contig 37142 bp, 35 predicted proteins | sample LakOneMetagenome_FD_187468 | JGI IMG/M metagenome (GOLD analysis project Ga0209023, IMG submission 187468) | Freshwater and sediment microbial communities from Lake Erie, Canada (SPAdes) (version 2) | ecosystem: Environmental > Aquatic > Freshwater > Lentic | place: Lake Erie, Canada...
TACCGGCCAGCTCGAAGGCATCAACAACCGTATCAAGGTGATGAAGCGGATGGCTTACGGCTACCGGGACAGCGAGTTCTTTTTCCTGAAAATCAAAGCCGCGTTTCCCGGAAATCCGTGATGAACCGGAAAAAAACCTCCGGCGCTTACAGCACCCGGCGGTAAGTGGCGCGCACCAGCTCGCGGTCGCCGCAATCGAAGTGCCACCACTCGGTATTGATGCCGAAGAAGCCGGCCGCAAGCATGCCTTCGCGCAGCAGGCGGCGGTTGGCCACCTGTTCCTCGGTGAGCTCGCCGCTGAGCAGAAAGCCTTCTTCCAGCGCCGGGTGCGACAGGTTGGTCATGTCGTCGAAGCCGGTGCCCATGTCCAGTTCGCGCCCCGCTTCGTCGAGCAGGGTGAGGTCGAGCGCCATGCCGTAGGAATGGATCGAGCCGCGCGCCGGATTGGCCAGGTACATCTGCAGGCCGGTGCCCTCGAGCGCATCCCACAGCTGCTGCTGCACCCGCTGCGGGCGCAGGGCGTCGAGCACCAGGACCGTGTAGCCGGGGCGGCGCTGCACGAGCCAGGCCACCACCTTTTCCAGGGCTTCGGCGGCGTCGCGGTGCAGCCAGGCGCAATCGAAAGGCGAATACAGGTCGCGGCCGACGAAGTTGTTGGGCGTGGCGTAGCGCAGGTCGATCGCGATCCCGGCGATGCTGGTCAAATGGCGAAATTCGGGGCTGCCGGCGATGTCCTCGCTGGCCACGGTCAGGGTCATGTACTGAATTTTTCGAGACAGGCGCGCGCGGTCGCGCCGATACAGTTGGCCAGCTCCCGCGCCCCGTGCGACAAGGGGGAATGGCTGGCGCTCAGCAGATACAGGTGGACCGGCATCGCCGGCGACCACGGGCGGCACTGCACCTTGCCCGGGTCGGCCGAGGCGGCGGTGAAGGGATCGAGCACGGCCAGGCCGGCGCCGGCTTCGACCAGCGAACGGGCGATCTGGTAGGTCTGCACCACGGTGTGGTAGACCGGCTGCACGCCCTGCGCCTCGCAGGCCGCGACCACGATCTCGCCCAGCGGGTCGCCGTCGTTCAGGCCGATCAGCTCACCCTTGAGGCCATCGGCCGTAAACGGTTTGGCCAGCTCTTCGGCGTTCCAGGTGCCGGCGGGCGCCATCACCGTGAGGTTGCCGTGGGCGATGGGCTCGGCCACGATGCCGGGGTGGCGCGGGTCCTGCAGCGACAGCGCGAGGTCCGCTTCGCCCAGGCGCAGCGCGTTCACGATCTCGCTGGTGTGGTGGGTGGCCAGCTCGCAGCGCGCCTGCGGGAAGTCGCGCCGCCACACCGTCATCGCCTGCGGCAGCACGCTGATCGCGATGGTCGGCGTCGACACCAGGCGCACGGTCTCCACCGCGCGGCCCTTGAGGCTGGCGGCCAGGCGGCGGATGCCCTGCAGGTCGCGGTTCAGCTTCTCGGTCTCGGCGAACAGGCGGTGCGCCTCGGGCTTCGGATACAGCTTGCCGCGCACACGCTCGAACAGCGGCATGCCCAGCTGCAGCTCGGCGTGCTGCAGGACTTTCGTCACCGCCGGCTGCGAGATGTGGAGAACCTGGGCGGCACCGCTGATGGTACCGACCTGCATGATGGCGTGGAAAACTTCGATATGGCGCAGGCGCATCGCTTCATCCTTCAGTCAAGACATCCACGCACTACGTGGATTTTCCGAAGGATACAGGGAAAACCCGGTGGCGGCGATGGGTCACGGCGTGTTCACCACAGCCGGGTTGGCCGGCGCCGTCGGCAGCGGAGTCGGCGGTGTGGAGGGAGTCGGCACCGGGCTTGGCACGGCCGGCGTCGGCACCGGGGTCGGCGCGGCCGGGGCCGGCGCGGTCTCCGGCACGACCGGGACCGGCGGCGTGGCCGGCGGCAGCGGCGGCACCGGCGCGGTGATCATCGGGCTGGTGACGACCGGCAGCGGCGCATTGGCCGGCGTGGTCAGCACTTCCAGCAGCGCGGCGGTCTCGGCATCCGGATTGCCGGCAAAATCGGCCGGGCGGTACTTCATCTGGAAGGCCTGCAGCACGGTGCGGGTCTGCTGGTCCAGCAGGCCGGTCTGCTGGATACCGTAGCCGTGGGTGGCCAGCTTGCGCTGGAACCAGGCGACGTCCGGCAGGGTCGCGTCGAAAATCGGGCGCACGACGGCCACGCGGTTCGCGTCCGGCCACAGCACCAGGCCTTCCTGGGCCAGGCGCGCCCACGGGAACAGCGGACCCGGGTCCTGCTTGCGCTGGGGCGCGATGTCGCTGTGACCCAGCACGTTCTCGGGTGCGATGCCGTGGCGCTGGACGATGTCCTTCACGAGAGGGATCAGGGCATCCATCTGCGCCTGCGGGAAGGGATAGAACTGGCGGCTGCCGTCGCGGTTGACGGTGAAGCCCGGGTTGACGATCTCGATGCCGATCGAGCTGTTGTTGAGCTGGGTGTAGGCCTTCCAGCTCGACACGCCGGCGTGGTAGGCGGCCCGGTTCTCGTCCACCAGGCGGTAGATGATCGGCTGCTCGTGGTTCGTGACGAGGTAGTGAGCGCTCACCTGCTGCTCGGTCAGGATCTTGATCGAGCTCGGGTTGTCGGACACCGTGTAGTGCAGCACCAGGAAGCGCGCACGGCTCGACTGGCCCTTGGCGTTGTAGGTGGTGTCGATCTTCGGGCCGATCGGGGCGGTGGTGCAGCCTGCCAGCACGGACAGGACGAGCGGGATGGCGAGGAGGTGCAGGTTTTTCATCGGCGTCTCAGGAAGTGGAAGCCAGCCGCGCCGCCGCGTAATGGGCGCGCATGCCGGTCTGGGTCAGTATGGTATCCGCTGGCAGCGCCGCGCGCATGCTCTCGAGGATGGAAGGGTGCAGTTCGGCGGCGCGGCCGGCCAGCGCCACCGGACGCGGGCCGAAGCGCTCGACCAGGGCCCGGGCCAGGCGCGCCAGTTCGCGGCCCGCCTCGCGCAGGATGGCGGCGGCGGCCGGGTCGCGTTCGGCGGTGGCGGCGACCGCGATCGCCAGCTTGCCGACCTCGCCGCGCTCGCGGCCGTAGATGAACTGGCGCGAGAACGACCAGTCCGAGCCGCCCACGTGCTGGAACACGGCATGGGCCATGGGCGACGCTTCCCAGGCGCCGGGACGCTCGTCTTCCAGGCGCCAGATGTGGCGCAGCGCTTCGCGCGCGATCCAGAAGCCGCCGCCGCCGTCGTCCAGCACCACGCCGCGTCCGCCGGCGCGATGAAAGCCCTTGTGCTCGTCGATGTAGGCGCCGATCGAACCGGTGCCGGCATACACGAGGTAGCCCTGGCCCGGGCGGAAGCTGGCGAGGTAGGCGATCTCGATGTCGTTGCTGAGAACGACCGCGCTTGGCGCGAGGCCGAGCAGTTCGCCCAACGCGCGCTGCAGTGGACCGCCGTCGCCGCCGTAGCCGGTCACGCCGGCGCGCACCGCGCGCGGACGGCCGTGACGCAGCACGTCGCGTGCGATCGCCTCGAACGTCGCCTGCACCGATTCGCGCCCGTCGGAACTGGCCATCTGCAGGGCCGACAGGCCGCCCGCCGTGCCTTCGGCCACGATGCGGCCGTCCGGCTGCGCGAGGGCCCAGCGGGTCTGGGTGCCGCCGGCGTCGATGCCGAGGCCGAGATCCGGGTGCTGTTCAGGCTGGTGCATGGCTTGCATCTTACCCCTTGCGCCAGGCCTGTACGCGCGCGCCCTCGTTGCCGAGGCGGTCGACCGCGCTCACCACCACCAGGTCGGCGCCGCCGCGCGCAGCATCGTCCGGCACGGTCCAGTCCACGCGCGCGGCCGGCACCACCGAGAAGCGCCACTCGCCGCCGTAGCGGGCCCAGACCGCGTACTGCCAGGTCGCCTTGCCGGCCTTGAGGGAGAGCGCCACGCCGTCCTTGCCGCGCCTGGCCGTGACCAGCGGCGTGCCGGGACCGGCGCTGGCCAGCCACGGGGTGGCCGGCACCAGCGCCTGGCCCTGGTAGGTGGTGGCGCGCAGCTGGTCGCTGATGCCCTTGCGGTTCTGGGTCAGCGCGACCATGCTGAAGTGGACGTGGCCGGTCGACAGCGGGCGCTGGCGCGTCAGCGCGATCTGGTCCAGCACCTCCTTCGGCTCGTAGCTCAGGGTCGGCGGCGGCGCGCCGATGCGGCTGGTGAACAGGCCCGGCCACATATGGCGGCCCTGCGGGTTCTGCGAGATCCAGTAGTCGAGCAGCACCGGATAAGACTGGGCGGTCTGCGCGATCGGCCAGTACAGCTGCGGCACGAAGTAGTCGACCCAGCCTTTCTCGAGCCACAGCTCGGCGTCGGCGTACAGCTTGTCGTACTGCGAGAAGCCGGTGATGCCGGGCGGGCGGCGGTCCGGACGGCCCATGCCGAAGGGGCTGATGCCGACCCGCACCCAGCTCTTCTCGCGGTGCACGCCTTTGTACATAGCTTCGATCAGGCGGTTGACGTTGTCGCGGCGCCAGGAGGCGCGATCGAGCTTGCCGCCGCCCGCCAGGTAGCGCTCCCAGGCCGGGCCGTCCGGGAAGTCCAGCTCCTTGGCGGCCGGCTTGCCGTTGCCGTCCAGTGCTTGCGCATTGCCGGCGACTTCGGGCGCGGCGATCGGGTAGGGATAGAAGTAGTCGTCGATGTGCACGCCGTCGATGTCGTAGCGGCGCACCACGTCGAGGATCACGTCCATGGTCTGTTTCGACGCGGCTTCCTCGGCCGGATCCATCCACAGGAACTTCCCGTAGCGCTTGACGGCCGACGGGATGGTGTTGGTGATGTGGTTCGGCGCCGCCGGCGACTTCGCGTTGTCGTGGCGCGCCCGGTAGGGGTTGAACCAGGCGTGCAGCTCGAGGCCGCGCGCATGCGCTTCCTTGACCCAGAACGCCAGCGGGTCGTACATCGGCGAGGGCGGCTTGCCCTGGGCGCCTGTCAGGTATTCGGTCCAGGGCTCGAGCTGCGACGGATAGATGGCGTCGGCCGCCGGGCGCACCTGCAGCACGATGGCGTTCAGGTTCAGGCTGACGGCGCGGTCGAGGATGGCGATCGCCTCCGCCTGCTGCTGCGCGGCCGGCAAGCCCGGCTTGGTCGGCCAGTCGATGTTGGCCACCGTCGAGACCCAGGCGGCGCGGAATTCGCGCGGGGCCGCCGGTGGCGCGTCAAGGCTGCCGGCGGGGACGGTCGGCTGGGTGGTGCAGGCGGTGAGGAAACCGGACAGGGCCAGCGCACCGCTCATCGCACCGAGGGCGCCGAGCGTGAACGCGCGTTTTTTCAGGTTGGGCTGCATTGTCTTCCTTGTTCTTAGACTTTGACGAACCACCGCTTGCGCCACATGCCGTACGCGATCGCGAACATGCAGGCGTTGAAGAGGATGGCGTACAACAGGGACGTGTTGGCCGGGCCGAGCGGCAGCGCCTTGATCGGCGCGTACAGCATGCGGCCAAGCGCGAGCTGGCTGCCGTCCGGCTGGTCCAGCTTGATAAAACCGAGCATCTTGGCGATGAAGCCCGAGAACGCGAAGATGAACAGCGCGTTCATGCCGTAGACGACGAAGGGCGTCGCCCACACGGCGACGCGCGCGCGCACCGCGGCATGCGGGTTGGCGTCCAGCAGCCAATAAAAGACGCCGAAGGCGAGCAGCGCCCAGCCGGTCATCCACAGGCAGTAGGACACCGTCCACAGGCTCTTATTGATCGGCATGAGCACCGCGTCCAGGCTCGATCCGAGCGCCAGGAACACCAGGCCGGCGAACAGCATCCACGCGGTTTGCTCGATGCGCGGCAGGTTCGCCGCCAGCACGCGCCCGGCCAGCACGCCGAACAGCTGGCTGCACAGGGCGGGGATGGTGCTGACCAGGCCTTCCGGGTCCCAGGTCTTGGATTGCACCCACAGGTGGCCGTCCAATAGCATGCGGTCGACCCAGGCGCCGAAGTCCCGGCCCGGTTCGAGCACGCCGGCGCCCATGCCCGGCACCGGCACCCCCAGCATCAGCACCGTGTACAGCGCCAGCAAGGCCGCGATCACGGCCAGCTGGGCGCGCCAGCGCAGGTAGACCACGATGGGCGCGGCCAGCAGGGTGCACAGGGCGATGCGCTGGAGGACGCCGGGAATGCGCACGTGCTCGAAGTCGAAGCGCGGGATCAGGTTGAGCAGGAAGCCGATCAGGAAGATCAGCGCCGCGCGTTTCGCGAGCTTCAGCAACAGGCGCGGCTTGTCGGCGCCGCTTGCCGCCAGGCGCCCGAGCGAGAGCGTCATGGCGACGCCGCCGATGAACAGGAAGAAGGGGAAGATGCAGTCGGTGAAGGTCCAGCCGTTCCACTTGGCGTGGGCCAGCTGCGCGTGCAGGTTGCCCCAGTCGCCCGGATTATTCACGAGCACCATGGCGGCGATGGTGAAGCCGCGGAAGGCGTCGAGCGAAGTCAGGCGCACGGGTGCGTCGGGCATTACTGTAGTGTCTCCGTATTGTTATTCACGTAGGGTGTTCGGCTTCGCCGAACGCGCGTTCAGCAAAGGGATGAATGGACGGTGCGTCCGTTCGTGCCGTGTTTGAACGCGCGTTCGGCAGAGCCGAACACCCTACTTCTTGCCAAATTCCGGGTCGATCTTCACCAGCGCCGCCATGATGAACGCCGGGATGGTCGACAGGCAGGCCCAGATGAAGAAGTGCTGGTATCCCAGGTATTCCTGCAGGTCGCCGCTCCACATGCCCGGCACCATCATGCCCAGGGCCATGAGGCCGGTGCAGATCGCGTAGTGGGCGGTTTTATGTTCGCCCTCGCTGACCATGATCATGTACAGCAGCATGGCGGTGAAACCGAAACCGTAGCCGAACTGTTCGACCGCGAGCGTGGCGCAGACGATGGCGAAGCTGGTCGGCTGGGCCTGCGACAGGTAGACGAACACCAGGTCCGGCAGGTGCACCGCGAACACCATCAGCCATAGGCAGCGCTTCAGGCCCAGGCGCGAAATCAGGAAGCCGCCGGCCAGGCCGCCCAGGGTCAGGAAAGCGATGCCGATGGTGCCGTAGGCGATGCCGTACTGCTCGGTGGTGAGGCCCAGGCCGCCGGCCGTGAGCGGGTCCTTCAGGAAGGGCGCGACCAGTTTCAGGAGCTGGGCCTCGCCCAGGCGGAAGGTCAGGATGAAGCCGACGATCAGCCAGATGTCGCGCTTGCGGAAGAACAGCACGAAGGTAGTGAAGAAGTCGCGCAGCGGATTGCTGGTGCCGGCCACCTTGTGGTCGCTGTCGGGCTTGGGCAGGATGCTGCCGTGCCACAGGAAGGCCGCGAGGAACAGGGCGGCCAGCACGTAGAACACGATGGCCCAGGCCTGCTTGACGTCGCCCAGGCGGGTGGCGAGGTAACCGGCCAGCACCACCAGCGGACCCTGGCCGGCCAGCGTGGCCAGGCGGTAGAAGGTCGAGCGCACGCCGACGAAGGCGGCCTGCTGCTGCTGGCGCAGGCCCAGCATGTAGAAGCCGTCGGCCGAGATGTCGTGGGTGGCCGAGCAGAAGGCCATTACCCACATCACGGCCAGGCTGGCGATGAAGAAGTTCGGCAGGTGCAGGGTCAGGCCCACCGCCACCAGCGCGGCGGCGACCGCCAGCTGCAGCAGCACGGTCCAGCGGCGCTTGGTGCCGAACATGTCGACGACCGGCGACCACAGGGGCTTGATCACCCAGGGCAGGTAGAGCAGGCTGGTATAAAAGGCGATGTCGGAATTCGACACGCCCATGTCCTTGTACATGATGACCGACAGGCTCATCACCACCACATAGGGGATGGCCTGGGCAAAGTACAGGGAGGGTATCCAGGACCACGGGCCGGACTGGGACGGGCCGGACTGCTGCGGGCTGTCAGTGGACGAAGGTTTGTCGAGCGAAGTCTGCATAAGTCTTTCGTGGTCGGCCGGGCTAGCGCACCGGAATAGGCAAGGACTTACGTCACGCGATCGCTTCGCGCACGCTGCCGTGCGACGCTTCCAGGAGCGCCTGCGCCTGCTCGACGCTGGTTTGTTTGATCAGGGCCACCACCGCGGTCTTGACGTGGTAGCCGCACTGCTCCAGCACCGCCTGCGCGGCCGCTTCGTCGGCGCCGGTGGCGAACACGGTCAGGCGGATGGCGCGTCGCACCAGCTTGGCGTTGGTCGCCTTCAAGTCTACCATCAGGTTGCCATAGACCTTATTCAGCCGCACCATCAGCGCACTGGAAAAGGTGTTCAGCGCGATCTTCTGCGAGGTGCCGGCCTTCAGGCGGGTGGAGCCGGAAATGATCTCTGGGCCGGTGTCGAGGGTGACGCCGATCTCGGCATCCTTGGCCACCGGCGCGTCGGCATTGTTGGCGAAGCCGATGGTCAAAGCGCCGACTTCGCGCGCCGCTTTCAATGCGCCCAGTACATACGGGGTGAAGCCCGAGGCGGCGATGAGAAGCACCACGTCGTTGGCGGTAACGTCGGCTTTCTTCAGGTCGGCCGCGCCCTGCTCGACATCGTCCTCGGCGCCTTCGACCGCGACGAACATCGCTTCCAGGCCGCCGGCCAGCAGCGCCACCGCGCGCTCGCGCGGCCAGGAGAAGGTCGGATACAGCTCGACGCCGTCGAGCACGCCGAGGCGGCCCGAGGTGCCGGCGCCGACGTAGATCAGGCGGCCGCCCGCTTCCACCCGCGGCAGCGCGGCGGTGACGGCGGCGGCGATGCACGGCGCGGCGGCGCGCACGGCGTTGATCGCCTGAAGCTGGTCGTCGACCAGGACGTTGACCAGTTCCGCGGTCGGGTACTGATCGAGGGAAGCGTGGTCCTGGGCCGGGGTTTCGGTTTTCAGCATTGCCGTATCTTCTTCTAGGTGCGGAGTGATCGATGAAACCAGTGTAATACCAATCGCCCGGGGTGGCTCATGAAAGCTGCATCCGCCGTCATGCCGAAAAGTTATGCTGCTAGACGCTCGGCCGTCTTAACTCGGCGACGAAGTCGTAGTGATCGCTCAGGCAGTACGAATGCGTCAGCTCCACCGGCTCGCCCGATTCCAGGTAGCCGACCCGGGTGATGAACAGCACCGCGCGTCCTTCCGGCACCGCCAGGCGCGCCGCCAGGTCGGCCGGGGCGTTCATCGCGCGCAGGTGCTGCAGTGCGCGTACCGGCAGGTGCCCGGTCTTGCCCAGGTGGGCATACAACGAACCGCCCACGTTCTCGGGCCGCGGCAGCACGGTGGCCGGGATCACGCTCACTTCATAGGCCATCACGACCTCGTCGGCCAGGCGCAGGCGCTCCAGGCGCGCCACCCGGGTGCCGGGCGACAGGCCGAGCGAGAGCTGCTCGTCGGCGTCGGCCAGCACCACCTCGCGCCGCAGCCAGTGGCTGCTGGGCGTATGGCCGCGCTGCTGCAGCTGTTCGGAAAAGCTCGACAGGTCCGACAGCGGCTGCTCGATGCGCGGCGCGATGTAGTTGCCGGAGCCGCGCCGGCGCACGACCAGGCCCTGCTCGACCAGCTGGTCGATCGCCTTGCGCGCGGTGACGCGCGAGACGTCGAGCTGCTCGGACAGCGTGCGTTCGGAAGGCAGGGCCTGGTCGGCCTGGTAGCGGCCGTCGCGCACGTCCTGTGTGAGCTTGCGCGCGAGCTGCATGTACAGCGGCGAGTTGTCGCTCAGGTCGACCTGGAAGGCAGGGCTGTTCGTCGTCATCGGTAGGGGTGAAGTAGCGTACCAGTGTAAAGGCTGGCGCCAGCCCCGGCATGGCACGACCCATGAAAAAGCTTTGCATATGCATTCGCCTGCCTTATAAGCATACCACTTGATACCAATATAAAACGGTTATGCCACGCCCCCTGCTATTCATTTGGCAAGGCTTCCTGTCACTCCGTATGCTCATCCGATACGTCACATAGTTCACAAATAAACACAAGAGGGAGACCGGGATGAACGAGCGCAGGCGAACCTTGCTGGGCATGGCCCTGCTGGGCGCGGTCGAACCGCTGTTCGCGGCGCCGCTTTCTTCTCCTTCCGCTCCCGCCCTGCCGCCCGACGTCCGCCAGGCGCTCAACGCCGAACTGGCGGCGATCGCGAACGATCCGGCGATGCAGCTGGCCAGCCTGTCGGTGGTGGCGATCCGCGCCGGCCAGCCGGTCTACGAACAGGCCTTCGGGCGCCGCTATATTGGGAACGGACTGCTGCCCGACCAGCCGGCTACCCCGGCGACCCTGTACCGCATCGCCTCGATCTCGAAGATGATGACGACCCTGGGCCTGATGCGCCTGGTGGAAGCGGGCCGCATGGACCTCGACGCCGACGTCTCCGGTTATCTCGGCTTCACCTTGCGCAATCCGCACTTCCCGGACCGCGCCATCACCCTGCGCACCCTGCTCACCCATACCTCGTCGCTGCGCGACGACGGCGGCTACTCCTGGCCCTTGAGCACCGCCCTGAAGGATGTCCTGGTGCCGGGCGCGCCGCTCTACGGCGAAGGCAAGATGTGGACCAAACGCGCCGGCCCGGGCCAGTACTTCACCTACTGTAACCTCGGCTGGGGCGTGATCGGGACCGCCATGGAACGGGTCGCGGGCGAGCGCTTCGACCTCCTGATGCAGCGCGTGCTGCTGCAGCCGCTGGGGATTGTGGCGGGCTACAACGCCTCCGCCCTGCCGCCCGCCGCGCTGGCGAACCTGGCCACCTTGTACCGCAAGCGCACCACGGACACCGAAATCTGGAACAGCGACGGTCCGTGGATCGCCCAGGTCGACGATTATTCGAGCAAGCCGCCGGCGCCGCCGGCCGGCATCGACCGCTACGTCCCGGGCGCCAACGCGACCGCCTTCAGCCCGACCGGCGGCCTGCGCATCTCGGCGCGCGACATGGGCGTCATCATGCGCATGCTGATGAACGGCGGCGTGCATGGCGACGGCCGCTTTGGGCTGCGGCTCCTGCGCCAGGACACCGTCGAACGCATGTTCGCGCGCCAGTGGACCATCGACGCGAGCGGCAGCAACGGCGACTCGCTGAACGGCTTCTTCCCCGCCTGGGGCCTGGGCAATGCCCACTTCCCGGACCGCCCCGGGCTGGCGCTGGTCGAAGGCGGCGGCTTCGAGGCGGTCGGCCATTCGGGCGACGCCTACGGCCTGCGCTCGATCTTCGCGGCCGACCTGGCGCACGGCAACGGCGTGATCGTGCTGGCCGGCGGCACCTCGAGCGACCCGGAACTGCAGAAAGGCCGCCACTCGGCGCGGGCGCGCTACGAGGAGCGCATCCTTACCGCGCTGTACCGGCGCGCCGTCCTCGAACCAGGAACGGCACACTAATGACCCGCTGTTCATATATGCCGGTTATGGCGTCGGGCAGCACTTTCATTAGCCCTGTTCCGGCCAAGGGCCTAAGCTCAACCCTCGAATTCACTACGAAGAGTGCAGGATGCAGCAGCAAGTAATCGTCATCGGTGGCGGCGTGGTCGGCCTGACCTCGGCCTGGTGGCTGGCGGAAGCCGGCTACCGCGTCACCGTGCTCGAACGGGCCAGGGAAGTCGGCAGCGGGTCCAGCTACGGCAACGGCGGCCAGCTCAGCTACCGCTACGTGTCGCCGCTGGCCGACGAAGGCGTGCCGCTGAAAGCCCTGCAATGGATGTTCCAGGACACCGGCCCGCTGCACTTCCGCCCCGAAGCCGACCTGCGCCAGTACCGCTGGCTGGCCAGCTTCCTGGCCCACTGCCGCGCCGACGTCAACCGCAAGACCACGGCCAAGCTCTTGGCCCTGGGCGAGCTGTCGCGCCAGGGCATGAAGCAGCTCGAGGTCACCATTCCGCTCGAGGAATTCGACTGGCGCGACGCCGGTAAACTCGTGGTCTACCGCTCGCGCGACGTGTTCGAGAAGGCCGCCGGCAAGGCCGGCGCCGGCGAGATCTGGTCGGCAGCGGAATGCGCCGCACGCGAACCGTCGCTGGCGGCGGCCGAACCGCTGCTGGCTGGCGGCATCTACAACAGCGGCGAAGCGGTGGCCGACTGCCACGCCTTCTGCCTGGCGCTGGCCGCGCGCCTGCGCGCCCACCCGCATTTCCAGGGGTTCGTGAACGCCGATGTGCGGCGCCTGCTGTCGGACAAAGGACGCATCACCGGCATCGAGACGGACAACGGCACCCTGGCCGCCGACAGCTACGTGCTGGCGGCCGGCATCCAGAGCCGCACCTTGTCGGATACCGTCGGCATCAGCCTGCCGCTGTATCCGCTCAAGGGCTACAGCCTGACGGCGCCGATCCGCGCCGACGACGTGGCGCCGGAAATCAGCGTCACCGACTTCGAACGCAAGGTGCTGTACGCGCGCATCGGCGACAAGCTGCGCGTGGCCGCCATGGTCGACATGGTGGGCGAAGACCTCAGCCACACCCCGAAGCGGGTGGACAGCCTGACCCGCCAGGTCAAGGAAACCATGCCGCGCGCGGCCGACTATTCGCAGATCTCGGTCTGGGCCGGCCTGCGCCCCGCCACCCCGAGCAGCGCGCCGATCATCGGCGCGACGCCCTACGACAACCTGTGGCTCAACGTGGGCCATGGTCCGCTCGGCTTCACTTTCGCCTGCGGCAGCGCCAGCCTGCTGGCGGGAGCGATGAAGGGCGAGGCGCCGCCGTTCAGCCTGGATGGGCTCACTTTACAAGGCTGAGTCGTCCCCATTGTTCAATTTTTGAAATTGTTCACGTTACATGAACGAACGAAAGAATTGAACAAAATGTCGGATCCGTTCATACTTCTCTCACGTTCAAGTTTCGTGAACATAGGGGAAAAATGAACAGCATGTCCGATGATGCCATTCTCGCAGCACACTGTCTTCAACAGTTCACATCGTTTACCGGACTCGATACGGAAGTGTCGTCCGCTTCCAGCGAAGGCGATGCCGATGTCGTTTTACGGGTTCCGGACACTGAATTCGTCTACCGCGCCGAGATCAAACCCCGAATCGATCGCATTGCTGCCCTGGACAGGCTGAAGGCTACTGTCCACATCGATGACGATACGCTGCTCCTCACGCGGTATCTCAGCCCGGAATTGGCGTCCCATTGTCAGCGTATAGGCCTCCAGTTCATCGACAGCGCCGGAAATGCTTATTTAAACAAGCAGCCGGGTATATTCGTATTCGTCTCTGGCCGGAAAGCAAGCCTGTTACCGGTAGCCCAGCAGGAGCAATCGTTTGCAACACCTGCCGGTTTACGCGTCATCTTCGCGTTTTTTGCCGCTCCGTCCCTCCTGAATGCCACTTACCGCGAGATCGCATCTGCATCCGGTGTCTCCCTGGGCCTTGTTGGTCCTGTTCTGTCGCAATTGAAGACCCGCGGCTTTCTCGGTACCGATGGCTCGGGCAAGCGCGGCCTGCTGCATCGGCGCAGGCTTGCGGTGGAATGGGCGGCAGGCTATCTCGGCCAGCTCAGGCCCAAGCTCAAGAAGTACCGTTTCACGGTAGCCCATCCGGAATCCTTGTCGGAGTTACTGTCGCCACCTGGATTGACGTGGAGCGGCGAAGCAGCTGCATCGGTTTTAACGAACTATTTGCGCCCCGAAGTATTCACGCTGTATGCCGACCTGCAGTCCCCCGTGCTTGCGGCAATGGCTGCAAAGCTGAGAATGCGGCCGGACCCGAACGGAAAACTGGAGATCGTCGAGCGGTTCTGGAATCCTTCCGTGCTGGAGGTCGGTCATCTCGCTCCATCAGAACTCGTTTATGCCGACTTGCTCGCCATTCCCGACACGCGCAACCATAAGGCTGCCGATCTGATCCTCAACGAGCTGCTCAGAGATGCATAAAGTACGCCCCGACCGTCCGCTCGACAGCGTCCACCTCGACGCGCTGCGCCACCTGAATACCATCTTCCGGGCGCAGGGAACGGACTATTTCATCATCGGCGCAACTGCCCGCGATATCCTCCTGAATCACGTGTTCGGCATTCCCCCGACACGTGTCACTGTCGATATCGACTTCGCTATCGCCCTCGCGAACTGGGACGAGTTCCGCCGCATACGGAAAACACTGCTCGACAGTGGCCATTTCGGCGAACCACGCGCAGGATCCATTCATAGCCTCGTCTTCGAACAGGACAATGCCGGGTTTGGATATCCAATCGACCTGATACCTTTCGGTCAGATTGAGGATCCGCCCCGGAACATCGCATGGCCGCCGGATCAACAGATCATCATGCATGTCGGCGGCTATCATGAAGCGGCGGCCGCAGCGGAGTCCGTGGAAGTCGCACCAGGCGATATCGTCAAGGTCTGCTCCTTGCCAGGCCTGGCCATTCTTAAATTGCTGGCCTGGACCGAGCGTGGCCTGGCCGATCCCGGCGACGCCCAGGATTTCTATGTATTGCTGAAAGAATATGCCAATGCAGGCAACCTGGACCGCTTGTATGCCGGTGACGGCATGGCATTGCTCGCGGACACGGGCTTCGACCCCGATCTTGCCGGTGCCAGGCTCATCGGACAAGATTGTCGTCAGCTGGCGGGCAGGCAGACACTCGACAACCTGCATGCGATTTTGCGAGACGCTGCCCTGCGTGATCGGCTGATCTTGCACATGGGTAGTAGCCGAACACGTCCAGGAAATGATGCGGCCATTTATCTGGACAGCTTCGAAAGGGGATTGATTTCCTGACAAGCCTTGTCGACCGCACCCCGTGTGCAGTCCGAAATCGCGGATAATTGCCGCCATGTCTATCCGCCCGCCTACTTCCGCCTGCCCCTGCGGCGGGCCATCGTTGGCCGCCTGCTGCGGCCCTTTCATTCTGGATGAAGCCCTGCCACCCACGGCCGAGGCGCTGATGCGCTCGCGTTACACCGCATACACACTCAAGAACGAGCCTTATCTGCTCGCAACCTGGCATCCCAGCACCCGCCCCAGCGAACCCATCATCGATGACAAGGAACCCATCCGCTGGCTCGGCCTTGAGGTAAAATCTGCTTTACGTTTACGTCAACGTAAAGTAAATTTGCCGGAAGAACCAGACAGCGACACCGTCGAATTCGTCGCCCGCTTCAAGGTGGGCGGACGGGCGCACCGGCTGCACGAAGTGAGCCGTTTCCTGCGCGAACCCGACCCCGCAACCGGGGCGCCGCGCTGGTATTACGTGGACGGCAGTTTCCCTAAATAAACAAAAAACAGCAGAGACAGGACGGACAGAGATGCCCCACATCGAGAGCAAACTGAACCCGCGCGGCGAGGACTTCAAGGCCAATGCCGCGGCAATGCAAGCCATCGTCGACGATTTGCGCGCCAAGGTCGCGCAAATGGCCCAGGGCGGGGGCGAAGCAGCCAGTGCCAAGCACGTCGCACGTGGCAAACTGCTGCCGCGCGACCGCGTTGAGAATCTGCTCGATCCGGGCACGCCCTTCCTCGAGTTCTCCCAACTGGCCGCCTACGAGATGTATGACGGCGCCGCGCCATCGGCCGGCATCATCACCGGCATCGGCAGGGTCGCGGGCCAGGAATGCGTGATCGTCTGTAACGACGCCACCGTCAAGGGCGGCACCTACTACCCGATGACGGTCAAAAAACACCTGCGCGCCCAGGAGATCGCCGAGCAGAACCACCTGCCCTGCATTTATCTCGTGGACTCGGGCGGCGCCAACCTGCCGAACCAGGACGACGTGTTCCCGGACCGCGACCACTTCGGCCGCATCTTCTATAACCAGGCCAACCTGTCCGCCAAGGGCATCCCGCAGATCGCGGTCGTGATGGGTTCCTGCACCGCCGGCGGCGCGTATGTGCCGGCGATGAGCGACGAGTCGATCATCGTCAAGGAACAGGGTACCATCTTCCTGGGCGGTCCGCCGCTCGTGAAAGCGGCCACCGGCGAAGTCGTCACGGCCGAAGACCTGGGCGGCGGCGACGTCCACACCCGCCTGTCGGGCGTGGCCGACCACCTGGCCCAGAACGACCTGCACGCCCTGTCGCTGGCGCGCACCATCGTCTCCAACCTGAACCGGGTCAAGCCGGTCCAGGGTGCACTCCGTGAGAGCGTGGAGCCCAAGTACGCACCGGAAGAGCTGTACGGCGTGATTCCGGTGGATACCAGGAAGCCGTTCGACGTGCGCGAAGTGATCGCGCGCGTGGTCGACGGCAGCGAATTCGACGAGTTCAAGGCGCGCTACGGCACCACCCTCGTGTGCGGCTTTGCCCACATCTACGGCATGAAGGTCGGCATCATCGCCAACAACGGCATCCTGTTCTCGGAGTCGGCGCTGAAGGGCGCCCACTTCATCGAGCTGTGCTGCCAGCGCAAGATTCCGCTGGTGTTCCTGCAGAACATCACCGGCTTCATGGTCGGCCGCAAGTACGAAAACGAAGGCATTGCCCGCAATGGCGCCAAGATGGTCACTGCAGTGGCCACCGCCTCGGTGCCGAAGTTCACCGTCATCATCGGCGGCTCCTTTGGCGCCGGCAACTATGGCATGTGCGGCCGCGCGTTTTCTCCCCGCTTCCTCTGGATGTGGCCGAACGCGCGCATCTCGGTGATGGGCGGCGACCAGGCCGCGTCCGTCCTGGCCACGGTGAAACGCGACGGCATCGAGGGCAAGGGCGGCCAGTGGTCGCTTGATGAAGAAGCGGCCTTCAAGCAGCCGATCAAGGAGCAGTACGAGCACCAGGGCCACCCCTATTACGCTAGCGCGCGCCTGTGGGACGACGGCGTGATCGATCCGGCCGATACCCGCACCGTGCTGGGCCTGGGCCTCTCGGCTGCGCTCAACGCGCCGATCGAGGACACGAAGTTCGGCGTGTTCCGCATGTAAGGAGAGACGACACATGGAATACCAGACCCTGACCGTCTCGATCGACGACAAGGTGGCCGCCGTCACCCTGAACCGTCCCGACCTGCGCAACGCCTTCAACGAGCATGCCATCGCCGAGCTGGCGCTGGCCTTCGACGAACTCGGACGCATCGACGATGTGCGCGCCATCGTCCTGGCCGCCAACGGCCCCGCCTTCTGCGCCGGCGCCGACCTGAACTGGATGAAGAAGATGGCCGGCTATTCGCACAGCGAGAACCAGCAGGATGCCGCGCGCCTGGCCGACATGCTGCGCACCATCTACCTGTGCCCGAAGCCCACGGTCGCCAAGGTGCAGGGCGACTGCTACGCCGGCGGCATGGGCCTGGTGGCGGCCTGCGATATCGTGGTCGCCAGCGAAGTCGCCCATTTCTGCCTGTCCGAAGTGAAGCTGGGCCTGATCCCGGCCACCATCTCGCCCTATGTCATCAAGGCGATGGGCGAACAGGCCGCGCGCCGCTACTTCCTGACGGCAGAGCGCTTCGATGCCAATGAGGCCCACCGTATCGGCTTTGCCCACGAAGTGGTCACCGCTGAAGAACTGGATACCACCGTGGCCGGCATCGTCAAGGCGCTCGTGACCAACAGCCCGAACGCCGTGGTGCAGGCCAAGAAGCTGGTGCGCGAAGTCGTGGGCCAGCCGGTCACCGACGCGCTGCTGCTTGATACCGCCAACCGCATCGCGGAAATCCGCGCGTCAACCGAGGGCCGCGAAGGCGTCGCCTCCTTCCTCGAGAAGCGCAAGCCGACCTGGCTGAATTGAACATACTGGAACATTGAACGTGAAGCAGCAGACCTCTTCCGACTGGATCGCACGCAGCCTGCGCAGCGTGTGGCACCCCTGCACCCAGATGCAGCATCACGAAGAGGTGCCGCTGATCGCGGTCAGCCATGGCCAAGGGCCGTGGCTCTACGACCACGAAGGCCGGCGCTACCTGGACGGTATCAGCTCCTGGTGGGTGAACCTGTTCGGCCACGCCAACCCGCGCATCAACGCGGCGCTGAAGGACCAGCTGGACAAGCTGGAACACGCGATGCTGGCCGGCTTCACCCACGAGCCGGTGATCGAACTGTCCGAGAAGCTGGCCGCCCTCACCGCCCACAACCTCGGCCACGCCTTCTATGCGTCGGACGGCGCCTCTGCGGTCGAGATCGCGATGAAGATGAGCTTCCACGCCTGGCGCAACGCTGGTTACCCGGGCAAGCAGGAATTCGTCTGCCTGCAGGGCAGCTACCACGGCGAGACCATTGGCGCGCTAGCCGTCACCGACGTCCCGCTGTTCAAGGATGCCTACGGCCCGCTGCTGCGCGCCTCGCACGTGGTGCCGGCGCCGGACGCGCGCAATGCGCAAGAGGGCGAGTCAAGCCAGGACGTGGCAAAGCGTGCCATTGCGGACGTCCGCACCCTGTTCGAAGAACGTGGCGACAAGATCGCCGCCATCATCGTCGAACCGCTGGTGCAGTGCGCGACCGGCATGGCGATGTACGACCCGCTCTACCTCGAACTGCTGCGCGAACTGTGCGACCAGCACCACGTGCACCTGATCGCCGACGAGATCGCGGTCGGCTGCGGGCGCACCGGCACCTTCTTCGCCTGCGAACAGGCCGCCATCTGGCCGGACTTCCTGTGCCTGTCGAAGGGGATCAGCGGCGGCTACCTGCCGCTGTCGCTGGTGCTCACCAGCGACGCCATCTACCAGTCTTTCTACAGCGAAGACATCACCCGCGGCTTCCTGCACTCGCACTCCTACACCGGCAATCCGCTGGCCTGCCGCGCGGCGCTGGCCACGCTGGCGATCTTCGAAGAAGACGACGTCTTGAACCGCAACCGCGAGCTGGCCACCAGGCTGACCATCGCGCTGGCGCCGCTGGCCGAGCACGAGCAGGTGCGCCATTTCCGCCAGCGCGGCATGATCTTCGCGTTCGATGCGGTGGAGCCGGACCCGGCGCGCGCCTCGACCTTCGCGCGCCGCTTCTTCACGGGCGCCGTGGAAAACGAACTGCTGCTGCGCCCGATCGGCCGCACGGTCTACCTGATGCCGCCCTACGTGCTGGACGACGAGCACGTCGAGCACCTGGCCATGCGCACGCAGAAGGTCTTCGAATCGGTGATCGCGGCTTGACCATGAACCTGATCGACACCATCGACCGCAAGCTGGACGCCATCGCGGCGCAAAGCCTGACGCGCCGCCTGCGCGTGGCCGACAGCCCCTGCGCGCCGCGCCAGGTCGTCGACGGCCGAGAAATGCTGGGCTTTTGCAGCAACGACTACCTCGGTCTCGCCTCGCATCCGCAAGTGATCGCCGCCCTGCAGGAAGGCGCCGCCCGTTACGGCGCCGGCAGCGGCGCGTCGCACCTCGTCAGTGGCCACAGCCGCGCGCACGCGCTGCTGGAGGAACGCTTCGGCGAGTGGCTCTCGCCCTATATCGAGAAAGCACGCGCGCTCTACCTGTGCACAGGCTACATGGCGAATCTCGCGGTCCTGACCGCGCTGGGAGCGGATGCCGACACGATGATCTTCTCGGAAGCGCTGAACCACGCCTCCCTGATCGACGGCGCCCGCCTGGCCAAGGCCGGCGTCAGCGTGTATCCGCACGGCGACGTCGCGGCGCTCGAGCGGCAGCTGAGCGCCAGCACGGCGGCGATGAAAATCGTCGTCACCGACAGCGTCTTCAGCATGGACGGCAACCTGGCGCCGCTGCCGCAACTGCTGGCCCTGTGCGAACGCCATGGCGCTTGGCTGGTGGTGGACGACGCCCATGGCTTCGGCGTGCTGGGCGAGTCCGGCCGCGGCGCGCTCGAGCACTTCGGCCTGTCTTCGCCCCACCTGGTCTACATCGGCACCCTCGGCAAGGCGGCTGGCGTGGGCGGCGCCTTCATCGCGGCCCATGCCAGCGTGATCGAACTGCTGGTGCAGCGCGCCCGCCCCTACATCTACACCACCGCCGCGCCACCGGCGCTGGCGCATGCGCTGCAGGCCAGCCTCGATATCATCGGCGGCCCGGAAGGCGTGCAGCGCCGCGCCCACCTGGCTGCGCTGGTCGGCCATTTGCAGGATGCGCTGCGGCCGCGCCGCTGGCAACTGCTGGCATCCACGACTGCGATCCAGCCGCTCGTCATCGGCAGCGTCGATGCCGCGCTGCGCGTCGCCGCCGGCCTGCACGAGCAGGGCCTGTGGGTGCCGGCGATCCGTCCGCCGACCGTGGCGGCGGGAACGGCGCGCCTGCGCATCACCCTGTGCGCGGCGCACACCCATGAGGAAGTCGCGCAACTGGCACGCGCACTGAACCAGCTGGAAAGCGAACCGGAAAGGTCCATCGCATGAAAAACCTCAACGAACCCGAGCTGCCGCTGGCCCTGACGCCGGTCGTCGCCAATTCGGCGACGGTGGGTGCGCCGGTGGCGGAACCGAAACCCGAGGCGCTGGCGTCGGAAGGCATTCCTTCGCGTTTCTGCTGCTTCGTCACCGGCACCGACACCGAGATCGGCAAGACCCTGGTGTCGAGCGCGATCCTGCACAAGCTGGCGGCAAGCGGCCGCCGCGCCTGCGGCATGAAGCCGGTGGCGGCCGGCGCGGAACTGGTCGACGGCGAATTGCACAACGAAGACGCCGACATGCTGCGCGCGGCCGGCAACGTGCACCTGCCCTCCAGCATCACCACGCCGTTCATGCTGAAAGAACCGGCCGCGCCGCACATTGCCGCCGCACGCGAGGGCGTGACCATCGAGCCGGTGCCGATCCTGGCCGCCTATGCGGAAATCCAGGCCGCGTCCGACGCCGTCGTGGTCGAAGGGGTGGGCGGGTTTCGCGTGCCCTTCAACGACGACTTCGACAGCGCCGACCTGGCCACGCAGCTCAACCTGCCGGTGATCCTGGTAGTGGGACTGCGCCTGGGCTGCATCAGTCATGCGCTCCTGACGGTCGAGGCGATCGTCGAACGCGGCCTGGTGCTGGCCGGCTGGGTTGCCAACAGCACCCAGTCCGACATGCGCTTCGAGCGTGAAAATATCGAGGCGCTGGAACAACGCATTCCGGCGCCCCTGCTGGGCCACGTGCCCCGCCTGGAGAATCCGACGGCAGAAGCCGCCGCCCAATACATCGACCTCGCGGGACTGCCTGGCTGGCATGGCCCGCGCGTCCAGACCTGAGGAAAACGAGATGTCCCAATCGAATACCGTCGCGCTGCACCGTTCAGTCGCCCTGAAGCAACCGGAAAACCAGACCTGGCCGCTGGCCGACGTGCTGGCCCTGTTCGAGCTGCCCTTCAACGAACTGATGCACCGCGCCCAAACCGTCCACCGCGCCAATTTCCCCGACGGCGACGTCGAACTGGCGACGCTCCTGTCGATCAAGACCGGCGGCTGCGAAGAGGACTGCGGCTACTGCCCGCAGGCCGCGCGCTACGACACCGGCGTCGAAGCCAAGAAGATCCTCGACCTCGACACCGTGCTCGACGCCGCGCGCCAGGCCAAGGCCAGCGGCGCCACGCGCTTCTGCATGGGCGCCGCATGGCGCAGCCCGAAGGAGCGCGACATGGAGAAGGTCGAAGCCATGGTGCGTGAAGTGAAGGCGCTCGGCATGGAAACCTGCGCCACCCTCGGCATGCTGGAAGAGGGACAAGCCGAACAGCTCAAGAAAGCGGGCCTGGACTACTACAACCACAACATCGACACCGCGCCCGACTTCTACAACAACGTGATCTCGACCCGCGAGTACCAGGACCGCCTGGATACGCTGGGCCGCGTGCGCAGCGCCGGCCTGAAGGTCTGCTGCGGCGGCATCGTCGGCATGGGCGAGACGCGCGAGCAGCGCGCCGGCCTGATCGCCCAGCTGGCCAACCTGAATCCGTATCCGGAATCGGTGCCGGTCAACCACCTGGTGCAGGTCGAGGGTACCCCGCTGCACGGCGTCGACAAGCTCGACCCGATCGAATTCGTGCGCACCATCGCGGTCGCCCGCATCACCATGCCGCAGGCGCGCGTGCGCCTGTCGGCCGGCCGCCGCGAGCTGGGCGAAGCGGTGCAAAGCATGTGCTTCATGGCCGGCGCGAATTCGATCTTCTACGGCGACAAGCTGCTCACCACCGGCAACCCGGAAGCGGACGACGACCGCGTGCTGCTCGAGAAGCTGGGCCTGAAGACGCGCGCCGCGACCCTGGACTCGGCGCCGAAAGCCGCCTGCGGCTGCTAATTTTGCGAGGGCAGCCGGGGAGACACGGCTGCCAATGAACCGACAACCAAAAGCGAAAGACCAACGCATGTTCACCAAGATCCTCATCGCCAACCGTGGCGAAATCGCCTGCCGTGTCGCCGCCACCGCGCGCCGCATGGGTATCCGCACCGTCGCCGTGTATTCGGAAGCCGACGCGGGCTCGAAGCACGTGGCGGTCTGCGATGAGGCGGTGCTGATCGGCCCGGCCGCGGCCAAGGACAGCTACCTCCGCGGCCAGAAGATCATCGAGGTGGCGAAAGCCCGAGGGGCCCAGGCGATCCATCCCGGTTACGGCTTCCTGTCCGAGAACGCGGAATTCGCCGAAGCCGTGCAGGCCGCCGGCCTGGTCTTCATCGGCCCGCCGGGCTCCTCGATGCGCGCGATGGGCTCGAAGTCGGCCGCCAAGCAGCTGATGGAGACTGCCCGCGTGCCCCTGGTGCCGGGCTACCACGGCGACAACCAGGAGCCGGGTTTCTTGCGTGAACAAGCGGATCGCATCGGCTATCCGGTGCTGCTGAAAGCCAGCGCCGGCGGCGGCGGCAAGGGCATGCGCGTGGTCGAGCGCTCGGAAGACTTCGAAGCCGCGCTGGCCTCGTGCAAGCGCGAAGCGATCAGCTCCTTTGGCGACGACAAGGTGCTGGTCGAGAAATACCTGATCCGCCCGCGCCATATCGAAATCCAGGTGTTTGCCGACACCCATGGCAACTGCGTCTACCTGCACGAGCGCGACTGCTCGGTGCAGCGCCGCCACCAGAAGGTGCTGGAAGAAGCGCCGGCGCCCGGCATGTCCCAGGACCGCCGCGCCGCCATGGGCGAAGCGGCGGTGAACGCCGCGCGCGCGGTCGGCTACGTGGGCGCCGGCACGGTGGAATTCATCGCCAACCAGGACGGTTCGTTCTACTTCATGGAGATGAACACCCGCCTGCAGGTCGAGCACCCGGTCACCGAGATGATCACCGGCACCGACCTGGTCGAATGGCAGCTGCGCGTGGCCGCGGGCCAGCCGCTGCCGAAGAAGCAGCACGAACTGGCCATCCACGGCCATGCGATCGAGGCGCGCGTCTACGCCGAGAATCCGGAAAAAGGCTTCCTGCCCTCGATCGGCACCTTGCGCCACATGGACACTCCGGACGCGGTGGAATTCCAGCTCGGCGCCGATGGGACCAACCCCGCCGCCGTGCGGGTCGACTCGGGCGTGCGCGAGGGCGACGCGATTTCTCCGTTCTACGATCCGATGATCGCCAAGCTGATCGTCTGGGGCGCCGACCGCACCCAGGCCCTGGCGCGCCTGTCGCAGGCACTGAGTGAGTTCCAGATCGTCGGCCTGGCGACCAACATCGCCTTCCTGAAACGCCTGGTCGAGGGCGACGCTTTTTCGACCGCCGACCTGGACACCGGCCTGATCGAACGCCATGGCGCGACCCTGTTCCCGGCCCCATCCGCGGCACCGCTGGGCGCCCTGGCCCTGGCCGCGCTGGCGCTCAGCAGCGGCGAGACCGTGCGCGGAGCCGCCAATCCGGCCGATCCGTGGGCCCGGGCACGCGGCTGGCGCATGAACAGCGCCTACCGCCGCGTGCTGTCGTTTGCCGACGAGTTCAGCGGCGAAGCCGGCTACCAGGTCGGCCTGAGGTATGAAACTGCGGGTTCCCACGGCTGGGAAATCGACGCGGGCGGCGAGCGCCAGCGCCTGGAGCTGGTGCGCCACGAAGGGGCGGAACTGACCATCCGCCTGGGCGAGACCTCGCTGCACGGCAGCGTGCGCCGCGACGGCGCTTTGTTCCACGTGTTCACCGGGGGCCGTCACTTCACCCTGGCGTACAATGACCCGATGGCGCACGCCGGCGAGGTGGAAAGCGCGGGCGGACGCCTGACCGCGCCGATGCCGGGTAAAGTGGTGGCTGTGCTGGCCTCGTCCGGCAAGGAAGTCAAGAAGGGCGAGCCGCTGGTCATCATGGAAGCGATGAAGATGGAACACACGATCTCCGCGCCGAGCGACGGCCTGGTGGAAGAAGTGCTGTACCAGGTCGGCGACCAGGTGGCGGATGGGGCGCCGCTGCTCGCTTTCAAGGCGGCGTAGTACAACCAGAACAAGAAAACGAGGGGGAGAAATGCGCATACTCCTGTACCGCGGAGACGGCGTGATCGAGCCGTGGGCGCGCGAATTCGCCGCCGTCATGCCGCAGGTGGAGACCGTCGCATGGAAAGAAGGCGCGGCCCTGCCGCCCTGCGACTACGCGGTAGTGTGGAGCCCGACCCCGGACCTGCTGGACCAGCTCGCGCACGTGCGCGCGATCTTCCTGATGGGCGCCGGCGTGGACGCCCTGCTCAAGCTGGGCGAAGCCCTGCCGCCGGTGCCGATCGTGCGCCTGGGCGACGCCGGCATGGGGGTGCAGATGGCTGAATACGTGGCGCACGCGGTGCTGCGCTATTACCGCCATTTCGACGACTACGAACAGCAGGCGCGCCACGGCGTCTGGGATCCGCTGCCGCTCACGCCCAAGGAAGACTTCGTGGTCGGGATCATGGGCCTGGGCCGGCTCGGCCTGCCGGTGGTCGAGGCGATGCGCCTGTTCGGCTTCCCGGTGCGCGGCTGGAGCCGCACTCCCAAGGACATCCCGGGCGTCGAATGCTTCCACGGCATGGACGGGCTGGACGCCTTTTTGCGCGGCACCCGCGTGCTGGTCTGCATGCTGCCGCTCACGCCCGATACGGCCAACCTGCTCGACCGCCACAACCTGGGCAAGCTGCAGCAGGGCGCCTACCTGATCAACGTCTCGCGCGGCGCCATCCTGGCCGAGCCCGACCTGATGACCCTGATCCGTTCCGGCCACATCGCCGGCGCCACCCTCGACGTGTTCCGCCACGAACCGCTGCCGGCGCCGCACCCGTTCTGGAACGAGCCGCGCATCAGCATCACCCCGCACATCTCGGCGCTGACCGTGCGCCATGACGCCGTGCGCCAGATCGTCGACAAGATCGCGAAGCTGGAGAGCGGCCAACCCGTCGACGACGTCGTCGACCGCGATCTAGGATACTGAAAGAATGAATTCGCAAGCCACCCTGCCGAAAAAGGTCAAGATCGTCGAAGTGGGGCCGCGCGACGGCCTGCAAAACGAGAAAGAGGCGCTGTCCGCCGCGGTGAAGATCGAGCTGGTGAACCGCCTGGCGCGCGCCGGCTTTGCCAACGTCGAGGCGGCGTCCTTCGTGTCGCCCAAATGGGTGCCGCAGATGGCCACCAGTAGCGAGGTCATGGCCGGCATCGAACGCCTGCCCGGCACCATCTACTCGGCCCTGACCCCGAACATGCAGGGCTTCGAGGCGGCGCTGGCCGCCAAGGCGGACGAAGTCGTGATCTTCGGTTCGGCCTCGGAAGCCTTCTCGCAGAAGAACATCAACTGCTCGATTGCCGAATCGATCGCGCGCTTCGAGCCGGTGGCAAAGGCGGCCAAGGCCAACAACCTGCGCCTGCGCGGCTCGATCAGCACGGCCTTCGGCTGCCCCTACCAGGGCGAAGTGCCGTTGGAGAGCGTGGCCGACGTGGTGCGCCGCATGCGCGACCTCGGCTGTGACGAGATCGACATCGCCGACACCATCGGCGTCTCGACCGCGCGCAAGACCCAAGCCGTGATGCTGGCGGCAAGCCGGGAATTCCCGCTGCAGCAGCTGTCCGGCCACTTCCACGACACCTATGGCCAAGCGCTGGCGAACATCTACGCGGCGATGGAAGTCGGCGTGGCGATCTTCCACTCGTCGGTATCGGGCCTGGGCGGCTGCCCGTATGCGAAGGGTGCGACCGGCAACGTCGCGACCGAGGACGTGCTCTACCTGATGAACGGGCTGGGCATCGAGACCGGCGTCGATCTCGACCAGGTGGTCGATGCCGGGCAGTTCATTTCGCAGGCACTGGGCCGCAAGGGCGTGAGCCGCGCCGGCAACGCGCTGCTGGCCAAGCGCGCCGGCTGAACTCCGGCGTCGCCCACGCGCTTTTCGCGACTGTTGGAAACCGGCGTATGATCGACTGCCGGTTACCCAACAATCAATGAAAGGACGGGGATGACACTCAAACACGAGATTCAGGCAGCACAGGACCGCCTTGCGGAGGCGATCGGGATGCGCGACGCCGACGCCGCAGCAATGCTCTATACCGAGGATGCCGGCCTGATCCCGCAAGGCGCGCCGACCTGCGCCGGCCGCAGCGCGATCGCCGCCTTCTTCGCGGGCGCGATCCGGAACGGCATCGGCAAGGCGCGCTTCACGACCGATGAGGTCGAGGGCGACGATTCCCGCGCAAGCGAGACCGGACGCTACGCCTTGTATGCGACGCCTCCTGGCAGCGACCCCATCCTTGCAGCCGAAGGACGCTACCTGATCGTCTGGCACAAGGTCGACGGCGCATGGCGCATCTACCGCGACATGTTCAACACGCTCTGACTCTGGGGCAGAAACGAAAAAAGCCGACAGTTTCCACTGTCGGCTTTTCTCTTGATACTGGTCGGAGTACAAGGATTCGAACCTTGGACCCTCTGGTCCCAAACCAGATGCGCTACCGGGCTGCGCTACACTCCGAGAAGAAGGATCATACCGCGCCCGGGTGACCTGGTCAAGGTTTAAGGGGAAAATAAGCCACGGTGTGGCATTCTTCGCCCATGATCAAGCGGGAAACATTGTGAGTTTCGCAGCACCATACCGCGTCAATGCGGGCGCCGATGCGGACGAAGTCCAGGGGAACAAACGCTTCCTGATGGGCGTCGGCCTGTCTGTCGCGTTGCACGCCTTGCTGATGTTCGCCTACCGCGGCCATGGCCCTGCGCTGCCGGTCGCCGAACCCGAGCGCTCGACCCCGATCGCGGTCCGCATCCTGCCCCCGGCGCCACCGCCGCCGGCGCCGCGCGCCGAGCCGCCGTCAAAGCCGCGTGCCGCGCCCGCAGCGCCGCGCAGCGCCCGCAAGTCGACGCCGAAACCGGTCATCGCCGTGCCGAGCACGCCGCAACAAGAGGGGGCACCCGACAGCTTCAGCGTGCAGCAGGCCGAGGAGCAGGTACGGAACGAACCATCGGAGGCGCCGCAGTTCGACGTGAACGCCGCCAGGCAAACGGCGCGGCAACTGGCTGGCAGGACCAAGCTGGGCCGCGAAGGAAACGCGAACGCGCAATTTCCCGATCCACCTCTGGAAACCGAATCGAAGCTCGCGAAAGCCATCAGCAAGGCCAAGCGCCGCAACTGCAAGGATGGCATTCCGGGCGGACTGCTAGCCCCGCTGTTCCTGATGATGGACAAGAAGGACCACGGCTGCAAATGGTAGGGCGATGAACTCCCGGCCGCCTGAACGCGTGGGCAAGAAACTTGCCCACCCTACGGCTCGCCTTATTCAGCCTTGATCTGCAGCGCGCGCTCGTACAGCGCATTCTTCTTGCGCCCGGTAATCTGGGCCGCCAGGTTGGCCGCCTGCTTCACGGAACATTCCGTCAGCAGGATCTGCAGGATGCGTTCGGCTTCCGCATCCTGCGCATCGGTCGCCAATGTCGCGCCTTCCACCAGCACCACGAACTCGCCGCGCTCGCGGTGCTGGTCGGCCGTGACCCAGGCCCGGGCTTCGCTCAACGGGCAGCGGTGCACTTCTTCGAACATCTTGCTCAGCTCGCGTGCGAACACCACCTGGCGGGTCGGCTCGAAGGTCGCCGTCAAGCCTTCCACGCACTCGACGATGCGGTGCGGCGCTTCATAGATGACGAGGGTCGAGGTCTCGCGCGCAAGCGCCATCAGGGCCGCTTCGCGCTGCTTCGATTTTGCCGGCAGGAAGCCGACGAAGTGGAAACGGTCGTTCACCAGGCCGCTGGCCGACAGCGCCGCGATCGCCGCGGACGGTCCCGGCAGCGGCACCACGTTCAGCCCGGCTGCGCGCACGGCATCGACGATACGCGCGCCCGGGTCGGACACGGCGGGCGTGCCGGCATCGGACACCAGGGCCACGCGCTGGCCACTTTGCAGGCGCTCGACGATCTTGTCGGCCACCTCGCGCTCGTTGTGCATGTGGGCCGCAATGGTTTGTTTATTCAGGCCAAAACGTTGAAGGAGCGCACCGGTCTTGCGGGTGTCTTCGCAGGCCACGACGTCGGCCAGCGCCAGCAGGTGCAGCGCGCGCAGGGTGATGTCGGTGACGTTGCCGATCGGTGTAGCCACGACATACAGCGTTGCGGTAGGATAGGACTGCTGGGCCGCTTCGCCCATGACGGGTAGCCGGGCGATGTCGATGGTCTGCTGTTCTGTCATAAGAGGTTCCGATGCTGAAGAAAAAGAATATCAGGGCGCTGCTGGACACGGCCGCGCTGGCGCTGCTGGCTGGCGCATTGACTGCATGTGGTAGCACGCCGCTGCCGCCCGACACCGGCTGCGGCGTACCGGGCGGATTTTGCGCGCCCGCAGCGCCGAGTGCAAGCCCGCCACCTGCCGAACCCGGCTATACACCGCCGCCGCCGGCCGAACGCACCCGCACCAACCCGATCGACCTGCCGCCCGGCAGCGACGGCCGTCCGCTCGACGCCGACCTCAATCGCGCCGGTGTCCCCGGCACCCGGATTGCGCTGCTGCTGCCCCTGCAATCCGGCGCCCTGGCCGAGCCGGCCGAAGCGGTGCGCGCCGGCTTCATGGCCGGCTACGAACGCGACCGCACCGGCGTGACCGTCAACGTGATTCCCACCGGCGACTCGGCCCAGGCCACCCTCGACGCCTATGCGCGCGCGGCCGAGCAGAACGACATCGTGGTCGGCCCGCTGGCCCGGCCCGCCGTGGCCGCGCTGGCAGCAAGCGGCGCCGTCACCAGGCCGACTATCGCGCTCAACCATCCGCAGACGAACGGCCCGTTGCCGCGCGGGATGCTGGTGATCGGCCTCGCGCTCGAAGACGAAGCGCGCCAGGTGGCCGACTGGGCCGCGGCGGAACAGCCGGGCGGACGCGCCCTGGTCATCACCGGCAAGACAGCGTGGCAGCAGCGCCTGTCCGGCGCCTTCGCGGCGCGCTGGAGCCAGCTGGGCCTGAATTACGGCACCGTCGAGCTGCCCAGCAGCGAAGGCTATGTCGACGCCAACGCGCTGGCCGAACTGCGCACGCGCATGCAGGTCGATCCGCCGCAGCTGGTGTTCGCCGCCCTCGACGCGGTTCAGTTGCGCCAGGTGCGCAGCGCCATCGGCACCTCGCTGCCGACCTACGGCACCGCATCGATCAACCCGGGCCGCGATCCCGCTACCTCCGCGCCGGAACTGGCCGGGGTGCGCATCCTCGACCTGCCCTGGACCGTGCAGCCCGAGCACCCGATGGTGGCGCGCTATCCGCGCTGGAACGGCAGCGGCGAAGGCTTCGACATGCAGCGCCTGTATGCCCTCGGCATCGACGCCTTCCGCATCGCGCGCGAGCTGGCCCTGCGTCCCGGCGGCAGCTTCGAGCTCGATGGCGTCACCGGACGCCTGGTGATCGACATGGGCAACGGCGGCGCGGGCTTCCGCCGCGTCGAGACCGGGTCGGTCTACCGCGACGGCGCCTACGAAACAGTGGCCTTCGGGCGCTAAATGGCGCTGCACCTGTCACCAAGCCAGGCCCAGGGCCGCGACTGGGAGCGGACCGCCCTGCTTCATTTGAAACGCCACGGCCTGCGCCGGGTCGAAGAAAATTTTCGCTGCAAGGGCGGGGAAATCGACCTGGTCATGCTCGATGGCGCTACCCTGGTGTTCGTCGAGGTGCGCCAGCGCGCCTTTTGCTCCCATGGCGGCGCGGCCGCCAGCATCACCCCTGCCAAGATCCGGCGCCTGGTACGGGCGGCCCAGTTCTACCTGTTGCGTTTTCCCGTGACGCCGCCCTGCCGCTTCGACGTGGTGGCCATCGATGGCGACCGGCTCGAGTGGTTGACAGACGTGATCTCACTGAGTCATTGAAATGTAAGCAATTTTTACGGTGGTTGCCCGACCCGGGTTGCCACTGCACTATAATCCCCGGCTATGAATACTCAACGCATCCTCGCTCACTTCCAGGAGAGCGCCGATCTCAAGATGAAGTCGGCGGCAAGCCTGGCCCAACCCATTTCGCAGGCTGTGGAGCTGATGTTCCATGCCCTGTCCAACGGCAACAAGATTCTGGCCTGCGGTAACGGCGGTTCCGCCGCCGACTGCCAGCACTTCGCTGCCGAGCTCGTCGGTCGATTCGAACGCGAGCGCTTCCCGCTGCCGGCCATCGCGCTGACCACCGACACCTCGATCATGACGGCGGTCGGCAACGACTACAGCTTCAAGGAGATCTTCTCGAAGCAGGTGCAGGCCTTCGGCCAGGCTGGCGACATCCTGCTGGCGATCTCCACCTCGGGCAATTCGGCCAACGTGCTGGCCGCGGTCGAGGCGGCGCTGGAGCGCGAGATGCGCATCGTCGCCTTCACCGGCAAGGATGGCGGCGCGCTGGCCAAGCTGCTGACCGACGCCGACATCCATATCAACGTGCCCCACGCACGCACCGCGCGCATCCAGGAAGTCCACCTGTGCGCGATTCACTGTATTTGCGACGGCATCGACGTCGCCCTGTTCGGAGGAGAAGAAGAGTGATCAACAAGTTGTCCAGGATCGTCCTGGCTGCCGCGCTGGCGGCTTCGCTGTCTGGCTGCGTCGCCGTCGCCGTCGGCGGCGTCGCCACCGCCGCGCTGTCGGCCAACGACCGCCGCACCATCGGCATGCAAACCGAAGACAAGGCCATCAACGTCAAGGCCGAGATCAAGATGCAGCAGCTCACCGGCGAGCACGGCCACATCAACGTCACCAGCTACAACCGCAAGGTGCTGCTGACCGGCGAAGTGCGTGACGAAGCCATGAAGCAGGCCGCCGAGCGCGAAGTGCGCGCGATCGAGAACGTGGTCTCGGTGATCAACGAACTGGAAATCGCCGGCCCGTCGAGCTATACCTCGCGTTCCAGCGACGCCCTGATCACCACCAAGGTCAAGGCCAGCCTGGTCGACAAGAAGACCATCTCGGCCACTTCCGTCAAAGTCACCACCGAGCGCGGCGTGGTCTATCTGCAGGGTCTCGTCACCCCGCGCGAAGGCAACATCGCGGCCGACGTCGCCAAGGGCGTCTCCGGTGTGACCCGCGTGGTCAAGATCTTCGAGTACATCGCCGAGGAAGACCCGCGCGCCCAACAGGCTGCACCAAGCCAGAGTTAATGCCAACGGCAGGACTGCGGTCCTGCCGTTTTTCTATCCGCTTCCGCCATGACCGCTTCCACACCCACCCGTTCCTGGATCAAGCCGGCCGCCGCCTGCGCGGTGGTGCTGGCGCTGGCCGGTATCGGCTACGCCTCGTTCAACAGCGCCACACCGGCGCCGAACGTCACCTTCATCAGCATCACGGGCGACAAGGTCTCTACCGAGTCCCTGCGCGGCAAGGTGGTGATGGTGAACTTCTGGGCGACCTCCTGCGCCACCTGCGTCAAGGAGATGCCGCAGATGGTCGAGACCTATAACAAGTACAAGGCACAGGGGCTGGAGTTCGTGGCGGTGGCGATGCAGTACGACCCGCCCAACTACGTGCTGAACTTTACCGAGACGCGCAAGCTGCCGTTCAAGGTGGCGATCGATTCGGCCGGCGACATCGCCAGGCAGTTCGGCGACGTCAGCCTGACCCCGACCACCTTCGTCATCGACAAGAACGGCAAGATCATCAAGCGCTACGTGGGCGAACCGGCCTTCCCCGAACTGCACAAGCTGCTCGAGAAAGAGCTCGCCTCTTAAGCTTTAGGGTAAAGAATCATCTGGGTGCAGCGGAACAGGGCGATGGTCTTGCCGCTGTCCTTGTCCGTGACGATCGCATCCCAGACCTGGGTCGTGCGGCCCAGGTGCACCGCGGTCGCCACGACCGCAATCGTGCCCTGGCGCGCGGTGCCCAGGTGGTTCGATTTCAACTCGATGGTGGTGAAGCTGTTGGCGCCTTCCGGCAGGTGGGCGACGCATGCGTAGCCGGCCGCGGTATCGGCCAGGGTGACGACGCTGCCGGCGTGCAGGTAGCCGTTCGGGGCCAGGTGGTGGGGCTGGATGGGGAGTTCGGCGGCGACGCGGCCTTCGCTAACTTCCGTGATCCGGATGCCGAGGTGGCCGGGGAGGAAGGATTTGCCGAAGTCGTTGAAGGATGCGGGGGTGTAGTTGGGGTTCACGGTGTTGTCGCTTTTATTGCAAAGGCGGGATCGTACACTGGGTGTAAGGATTGTGCAGGCTTCGGGATAAAGGCTGAGCGACGGAATTGGGTTCCCGCCTTCGCGGGAACGACGTATTTGCGTATGCGTCCAGAATCCCTTTCGTAGTCCGCGACCTAAAAGCCGTCATTCCCGCGTAGGCGGAAATCCAAGTTCGCACCGCGGCCCTCAGCGCCTGCGCTTGCCCCCGCCACCCGACCCACCCCGCTGCCTTGCCGCCGCATTCTGCTGCTGCAGGATGGAGTCCACCCGTTCCGACGCCTCCCTTGCCAGCTGCTGCGCCATCTCGATGCTCGGAAAATACTCCGGCTCCCGGTACCCCAGCCACGCATAGGCCGAGTACATGCGGCAGGTATCCTCGACCTCCTGCAGGTTCATGTAGAACAGCTCCTGCGGATGCGGCTGCAGCTTGCAGATCTTTTTCTTGGCCAGCGACAGCGCCCAGTGCTCCCAGGCGCTCTGCAGCACCGGCACCTTGGTCGAAATCGGTACCAGCGACAGCATGAACTTCTCCGCCACCGACAGCGGCAAGGTGTCGAGCCACTCGGCGCGCTCGTTCTGCTCTTCCGTGATGCGCGGGTAGAAGAAGCCGTCCGGCACGTCGATGTTGTGCACGAAGCGGCGCAGCAGCTTGACCAGGGAGGTCTCGCCCGTGACCGACGAGATGCGATGCAGCTGCTCCAGCGAAGGCGCCACCGCAAAACCCGTGGCCGGCACTGGCGGAATCTTCTCCTTCATCAGCGCCCGCATCACCTGGTGGGTGTCCTCGTCGTAGCCGGCGACAAAACCTTCCTCATGCACGCCATAGCGCCCGGCGCGGCCGGCGATCTGCTTGGCCAGCGCGGCCGAGATCTCTTCTTCCTCGTAGCCGTTGTACTTGACGGTGGTGGTCATCACGATGCGCGCAATCGGCATGTTCAGGCCCATCGCCAGCGCGTCGGTGCCGACCACGATGTCGGCCTGGCCCTCGCGGAAGCGCTCGGCCTGGGCGCGCCGCACTTCCGGCGACAGGTTGCCGTAGACGGTGGCGACGGACAGCCCCTTCTCGGTGATCATGTCGCGCCAGTTCAAGACGTCGCGGCGCGAAAACGCGATCACGGCGTCGCCGCGCCGCAGGTTGCCGAGCTTGCGCACGGGCGAGGGTTCCATCGCCAGCGGCGCCATGCGTTTCAGGACGTGGACTTCGAGCGGCACTTCGAGCCGCTCGGCCAGGGCCTCGATCGCGCGCCGCGCCTCGGGAGCGCCGACCAGGAACACGGTCGATGCCGGCGCGCCGCACACGGCCGCGGTCCAGGCGGCGCCGCGGTCGCGGTCGGCCAGCATCTGGATCTCGTCGATCACGGCCACCTCGACCGGGGTCCTGGTGTCCAGCATCTCGACCGTGCTGGCGACGTGGGTCGCGTCCTCGGCGATGCGGCGTTCCTCGCCCGTGATCAGGCTGACCTTGATTTCTTTTCCGTGCGGGCGGGCGTTCTGCAGGCGCTCGTAGTTTTCCAGCGCCAGCAGGCGCAGCGGCGCCAGGTATACGCCGTTGGCGGCCTTGGCCAGCGCTTCCATCGCGCGGTGGGTCTTGCCCGAGTTGGTGGGACCGAGCAGGGCGATGAACTTGCGTCCCATCTTGCTGGCGACCTCGAAGGATTCCGGGTACTCGGCCAGGTTGATGCTTTCCTTGGTGCGCGCGGCGTGGCGCTCTTCCTGCTCGCGCTCGACCGCGTGGGTCAGGCGCTGCGAGATGCGCTGGAATACGTATTCGGCCGGCTCCGAGGTTTCCAGCTCGTCGAGCACGTGCAGGAACAGCATCGGGTCCCAGCCGAAGTCATCGGCCTCCTCGGCGATGTCGCGCACGAAGTTTTCGGCCTGGGTCTGCAACCCCTCGATCGCGTCCGGGGTGGCGCGTTCGGCCAAGAGGTCGCGCCGGGCCAGCATGTCCATCTTGCGCCACTTGCTCGGCTTGGCCAGCACGCCGCGTGCGGGAACGAGGCGGTAGGGCACGCGCAGGCCCTCGTAGCGCACCTCGCCGGAAAAGCGCAGGAAGACCCGGCCTTCCATCTTGACCAGTTCGATGCCGCGCTCGGCGAAGTCGAGCTCGCGCTCCAGGAAAGCGTCGTCGTGTCCGCTGTCGTCGTCGGACGGTGGGTGAGGATGGTTCATGGATACGTGAAGTGATGTCTTGTTGTCATGACTATATCGCAGCGGGCCGGCATGCACGGCTCCGGTACGCCTGTGCAAGCCCATGCGATTGTGACATCAGTGTGTGTCGAATCCGACAAAATTGAGGTCGCCGGGTGTCTTCGCCAAAATTATATTTTCCTATGAGAACTTTTTAATTATAGTGGACCGTCTGTCATTGCCGGTTCGTCATCCGGTCGCCAACCCTGCCCACCGGCCCCGTGCCGGCTTATCGCACAACCGTCAATACGCCAACATGAAGAACAACCGGATTGGCCTGATTCTCGTTGCTTCGTCCCTGGCGATCATCGCGCTGGTGGTGGCCCTGCTGCTCGAGCGCCAGCAGGACACGCTTGCGGCCCAGGTGCGGATCCAGGGGCTGGGCATGGTGCGTTCACTGGGCGCCTTGCCGGCGCCGGTTCTGACCGAGGCCCAGGGACGGAGCGTGCTCGAATCGGTGCTGGCCTACCGCGACAATCCCGACTTCGCCTACGCCGCCGTCTGCGCCGAGAACGGCCGCAACCTGGCCGAGGTGGCCAGCCCGGGGGTCCTGATCCCGCCGGCCACCCCGCTCGCCCTCACCGGCTTCGACGAGCGGCTGGTCGGCGCCGGCCAGCAGCAGCGCGCGATCCGGGAATTCCGCGGACCGCTCGCCAACGCCGACGGCAGGCTGCAGGTGCGCATCGGCTATTTCGAGCCGCGCGTCCTGGCCGGCATGCAGGACCTGCCCTTCTACGCCATGATCGCGCTGGCGGTGTTCCTGCTGGTGCCGCTGATTTACTTCGTCATCAAGCGCGAGATGGCGCCGCTGGCCGCGCTCGGCGAGCAGCTGCGCACGCTCGGAAACGCGCAAGGGCAGGCCTCGCAGCTCGCCGTGCCCGACCAGGACGTGCGCGGCCTGGTGAGCAAGCTCAATCGCTACATCGACCAGGCCGACGCCCGCATCCGCGAACTGGAACAGGACAGCATGGCGAGCATGGCCAGCGGCCGCCTGCTCGAATACGGCAGCAACAAGATGCAGGCGGTCCTGCACTGCCTGCCGGACGGACTGCTGGTGCTGGACCCGGCCGGCGAGGTGACTTTCGCCAACGGCAAGATCGAGCCGCTGCTCGGCGTGCCGGTGACCGAGGTGCTGTCGCAGCCGATCGAGGCCTGGTGCCGCGATCCGGAACTGCGCGGCATGCTGGGACGCTTCCGCGGCAGCGGCGCCGACAGCCGCAGCCAGGTGACGATCGACTTCACGCCGAGCGGGGTGCCGGACAAGCGCCTGTGGGGCACCGCCCAGACCCTGGCCGGCCATTCGATGGTCTACGGCACCCTGGTGGTCCTGCGCGACGCCACCCGCGAGCACCTGGCGCGCCAGGCCGGCAACGATTTCGTCGCCCACGTCGCGCACGAACTGAAGTCGCCGCTCAACGTGATCGGCATGTATGGCGAGATGCTGGGCGACGCCGGCGCCACCGATCCGGACCTGCGGGTCGAGGCCGTCAACGTGATCCAGGACGAGGTCGACCGCATGAGTTCCCTCGTCAACAACCTGCTCAACATCAGCAAGCTGGAAACCGGCAGCATGCGGCCCGAGCGCCACCGCGTGAAGCTCGACGACCTGCTGCGCGACGCCTGGAACCAGGCGCTGTCGCGCGCCGGCAGCAAGGGCGTCGCGCTCGACCTGCAGGTGCCGCGCGACATCGCCGCGGTGTCGGTCGACAAGGACCTGTTCCGGATTGCCCTGAACAACCTGCTGAACAATGCGATCAAGTACAACCGCCAGGGCGGCAGCGTGGTGCTGTCGGCCGAGGAAATCGACGGCGACGTGGTCATCGCGGTGCGCGACAACGGCATCGGCATGAGCGCGGAAGACCGCGAGCGCGTGACCGAGAAGTTCTTCCGCGTGCGCGAGACCGGCCCCGAGCAGCGCGGCGGCCACGGCCTGGGCCTGTACCTGGCCAACCAGATCATCGAGCTGCACCACGGCCGCCTGAGCATCGACAGCGCGCTCGGCCACGGCAGCGTGTTCTCGATCCACCTCAAGAAAATGCCGGCGCTGGCAGACGGCGCCCAGGTCCTATGAACAAAACCATCCTGATCGTGGACGACGAGCCCCACGTCATCCGCGTGCTGCGCCTGATGCTCGAACGCGAAGGCTATACGGTGGCCAGCGCCGCCGACGGCCACGAGGCGCTCGCGCAGATCGCCGTGCGCCGTCCCGACGTCATGGTCAGCGACATCCAGATGGCCGGCATGGACGGGCGCGAGCTGTGCCGCACCGTGCGCGCGCGCTATCCGGACGAATCCTTCCTGATCCTGGTGATGACCTCGATGACCGCGGCCGGCGAGCGCGAATGGGTACGCGACCTGGCCAACGTCGAATTCCTCGAAAAACCCCTCAGTCCGCGCCAGCTGGTGGCGCGCCTGGCGTCCCATTTCACGCATTGAACGAGCAGGAGAACAGGCATGCAATCCGACGTGACGAGTGACCTTGATTACGCGCGCTATGCGCGCTGGCTGCGTCGCATCACCGGCGCCGAGCATGACTTCGCCGTGTGCGACCGCGCCGGCGCCGTGGTATGGGCCGCTCGCACCGACGGCGATATCGGTTCATGGCTGGAAGCGCTGTGCGCCAGCGGCTTCGCATGGGCCTGCGAAGGCGACGGCATGCAGCGCCACGACGCGGATGGCGCGACCATGCTGTACCAGCCGATCCGCAGCAAGGGCGCGACCATCGGCTACCTGGCGGTGCGCACCGCCGCCA
>Ga0209023_10001114_pt1 | contig 37140 bp, 31 predicted proteins | sample LakOneMetagenome_FD_187468 | JGI IMG/M metagenome (GOLD analysis project Ga0209023, IMG submission 187468) | Freshwater and sediment microbial communities from Lake Erie, Canada (SPAdes) (version 2) | ecosystem: Environmental > Aquatic > Freshwater > Lentic | place: Lake Erie, Canada...
GCGGCGATCGATCTCGCCGAACCCGAGCGCTCCGCATTTCTCAGTGACAAAAGTGAAGTGCTGCGATTTGAGGTCGGGAAATTGTTAAGGGCGAACGATGCCGCCCAAGATTTTATAAGCGAACCGGCGATCGTAGAGATCGGGCTGACGGACGACGTCGTTCCAGAAGGATATTCGGGCAGACAGATAGACTCTTACAAGATCATCAATGAGATCGGACACGGCGGTATGGGGACGGTCTATCTCGCGAATCGAGCGGACGGATCGTATGACAAACCGGTTGCCGTCAAGCTCATAAAACGCGGAATGGACACCAATGCGGTGCTAAAGCGTTTTGTGATGGAGCGGCGGATACTCGCGAATCTCGAACATCCGAATATTGCGGGTTTGCTCGATGGCGGTTCGACCGGCGACGGTTTGCCGTATCTCGTGATGGAATACGTCGACGGTGTTCCGATCACCCAGTTTTGTAATGCTCACCGCTATTCGACCACCGAACGCCTTGAGCTATTCCGAAAAGTTTGCTCCGCGATCTCTCATGCACATCAGAAACTGGTCGTTCACCGTGACATCAAGCCCTCGAACATCCTTGTCACCGAGGACGGCACGCCCAAACTGCTTGATTTTGGTATTGCTAAGCTGCTCCATCCCGATTGGTCGGTCGATACCAACGAGGCAACGGCCACAATGTTTCGGGCGATGACGCCCGAATATGCGAGTCCCGAACAGATCCGCGGCCTGCCGATCACAACGAGCAGCGATGTCTATTCGCTCGGTGTGGTTCTCTATGAGCTTTTGACGGGAGAGCGTCCGCACAAGTTTGACAGCCGGATGCCGCACGACGCAACTCAGGCCGTTTTGACCCGGGAACCTATACGTCCTTCGTCCGTGGTCAGTCGTCCCGCACAGCCTGAACTCAATACCGTCAATAAAACGGCTCAAAGAACACAGAACGAAGCACCGGTATCTACTTCTCTGTCGGATATCCGCAGCCTAAAGGGCGATCTCGACAACATTATCTTAAAGGCGCTGAGCAAGGAACCCGAGCGGCGTTATCAATCGGTACAGGAACTTTCAGAAGACATTCGCCGCCATCTGGTCGGGTTGCCCGTGACAGCGACGGCGGACACGACCGCGTATCGTTTAAAGAAATTTGTAAACCGTCATCGTGCAGGCGTTTTGGCCGGCAGTTTGATGGCGTTGACCTTGATGGCGGCAACGGGGATTACGGCCTGGCAGGCTGTTGTTGCGAAGCGCGAACGAGAGCGTGCGGAACACCGTTTCGAACAGGTCCGGCAGGTCACGCACACGATATTGTTCGAGTATTATGACCAGACGATCAAACTGCCCGGTTCGACGCCTTTGCTCGAAAAAATGGTTCAGGACACGATGGTATATTTGGACACTCTCGCCGCCGAGAGCGATGGCGACGCGAGTCTGCAAAGCGAGATCGCGACCGCTTATCAGCGGATCGGCGATGTACAGGGCAATCCGTATCAGGGCAATCTCGGTAATATCAAAGGTGCGACCGTTAGCTATCAAAAGTCGCTCGAAATTCGCGAAAAACTTGTTGCCGGGGACCCGAGTAACACCGGTCTGCAACGCGATCTGGCGAAAAGTTATGAATCGGCGGGCGATATGTCATGGCGAATTGGCGAATATGACAACGCATACGACAGCTATCAAAAAAGCCTGCAAATTCATACCGGATTGGCCGGTGCCGCAACCGGAACTGTCGATGACCGTTATGAGGTCGCCCGAGCCAGACATCGGATCGGTCAGGCATTGGCCAGAAAAGGCGATTCGGACGGTGCCTTGGAAAATTTTCGGCTGGGTCAGGAAACATTTCAGGAGATCGTCGCGGCCGCGCCGGACGTGCCGAAATACCGCCGTGGATTAGGGAGCGCTTTGGCAAAGATCGGTGATATTGCGGCGGCGAAAAAAGATTGGCAAACGGCACTCGAAAATCACCGGAAAGCTTTGGATATCTGGTTAGAACTTTCTGCGACTGAGCCGTTAAAGGCTAATCTAAAACGCGACGTTGCCTTGATAACAGACCGCGTCGCCGTCGATCTGGAAAATTCGGACAGCTTGCCGGATGCCCTAAAAAATCATCTCCGGGCGATCGAACTCCAGAAAGAGATCGCGGCGGCCGATCCTCAGAACGTCCAATACTCGTCGGAACTTGGTCTATACTACGTCAACCTCGGAGCAGTTCAAGCGAAATTAAAGGATCAAAAAGGAGCAATTGAAAACATCCGGAATGGGCTGAAGATCTTGCAGCAATTTGTGGATGCGAGTCCGGAAGATGTCGACCTTCGACGTGATCTGGCCCTTTCGTATCAGTCCGCCGGCGACGTATTCAGCACCGACGCCAACCGCCAGACAGCGATCGACTTTTATATGCGTTCCGCCGGATTGCTCGAGACCAAACAGTTACGGGCCGAACTCCCGGACAAATTAGCTGAAGATTACTCAAAGATCGGCGATCTTCATCAAAATGCAAGGCATTATTCCGATGCAAAGGACTGGTATGAAAAGAGCCTAGCGGTCTGGAGTGAATTGCAGTCACAAGGCAAACTGCCATCCGGTGACACGGCCGCTTTGGATGCTGTCCGTAGGTCGATCGCGAAATGCGAGGCAATGATGCAGACCGGAAAGTGATATTTTTGCGGGCTGAACAGAAAATCTACGCTCCGGCCAACCTCTGATATGCCTCTGAGTATTTCGCTATGGTCTTTGAAACGATCTCGTCCGGGAGCTCAGGTGCGGGCGGTGTTTTATCCCAGTCGAGCGTTTCGAGATATTCGCGGACAAATTGTTTGTCGAATGATGGTTGGGCATGTCCGGGTTCGTAGGTAGATGCCTCCCAAAAACGTGAGCTGTCCGGTGTAAGCACTTCGTCGATCAGAAGGATCTTGCCGTTTGCGTCGCGGCCGAATTCGAATTTTGTGTCGGCGATTATGATGCCTTTTGTCAGGGCGTATTCGGCGGCGGCTTTGTACAGTTTTAGCGACGTAGCCTTTAGATATGCCGCTGTCTCGGAACCGACGATCTCTTTGAATTCGAGTCCGTCGATATTCTCATCATGCCCGGTCGCGGCCTTGGTCGCAGGTGTAAAGATCGGGTCGAGCAGGCGGTCACACTGTTTTAGTCCGGGCGGCAGACTGTGGCCGCTCGTCTTGCCGGTGGCGAGATAATCTTTCCAGCCTGAACCCTCGAGATAGCCGCGAACGACGCATTCGACCGGGAAAACTTCAGTTCGGTGGACGAGCGATGAGCGCCCGTCGAGTTCGCCGTGCTCGCGAATTACCTCGGGCATTTTCGAGATGTCGGTCGTGATGAGGTGATTTGGCACGATAGCGGACAATTTTTCAAACCAAAATTTTGAGATCTGCGTAAGGATCTTGCCTTTATTCGGGATCAATGTCGGCAAGATGCAGTCGAACGCCGAAATGCGGTCGGACGCGACCAGCAAGAGGCGTTTTTCGTCCACTTCGTAAACGTCTCGAACCTTGCCGCGATGCAGCAATGTCAGAGTGTCGATCTGTGATTCCGAAACCGTCGTTACAGCCGTCATATTTACTCCAAAACCTTTGATCCAGACCTAAGTTTATTATGGATCACGAACAATCAAAAATAACGAAATTAATTCGTGATTTTTCTGGAATCAGGAATTCGTTAAACGTGTAAAAACATCGTTGAATTTATGGTGACAAAGCTGGAGAAATTGTGCATAATAATAAGTGGCTCACCCATCACCGTGAGCGACCAGCCGCTCGCGTCGTTTATCCCCCCAATTAACACTAGGATTTCCCGCATCAATAAGTATCATAAGATGTGTAATATTATTTCTTCCAGATCGATCTTAACCAAGGCGGCCATTGGCATTTTGGCCCTTAGTTCCTCAGTATTTGCTCAATCCGGCGACGAATCCGGCGGCGGTATTCCGTATCTGTATATTTTACTGGTTCTCGTCATCGGGGCGGTAGCGGTCTTCTTTTGGATGAAGAGCAAGGGGGCTCCGGTGCCGCAGAGTCAGTACGATTACAATAACCGGATGAAAAGCGGTTCGATCAGCAGCAGTCATGAAGACGGTGTCGATGCTGAGAAAGAGCTCGAATGGTTTCGAAAGGCGAAAAAGTCGACGCCAAAAGCAGAACGAAAGTCCGCTGCTCCGAAGCGCCAAAGCGAATCTCCGTCGAAAGCAAGCCTTGCGCGTACCGCAAATGGTGACGATCTGCAGATGAATGCCAAGGCATATCAGGAGAAAATGAAGAAATTGCAGTATGCCCAACTGCCGGTCAATTCATTTTTGCAGCTTAACGATCCCAAGGATTTTGACCTGTTGCCGCTGTCGTCCGATCCGGCTTTGCTGAGTGCGATCGAGCAGGCGAATGAGGAATTTGAAGAGGACGAGGCCGTTCGCGAGCTGGCTCTGAGGATCTTGACCCAGTTCAAAACGCGAAATTCCGTCGAAGCCCTTGCCCAGATCGCGCTTTACGATCTCTCATCGAATCTGCGTTCGAAAGCGGTGACTACGTTGACCGAATTCGACCACGAATCTGTCTTTGAGACCATCTTGCTTGCCTGTGCAGATCCGACACGCGAAGTCCGTGCGGCGGCGGCCCGGGGGCTGTTCCGATTGAGTTTTGACCGTGCGGATGCGTGGAAACGCATCGCTTCGACGCGTGACGAATTTCGTATGAGCCACGCTGCCCGTGCAGCGACAGAATCTGGCATCGTCGTCAAATCGCTTGACCGACTGCTGCATGACGATATGAAGATCGCGTATGAGGCGTTTGCCCTCGTCGGTATGTTGATAAAGGCTGGCGAGACCAAGCAAATATTCGAAGCCATCCGCGATAGCAAGGATGACCGGATCAAATATGCTCTGCTCCATGTGCTGTCGGTGGTCCGCGACGACCGTGCTTTGCGCGAACTTAACAAATTACGGATCGATTCGAATATTCCCGAAAACATCGCAGAAAAAGTAAAAGAAACCGTCGAAAACTATCACCCGGTCATGGCTTGAGTTCTACGTCGATCACTAAATACAAGGGGGAAAGCGGCTGCATTTTGCCGCTAGATCGATGGCTCATACAATTCAGGACGAACTACAATCAACAGGCGGAGGTGCGATCGTTGGATCGGTCGCACCTGACTTTGTCTTAAACGCCGAAGATGAGCGAACCTGGCATCTTTCCGAACACCACGGAAAGGTCCGGGTTCTTTTGTTCTACCCGCAGAATGAGACGCTGGTCTGCACAAAACAGCTCTGTTCAGTTCGCGACAACTGGCACGACTATCTGGAAACAAAAGCCGAGATCGTCGCGATATCGCCGTCGACGTCGCAGGAGAATCTAGAGTTTTCACAGCGGCGCCATTTGCCGATACCTTTACTGGCCGATCCCGGACGGGTTACCACGTCTCTCTTTGGTAAACACTGGCTTTTTCCGATCCAATTGACACGGGCGATCGTCGTCATCGACGCCGCCGGAGTGATCCGCAGCCGGCGTGTGATGCTGCGTGCGTTTCGCCCGAGCGATGCCGATATTATCACCTCCATTTACGAAGCCCGCGGCGACGTGCTCCAGGCGAAGTATAAACGCCTGACATCGCGATCTCGGCGGATCAATATTAACTGACCTGCCTGCTCTGCGTCTTTTCTCTGCGTTCTCAGCGTGGAAAAAATTCGGCAACAGTTCCACGCTGAGGGCACAAAGTCTTGCGCAGAGGGCGGAGAGAAGTCGGCTCTTGGAGCGGGCTTTTCTCCTTGCATTTGCTGCTAAACGCGGATAGAATTGCGGCAAAAACAGACCTTGAGGAGATCGTTATGAATTCGAAAACTATCCGCGTTTTGGCCGTTTTGGCTATTTTGGTGACCTTGAGCAGCGTTTCGTTTGGGCAGATCCGCATACGCTTTGCGCGTGGGCGGACATCAGCGACGATGACGGGGTCGATCGCGGGCGGCGGCGTTCGCGAATACGTTGCCGGGGCACGAAACGGGCAGACATTCTCGGGCAACGTCAGTTCGCGAAACGGCTGCGTCAAATTCACCGGCGGATCGACCAGCAGCAGCTTTACGACCGACACCGGCAACAATTTTTTCTCGCTCACAAACTACTGCAACCGCGCGACGACGTTCGTTCTGACTGTCTCGATCTACTGATCGACGATCTCACGCAGGGGCTTTCCGATAACGGCCGTGTTCGAGAAATTGGACACGGTCTTTGCCGCGACCGCGCGGACCTTGTATTGGTAATACGCTCCCGGCGTGACACCGCTATCGACAAATGTCTGCTTTTTTGTAACGGCGACGACGGCCCACCTTTCGCTCTTGCTCTCGCGACGTGATATCTCGTAAATTACGCGTGCCGGGCCGTTATTTCCGCTAAAACGCAGTGTATTTACCCCGTTCGATGTGCCGGTTACCGAAAGGTCTGTCGGGTCGAGGGCGACGTAAGTGTTCCGCCGCGGGGGACGAGCAAAACCGCACAATGCCATCTCGTCCGCCGGAGCCCGGTTTGCCTTGAGAGCGTCGCGAAGCAGTGCGATGCGTCCCAGCACTTCGGACTTGGTCGCGTTTTTGGCAGTGATCTTCGATTTTCGAATCTCCTCCGCCGTCCTTGCCTCCGAGGCTCGCTCCGAAAGCTCGTCCGGCAGTGTGCCAAATGCCGTTATCAACGCGGAGCGTGTCGGCTCATCGAGCGAACCCAACTGCCCGCCCACCAAAAACTCCTTTAACTGCCCTGCATAAACAGCCAGATCAAAAGCACCCATTCGTCTATTGTCCATCTCGCCACTCCTTAAATTAGATCTGCATGAACCGCGACGTTTTATGCCGGTTCAGCGAGATAAATATACAATAGTGCGTTGCAGATATCAAGAGAAATTGCATAAATGCAACAAAAAAGAGGGAAAACAGCACGGTTCCAACCCAAAACTGCACAAAACAGATCGCGAACTGTATTGTTCAGAGCTCGATCAATACAAAACCAGATCCGAACAGCACAGTTCGATATCAAAACAATGCTGTTCAAGAGCAAAACAACACTGTTCAAGACCTAAACAACACAAAACAGAACCAAAACAATACAGTTCAACCCCAATATTGTCCGGTAATTTGAAAAAAGACGTGGATCTAAACTCGCGATCCGTGATCCAAAACTTTTCGTTTCTCGTTTTCAATTAGTTTTCCGCTATTCGCTTTCAACGACCCGCTATCGACTATTCACTTTCCCTGGAACGATTCATGATGCGAAAGCTCTACCAGCAAATGATCATGGAAAAAAACCAGATCACCTCTGAACCAACGGTCCAGATCGGCGGCCTGAAGCGTGAGAAAAAAGAAGAGCCAAAAGAAATGGCTACCGCTGAATAAGTGGAAAGCATTTTTAGGGTTAAGGTCGGCGAAATAATTTGCCGACCTTTTTCTTTTTTTGGTTTATAATTAATTTGCTCGAGGAGGGCAAATCGAAATCTTACAGCAATTAGATGATCCCAATCCAGATGTAGGTGCGCCGCGCGAAAGCAGACGCATGCGGGGCTTTGCGCCCTATGTCACCCAGTTGCAGAACTTGGCGGATGAACTCCTAACCAACCCCGGTGCAGTGCTGGTTAAAAAGGAACAGATTCATTCGGCTTTGAACGGGGGCCCGGCGGCGGCTGTACGGAAATTAATTCCGCTAAGCACGCAAAGAAGCACAGGAACTTTTTTTACTGGCGAGAACATCCTTGAACGGCTGTCCGGCACCGTTTCTTCTACGGCATCGGAAAGAATATTCGATCCTGCTTGCGGAACCGGAAATCTCCTTTTATTTCAGTCTCAAGCCCTTCCGATTTTCGCGACCGTGGAGGAGACCTTAGAACATTGGAACAACTGGCTCTCGGGCCGTGATTTACATCCCGAATTCATATCGGCAGCGAAGGCGAGGCTTGTATTATCCTTAATTCAGCGGAGTCCAAATATTCCTGCTGCACCCCAGTTACGCACCAGAGACCTTTTTCCTAATATTTCGGTAGGTGATGGATTGGCGAGTGATGATTTCCGTCCCGCATCGCGAATTATCCTTAATCCACCTTTTCATAAAGTCCGAGCTCCAAAAGACTGTAGTTGGGGTGCCGGCAAGGTTTCCGCCGCTGCTCTTTTCTTGGAAGTATGCCTCAACAAATCGGAAGAAGGCACCAAGGTTACGGCGATCCTTCCAGACGTCCTTAGGTCTGGTTCTCTTTATGCGAAATGGCGCGAGCAGATTGCAGCAAAGGTGGTGATCGATCGACTAGAGGCATTCGGCGAGTTCGACCAGTTAACCGACGTTAGTGTGTTTATTTTATGCTGTACAAAAAAAGAGCAGGTTAAAGATCAGGCGGTTTCTTGGTGGAAACCTGCGGTTCGCTCGACTGTAGGTGATCTTTGTTCAGTGAGCGTGGGTTCCGTCGTTCCATTTCGTGACAAGGAAATTGGCCCTAACCGCCGATACGTACAACCAAAGGGGCTGGCCAGGTGGGAGACGGTCCGCGATGTTAAGGAAATGCGTAGATTTAGAGGTACGGCCGTTCAAACACCCTTTGTTGTAGTTAGAAGGAATTCGCGATTTGAGGACAAATACCGGGCTACCGCAACTATAATAGCGGGAGAAGGCCCGGTTTTTGTCGAGAATCATCTAGTCATAATAAGACCAAAAGATGGAACCCTCCGAACTTGTCGGAAACTGGTGGCATTACTTAAAAAAGATCAAACGAATAGTTGGTTAAACAATAGGATTCGGTGCCGGCACTTAACCGTATCTGCGGTTAAAGACATTCCCTGGCAGAACTAAGCCCCATATGGATAAGTTTTTCAAAGCCGAGGCACACTCAGTTCTTTCGCTCGGAAGGGACAGTATTAAAGATCACACTACGGCGATAGTGGAACTTGTGAAGAATGGTTACGACGCCGATGCAGATTGGGTGGAGGTCGAAATTCACACGGCACGGGACGATTCCTTTATTAGAATCGCAGACAACGGTACGGGTATGTCCGAGGATGATGTGGAAAATAAGTGGCTCCGGATAGGATTCTCAGAAAAACGGGAAGCTGAAAACCGGGTCAGTCAGAGGGGCCGGCGCAAAACTGGAGAAAAAGGTGTAGGACGTCTTTCTGCGGCGCGTCTTGGATCCATGTTAGAACTTCGAACGCTGAAGGACCGTTTATTTTTCGGACTCTCGGTTGACTGGCGAGCCTTTGAAAGAGCCGATCGAGTCCTTAACGAGGTCCCCTTGCCCGTGATAGCCGACGCGGCGTTCAAAGTTCCGGCGAACAAAGTCCTGAAAACCGTTTCTGGAACCGAACTGCTAATCAAAGACCTAGCCCAAGAGTGGACGATTGATGACTTGGATAAGCTCGAACGCGAATTATCGCTTCTCGTCTCACCATTCCGAAAAACAAAAGACTTCAAAATCCATTTAAGATCGGACATTAATGACTTTGGGTCGGCAGTTGTCCATTCTCACATGTATGATGGAGCAATTGTTTCCTTAAAGGCATCCTTTGATCCCATTAATGCACGCGTTAATTACAAAACGAAGATTATTGATGAGGCCGACTGGGTTAAGAATGCAGTACCAGTATCCCAGTTGCTCACACGGCGACGCCGAGAAGTGACTGAGATTGTAAAGTGTGGCCCGGTCGATCTGACATTACTCTTCTATCTGCAAAAAGACGATCCATTCGAAGGGGTTAGCCTCAATAAGCAAGAGATTCGGACGTTTCTTGATAACAATGCTGGTGTGAAAATCTATCGTGACGAAATCCGTGTAAAGCCTTATGGGGATCCCCGAGAGCCGGAAGGAGATTGGCTCGAACTTGGCAAGCGGTTCGCAAGCAATCCAGCCGGAGCAGCCCGGGAATCCTTCCGAATTCCGCCGAGCCGATTGGTTGGTGCGGTCTTTCTCACAAGGGACATGAACGAACAGCTTATTGACAGCACCTCTCGCGAGGGGCTTATAAAGGGTGATGCTTTCAAGGATCTAGCGGAGCTAATCCGCGGCTGTGTGCAGCTGCTTGAGACGACTTATCACAAACGTTTTCTGGAGGAAAAGGCTAGGGAGTGGGAAAATGCTTCACCGGTCCAGAGGGTGGAGAATCTTGGTTCAGAATTGAATGAAATCTTTGCGGAAATCAAAAGAATCCAGCCAAAAATCCTTCGATCTGATGAGCCAGACTTCGTCACTTACGAGCGGCTGGAGCGATTTTCATCTCGAATACCTGAATTGCAGCATGCTATTCGGGACATACAATTGCAGAACGTTATATTTCGCGGCTTAGCCACTTTAGGCATCGCTTCTTCGACCTTTGGTCATGAAACTCAGACCGCCATTTCAGGCCTAACCAATTCAGTAATTCTTGTTAAGAAAAGTTTAGCCGGACCCAAGCCCGATTTGGATATCGCTCATGACGAATTAGAGAACGCCATTGGTTTTGCAGAACGTATCGGTAGCTGGGGCCAATTTGCACTCGCGAGGGTACGGCGCGACAAGCGAAGTCGCCGGATGACCGACGTAGCGTCTGTTGTTGACCGCGTTCTTAACGAAATGAGTGCGCCTTTTTCGAGTGTTGGTATTCGTCTCGAAAGACTGATTGAGCCCGTTTCCGCGATTACGATCGCGATGGATCTTGAAGCCGTACTGATCAACTTGCTTACTAATTCATATTTCGTCTGTAGTGATCGGGAGGGTTCCAGGCATGTCAGGGTATCACTCAAACAAGCTACCCGAAATGGTAGGCAGGGTTTTGAGCTAAGCGTTGCGGATTCCGGTCCCGGTGTCGCCCCACAATTTGTGAACCGAATTTGGGAACCGTTATTCTCTACGCGAACAGACCCGAAGAAACGACAATCCGGGACTGGCTTAGGCCTTTCAATTGTAGATTCGATTGTTAAAGATTTTGGGGGTGAACGTCACGTGTCTTACGACGTAGAACTTGGGGGAGCAAGGTTTGAAATCTGGTTTCCAAAAAGGTGAGGAATTTTAGCGATGCCAATTATTGCTGTGGTCGATGATCGCAAAACGGAGCGCAAACAACTGGTTAGAGGAATTACGCTTAGCGAGGGCGTGCCTGACGGGTGGGAGGTCGAAGGCTTCAATCCACTCAACAATCTGGATGACTATTTTGACTGGATCGGGGAGGAAGATGTTGCTGTGCTGGTCCTCGACGAGCGTCTCCGGGAGGAGAGAGAAGATGTTGAGGTGCATGTGGACTACGATGGTCACGATGTCGTTGATAAGATTCGAACAAAGCACCCAACCTTTCCGATTTTCGTCGTGACTGCGGTGCCGGATGACCAAAATGTGAGCGATCGATTTTCGAGTGTAGAAGCAATTATTGATCGGGCGGACTTTGTTAAAGATAGCGATAAGCTCGTACCGCGAATTGTTCGATCAGGGCAGCGCTTTTTTGACACCAATGAGGACAGGCTATCCGAGATGGAGTCATTGTCTCGTCTGGTGGCACAAGATGAAGCTTCGGAAGAGGATTTGAAGAGATTGGAAGCTCTCCGGCAGCATTTCCAACTTCCGTATGAGGATCAGATCCAAACACCGGATTCTTGGATAGCAGAGTTTGAAAGGGCTCAAGGCGATTTGAAGAGCCTCGAGGCGGAAATGTCCGAGATGCTTAAGAATAGCGAAGATAACCACCAAAAGTGAAAACACGGTATGCGATGGAAGCGAATCGAAAAGCCGAAGGCGTGGACTAAAGCCGGCAAGTATTCAGATTGGAAGCCTGAACTAGCTGCCGAGGGAGACCACCGGTGTGTGTACTGTTCTGTTCGAGATCAAGCACTGGGAGGAACCCGGTTTTTTCACGTAGAGCATTACCGACCTAAGAAGCATTTTCCTGGAAATAAGCATGATTACTACAATCTTTTCTATTCGTGCGCAATTTGTAACATCTTCAAAGGAAGTCTGTGGTTTGACCATGACGAGGGCGACTGGAATTGCGTCCATTTTCCTGACCCGTCAAAAATTGACTACTCGGAATTTTTTGAAATTGGCGAAAAATCAGAATTACGTGGGAATCACACCGCCGCAAGATATCTAATTGAAGTGCTGCATCTGAACCGAAGCCATCTGATTCGGGAGCGTCGATTCGAGCTCGCTGTAACCGATATTGGCAACACCCGTCGACGAGTATCCGACCTTACTGAAAAGCTAAAACCGCAAATTGAGCAGGGTGATGAGAAAGCGATAGCCCTTCTTTTAAAAGCGTATGAGTTTTTAGATCGGTATGCCGCCCTTTGGGAGATTAAAGATGGATTGCCGCTGTATTATCCGCGTGAATTGTCTTAATCTGCGAGCTTCACTCCATGATTTCTGAATGACAGCCCATTCAATCCCCGTACAAATATCTTCCATAACTCCCGTCTAAGACACCCCATTAACAAGTATTTCTTTTTTGAGCTGCGCTGGAGCTTTTTGAGGCGGGAGCGTTCTTTGGCTTCGGCGGCGCGTTGCTCGGGGTGAATACTGAGGGTGGGTCAGGCACTGCGATCCTTTGTATGTTGGCGGAAAAGGGTTAGGAATAAAAGTATTTACAGATATTGGGTTATCGGATAATATACGGGTTGCTGGTGAGCGGGGGACAAACAAGAATTGACAGTGGGGAGTGGATAATTGTCTAACGTGGATTTTTATCGGTTCTGCGGCGTTTGGGAGTACCGTTCGTGGCTATCGTTTGTTTGAGTGGGTGGATGTTGGGCGGGAATATTTTAGGATCTTGATGATCGGGTTTATTAGGAATTTTGAGACGAGTTTTCTGCGAGTTGTTGAACGCTCGATGAGTTTGGCGATCGGTGGGGAGATCTTGTAATAGAATTGGATAAAAGATCGGCCGATGGAAGTGTTTGATAGATCTTCGTCACGAAATGCTCGGAGAAACCGGACTTCGGGAGCGTCGTAGTCGCCGTAGGCGGCGGTGGCGATGAAACATCCGCCTTTACTTGCGTTGGGTGAACTTTCCATCGGTGGCGGGTAATTTGGGTTCACTGGTGGTGGACATTCGATATTCGAAGATGAGCCGGGAACTTCGAACTTACGAATTCGCGACATTTCAGGGCCGCAGGTCGGGCCGCAAAACATGCCCGGTCCCTCCATTTCTTGTCCGCATCCTGCACAGGTTTTCATACTTTCATTTGAAGATCTTGTAAACGATGAGAAACGAGATCAGAAATATCGAGGCGATCAATAGCTGCTGGGATTTCCACAGATAGCTGGCTTTTACATCGTTTCCGGCCCTGACATTTTCATTTACAATTTCCCATCTCTTGACCTGTTCGTCAAGGTAATCGCGATAGACTTCTGCAAAGGCCGCGGCGTTTTTCTCGTGCAATAAATGACTCGTTATCTGATTTAAAAACCCTCCGATCGGTGGGCCAAACATTTCTCTGACTTTTAGAGAAATTATCGACAAGATAACGCTGCTCACCAATCCAATAATGATGGTCAATAACAGCAAACGCTCGCCGATGATCGTATCTTCCTTGATCTCTCCGACATAGGCGAAAGCACCTGCGATAAATATACCTACGATCGCGATCATGCCCTGTGCCTTTGATTCCAAAGCTTTCCAGTCTTCCTGCAGCTCCTTGTACTCGATGAGGAAAGACTCGATCACCTTCTCAACGACCGCTTCGCGTTTACCTTCGACAGGCGTCTGCGAACGCGTCTTTGGAGCAGGCTGTGAATCTTGTTTTTTCGCGGTCGCCATACGTAAGTAAGTTTATAAGGCTTTTTTGATCTTCACTCAAAGGTCGCGAGCCCTTTTTGTAAACGCGGGGTCAGACATGCGATATTGCGATTCTTTTAAGGTAACTAGGGAAAAATATGCACGATACCGATACTCATAAAAATCGGGGCCTGGCCTGCTTTTGTGCTTTGTTTGCGTTATATTCCTCATTGACATTCTAATATGATGCCTGAGATTCCTCGTCCGAGGGCTGATATAGACGAAACTTCTCGGCTGATAGGCACAATAGCAATTTAAAACAATATTTTCCGATCGATCTTTTCCGATCATCCGGGTTCGCCGCTATTGCGAAGTTTGAATATGGAAATTCCAGCGATCATCGCCAGCATCAGCCAGCTTCTAAATGCCATTCCGGGAAAGGAGTTAATATCTGTATTCTCGCGGAACATCAGAAATAAATACAGTGCCATCGCGCCGAGACTCGCTGCCAAAACGGCGACCCAAAAGCCGACTTTGGTTATCAATTCCGGCAATCGGGAAGTGTCATTTATCAAGTAATACCATATGCCAAACCCGACATACGTACATACTACAACGATCGAGATCAAATTTAGCGCAATTATCGCTGCTCCGCCCACTAAAGGAGAAAACAGGCTCGCATAAGAACTAAAAGCATTTAACCGATTTGAGAATCCCAGGTATAGCATCGTCTGGAGCGGTGACGAGGCCAAAAAAAAGATGATCGCAAAAATGCCGGCCGACCGTCTTAGCTTGACCCGAGGTTCGCTCGCGGCCTTCATGTTGGTCTGCCCGAGCTTGAACTGCGGTTCCGCTCGAACCGAACGCTCGAACATTTCAAACGATAACTTCCGGTATTTTTCGCCACCGCCGGAATTTGCCATTTTAATGTAAACGACACCGAGATTATTTAATGCCTCGACCGATTCTGGGTTCTTCTTCACCGCCTCAAGGAAAAATGATTCAGCATTCTCGAGATCGTTTTCGGCCAAGGCAAGCAATCCGGCGGAAAGCTGAGTGTTCGCTCCATCCGGCGACAGTTCCAGAACAGTCGCAAGCGTTTTTTTTGCCTCGGCCAGCTGGCCGAAATTTACCTGTGCGTAGAAAAGGGTTTGGTTGGTCTCATAGAGGTATGGGGCCTTTTTTATAGCTATTTCGGCAGCTTGTAGAGCACGCTTGTGTTCGCCGTTTTTCGTAAAGATCAGGCTCTGCACACGATACGCCCATTCCGATTCGGGCGACGCCGATATTGCGGCCTTTGTCGTATCGTACCCGGTTTGAAACTCTTTCAGCTCATAATGACAAACGGCTTTTTGGCATAGAGCATTGTAGTCGGCGAGTTCGGATTCGAGCAGTCCTCCGATCGGGACGAGAGCCTCGCGGTAACGCCCGACATCCATCAGCATTTGTACCTTTCGATGTAGATTAAATTTGTTTGATTCTTCGGACACAAATATAACCAATAGTCTATGACGCCAAGCTGCTCCTACGCCATTGTTTCAAAAGGTTGATCCCGGCGAAAAACGACACCACGATCGAAAACAAAATGCCAAACGAGGTAAAAGTCGTCGACTCTCCACCAATTACCCACAGCCCGACAACGTAAAGCGTGGCGGCAATCACAAAGAGTGAAAAGATTAGCAGCCACCCTCTAACCGTCGTCAATTCATACAGCAGCGATTTCCGGTGCTGCGGCATCGCGATCGCCGCAACCGTCGCGACAAAAGCGATCAATAATAATCCAATTAAATAAAAGTTTGTACCGGTCAATACATAGCTATTCGTAACTGGCGTGAGCATTGCACGCGATGTCGCGAAAGGATCTCTTGACGCCGACGCAATCGAGGATGAAAGCGAACCTGCCATTCGCAACCCGATCCATATCAGAAAAACGAGGCCGACCGGAAATCCTACCTTTATCGCATTTGAGGCGGTCGAGATATTATTTTGTGCCAGTTTGAATGTCGGCTCGAGTTTGACCGCCCGTTCAAACAGCTCGATCGATTTTTGCTGATAGTGCTTTCCATGGCCTTTCTGGGCTAGCGTCAGATAGACGACACCCAGGTTGTTTAATGAATTTACCGATTCGGGATTTAGTCTTAGGGCCTCTAAATAGTGTTTCTCCGACTCTAAATATTTCCCTTGCTTTAGAGCCAGATATCCGGCCGCATCGAAAAGATCGGGCGAGCCGGCCGCCTTTTCGCTGAGCAGTTTCAATGTTGCTTCAGCTTCGACTAGAGATCCGTATTCGACCTGGGCGGAAAACAGGCAATACAATGCAACGGGCGACTCGGGCGATTTTTCGATGCACAGCTTCGCAGCATCGAGTGCCCTCTTGTTCTCTCCGTTGGCTATAAATATATTCGCCTGTAGACGATAAGCCCATTCATCTTCCGGCTCGGTTGCAATGGCGCGTGCTGTCGCGTCAAAAGCGGATTGATATTCCTGCAATTCGAGATGGCACAGAGCAGAATTGCAACTGGCTCCATAGTCATCCGGGAATTTCGCCAAATGTTGGTTATATTCGTGAAGTGCGTCGCGCCAGCGGGCGACCTCCATCAGCAGTTGTGCACGTTGGAGGTGTTTGAAATAGTTTTCCGCGATCTCGTGGGCTTCTCTGTCTTCCATCAGACCATGTGCATCTCGCGCAAGTGTTCGAGCAGATCGTCATAGATCCCGCCGTCATTCGCGAAAAGGGCATAATTTTTTGCGATCTCGAGCCACGGCCGAGTCGATGGCCGGACGTCTTTTATCGCTCTTTTAAAATCATCAAGCGAGATCGATCTGATATTGCCTGATTCGAGTGATTCCTCCATCGCGAGCTCCGCCGCAGATTCCACAAGGTGTGCGAGATCTGCGCCTGAATATTCGTTGGTCCGTTTGGCAATGTCGCGAACATCGACGCTCGAATCTATCGGGCGGCCGCGCAGATGATATTCGAGAACACCGCTCCGGGCCGGTTCGTCAGGCGGCAGCACCAAAACCGTTCGATCTAACCTTCCCGGCCGCCGAAGCGCCGTGTCGACATCCCACGGATGATTTGTCGCCGCCAAAACAAAAACGCCCTCGTTCTGCTGATTCATCCCGTCGAGTTCGGCCAACAGTTGATTGATCGCTCCGTGGCTCGAATTTCGTGTGAGCGAACGTTTTCGGCCCAGTGCATCGAGTTCATCGAAGAACAGCACACACGGGGAATTACGTCGAGCATTCTCAAAGATCGAGTGAATATTCTTTTCCGAACTCCCGATCCACATGTCCAAAACATCCGAAAGCCCAACCGAGATGAACTTAGCTCCGAGTTCGCCAGCCACCGCCTTGGCAATAAAAGTCTTGCCGCATCCCGGAGCACCGTAGAGCAGCAATCCGCCCCGCAGCGATTTCCCGTAGAGCTTCATCATCTCCGGATTTTTGAGCGGCGAAAGAAACGCCAGATTGAGCCGCCGCTTCACTTTTTCCATTCCGGCTACGTCCGATAGCCGCAGATCGGAATATTCGACATCGACCACCAGATTATCCTGATTGCCCGCAAAACCGTCTACGCCCTCGTCGATGAAATGCCGCTCGCCCGTAACAGGCTCATCGATAATTTCGGCCCATTCGTCTCTCGAATTGCCCACCGGCTGTCTCACCGGCTCGACCGGTGCGGAAAGTGCGTCAACTAGTTTGCGATAGCTCGCCGCCTTGCCCAGATCGCCGAGCTTTTCCGCAACATCCGCAGCCAGTTTCAATCCATCGACATTTACCGGATCTTGCCCAAGAACAATTTGGATGTGTTCCATCGCGTCAACAAATTGTTTGTCTTCGGCCAAAGTCGATACCAAGTGCAGCCGCAGAGCCACATTCGCCGGCTCTCTCTCAATAGCTGCGGTCAATGTATCAAATACAGATTTGTCGATGGCCATAAATTTACTATCTACAGGATATTATCCGCCGCCAAATTTGCCAATAGGCCCGAAGGCGCTATATCCCAATATTTACGGATCGGTTTTTCGTATGATAGGTCTAATTCGTAGGGATAAAAACTCTTCGTGCCTGAAGGGCACAAATTTAATAGCGTCGGGAGCATCCCGACGACAGTTGCAATAAATTTAGCCTGTCCCTGAAAGGAGACAGATGAAATAAAACAAAATCATTCATTCGTCCATTAAAGTAAAGGTCAGAGTGAAGGTAAGGGTCAGGCACTGCGATTCTTTGTATGTTGGCGGAAAAGGGTTGGGAATAAAAGTATTTACAGATATTGGGTTATCGGATAATATACGGGTTGCTGGTGAGCGGGGGAGTGATGGGTATGGATGAGATCTCGACGGATGGTTTGACGCGGAAGATCGGGGCGATCGTGGACAAGGTGCGGAGCGCTATTTGGGATGAGACGGGCGAGACGTTTGACGAGCGGCTGGTCGAGGACAGCATCAAGGCGTTTGTCGCGGTGAGGCTCGAACGGCTGGAGGAAAGTTTGCTTGAAATGCTCACTTCGCCGGCGAGGCCCGAGTTTCATGAGCTCGCGGCATTTATTCAACAGAGAAAGCCGCTGTCGGACGCCGTTGCCGCGGCCGAGGAAATGGTCTATCTCGCCGAGGAATTTAATGACGAGAGCGTGTTCGAGGGGCTTCGGCCGTTTTCAAAGCCCAAGATGGCCGCGATGATCGAATATCTCACCGGCAAGGGACATTACGTTTACAAAACCAGCCTCAACAAACTGCTTTTCTACAGCGACCTGACGCATTTTTATCTGCGGGGCATGGGAATGTCGGGTGCGACATATTATAACCGGCCTTTCGGGCCCGTGGCGGAACCGGCTTCGTTAGTGTTGAATGAGCTGATCAATGCCGGGCAGATAACCGTCGAACCGCGAACTAAAACGCTCCGGGCCGCGGAGGGCGTTGACACCGGTGTCTTGTCGGCAGAGGAAAAGAAAACGCTCGATTGGGTAGCGGCGACCTACGGCAAAATGGGAGCCAGCGAGATCAGCGAACTATCGCACCGCGAGATGGCCTACAAATATACCGAACCAAACGAACGGATCGCCTACGCCTACGGCAAATTCCTAAAACAACTGCCGCCGAAAAACCTTTTGTATAATTAGTAAAGTTCAATCTCCGATCCGTTCGGCTAATTCGTCCAAAAAGGCGGATTGGGCGGGGTTTAGTTTTTCGCGGGCGGTGGCGAGGTCGTGCCAGGCGGCTCGGTCGACTTCGGGGAAATCCTGGGTCCGGCCGGAACGCGGGGGCCATTCCATTTGGAATGTGTTGCTGCGGATGTTGGCTGTATCGAGATCGCCCTCGACAGCGAATGCGTGGACGATCTTTCCGCTTTTTTGTTTGACCGGTTTTAGGCGGAGAAATTCGCCTTCGACAGGCGAGCCGAGTTCTTCTTCAAACTCGCGGACGGCGTTTTCGAGCGGGTCCTCGCCGGGAAGAAACTCCCCCTTAGGGATCGACCACGCCCCTGCGTCTTTGTTCTTCCAAAGGGGCCCGCCGGGATGGACGATCAGCACTTCCGTAAACCCACGATACAGCCGATACATCAATATTCCCGCACTTTGCTTTGGCATAAAATGAAAATATCAGTGTCAGATTTGGCAAGGACTGGGTCGGCTTGGGCTTTTCTATGCCGTCTTAAGTAGAAAGATATCGTAGTATTCGAATTCGTCGTGCTTCACATACTCTTCGTCCGTCATGTCGTCGTCGTATTCGACATCGTATGAAAGCATATCCTTGCCGATCGAATTTGAACAGACAAAAACTGTGTAATTTCCTTTCTCGACTGAAAGTCGCAGATCGTCCGATTCCTCATTGGCCGGAGCCGAGATGACCACACGGCCGGATGGGATCGCGAGATCGCGGGAATAGACCCGTTCGTACTCCGCATTCGGTTCTTCGCCTAAATAGACTCTTAATCTATGACTATTTAGATCGGCGACCGTAGAAACGTAGATCGCCATCTCGGTTGAAATGTAACCAAATTGTTCTCTCTCCGCTGTGATCCAATTCAATCGATCATCGGAAAAATGCTTGTACTCTGAGTCGTAAATGTAGAACTGATAGTGATCGGCAAAGATTCTGCTTGAGATCTGCATCATAGAGGAACTTAGAAACAAGGGAGTCAGGCACTGCAATATTCTAACCTTTTTTCTCCTCTCCGATGGTATCGTCCCAGCGGAGGAGTTTTTCCTGGTCGGTCGGTAAGGGACATAGTCTATTTTTTTAACAATTCTACCAGAGCTCTCTTTCCACCTTCATTCTTTGGATTCAACACGACGGATTTTCGATACATCGATATAGCCAGATCTTTGCGACCAATTTTAGCAAGGATCTCACCGTAGGAGTCATAAACATTAAAGCTGTCGGGAAAGAATGCAATGTTTAATTTCGCCACTTCCAGAGCCAACTCATTATGGTTGGCAGACTTGCCGGCATACAGCAGTTGCAATGCAAGATCATTCATTTCGTCTTCGTCGAGAAAATATTTTTTGTCATCCGATCTCAGTTCCACCAATTTGCAAATTGCCGCATCGGCTCCTTTTTCGACTAGAGATAAACCATATTCACGAACCAGAGATTTCCTTCGAATTAACGCCGGTTTGCCGTTCACAATATTGATCGCGTTCAATCCGATCCTGTAGGTCTCAAGATTATAAGAATTGTCCAATACGATGGCCGTCTGTCTTTTTGAAACATTTCTCAAGAATACCGTAACAATGCCCGGTCTTCCGCCACCATGCCAGACAATTTTACCGCCAGATTCGTCCTCGAAAATAAACCACCCTAGGCCGTACGAGGCATCGAGGGTGGTGGTCTTAACGCTTTTTCCGTTGTTCAATCGGACCGGTGAAAACGCCTCTTCCAAGGTTGAGTCTTTAAGGAGTTTTCCGGAAGAAAGAGCCTGATCGAATTTTAACAAGTCGCCCACCGTCGAAATGATTCCGCCGTTTCCTGTAAAACCTCTCCACTTCTCCATTTCGACTGCTTGCAATTCAGTGTCGAACAGCAGGCGATACCTTTGCTCTTTCGCCTTGTTAAGATCGGTGGTCGGCAACTTATCAGTTTCAAAATAACTATTGGCCATTCCGGTCGGTAGAAATATTTGTTGACGAACATAATCTTCGAATTTCAAGCCCGATAATTTTTCGACAAGCAACGCCAGAAGGCAATAACCCGGATTCGAATAGCTCCACGAATCTCCCGGCCTAGATGACAAAGGCTCCTTCCACGCTTTCAACGCGGTAATGATGTCCGAGTTCGTAAAGATCTTCGACGGATCTTTCTCGACAAGCTCTTCGAATATCTGAAAGTCTGGCAAGCCGGATGTGTGGGAAAGAAGATGACGAATCGTAATGTCGGGATACGGAAACTCAGGGAAAAATTTATTTAGCGGATCGTCTAGATTCAGCCTACCCCTGTCTCTAAGCTGTAAGACAGCGGTCGACGTGAATATTTTGGTGATCGAAGCGAGTTGGAATCTAGAATCTTCTTTGTTAGGCAGTTTGTTTTTTGCGTCCGCAAACCCGAACGATCTCCTATAGATCACCTTGCTATTTTCGGCAACCAAAACATTTCCATTCACGGGATATTGCGGGGATGTGAACAGGGCCTCTAACTGCTCGGGAACCGTTTGTGAACTTGCAGCCGAACCGAAGAAAAGTGCTAGAACCAGGAAAACGAACGAACGATTAAAGGTTTTAACTTTCATAAAATATCACCCTGCTCGACATTCACAACAGACAGCCGATCCAACTGATTTAGAGTATCAGTGCGAGATCTCAATCGATAGAATGAAATTTGCCAGTTCGTTTTTTTTACCGTCTACGAGTTTTGATAATCACGCGGCAAGAATCCGGTCATATGTTTGAAAGTTCGAGTGAAGTGGCTTTGGTCCGCAAAACCGCATCTCTGAGCTATCTCAGTAAGTGAAAATTTGGAGGTCTTAATAAAACCGAGGGATTTTTCGATCTTCAAACGGCGCCGGTATTCGCCCAATGTGCAGGCGATATATTTTGGAAAATGCTTTGAAATTGTAACCGGATGAACATTTGCGGCATCTGCCAGATCTTTTAGCGTAATAGACTCACTCCAATTATCGTTGAGCAATTCCAACACATTTTCGATCCAGATCGGACGGCGGTTTGGCGCCCGGTCGTTGCTCTCGATCAAGCTGAGCAACAACATCCCTATCGAGCAATCTGAATCTCCATCTTTAGTCAATAATTCCTTATAGATCTTCAGCATGGTGAATTTAACGTTTGGGTTGTTTTCCGTCGATGATTTTAGGAGCCCCTCATTTATTGAATTTTCCTCGTAAAAAAAGTTGCCCAACTCGAGATTTATATTCGTCGCAGGAAATATTTTGTAAATGGTTTGATGAGCTTCACCGGCGTGAAAAAACATCAATTCGCCAGATAGCCTTTCAGTTTCAAAGGTTCTCCTTTTATCAACTATTGCCCCATTTAGGATAAAACTGAGATGGGACATTTCGTGATAATGAAGCAAATGCGTCGAAACATCTTCAACGATCGTAGTTGCCACTACACGACCATTGGTCTGAGGTAGATTCGCTGTCACACACGAATATTTTCCACCACTCAAATCCAAAATAGATTGCATTGGCAATGCTGATGTCATCGAAGTTGTTGTTTCTAAAGGTCGCCTTCGCCGATGGTGTCGTCCCAGCGGAGAAGTTTTTCCTGGTCGGAGCGGAAGTCTTCGAACCATTTGGCAAAGACGGGATCGGCGTCGGCTTTGGCTTCGAGTTTTTCGATCAATGTGTTGAATTCGCGATGAGCCGTATCTTCGTCACCGGCGGCCAGAGCTGTTTTGAAAGCGGTGTCGTCGATATCGTCAAACGTGGTTCGAGGCTGGGCCGTAAGGGAGTCCACGCCATCGTCGGTCGGGGGCCGGTTCGCTCTAGGAATGCCGAGGATATCGTTCGCATGCTGACGGCGTTCCCACGCCTCGATCTCGGCGAGGTATTTGTCAGCTTGGGCACGCATCTCGTCTATCTGCCCATCGGTAAAGCCGAGACGGCGCGCTTTGTAATAGTCCTTATCACACAGATCGAAGATCAGTTCGCCGAGAAGTCTCGCAGATTCGCGGGGCGACAAAGCGTTGCGGACGGCCGTTTGGGCGGCGGTATATTCTTCGTGAAAGACGACCTTTTCGTATTCTTCGACACCGGCCGACAATTCGGCGATCCTGTCGTCGGAGATGTTAAATTTTTGTTTGTAGGTGTCGCGAAGCTTGTCGCGCAAATTGATCATCCAGTCGAGCCGCTCACGGTTAGACCATTTTTCCCAGTCGCCGGTGTCGAACGGATAGCCACTGTCCTCGCGGAAAGCCGCCGTATTTTCGTGAGTGTTTTTCGATTTATTTTTCGACTTGTTTTGGGACATGTGGGTGCCGCTCCGAATTCTTTTGATCTACTTAACGTGAGGAATGTTAAACCCTAATTCAGAAATCGTCAACCGTTAGCGGTGACGAGTTAAGAGAGCAAGAGCCTTTGCTCGTAGCGGTACCAAAATCGTTTGACAGGCCGTCGGGAAATGTTGAAAATTTATCCGTAAAATGCATTGGATATTGTGAAGATGGAGAAGGTAGATCTTAGCAAGATGGACAATGCGGCTGTTGAGAAATGGCTGGCCGAACAGGTGCGTGAAGAGCACCGAAAGCTCCGTAGTGGTGAGTTGGAGCCTGATTGGGATCATCTCGAGCTACTTTATGAAGAGTTATACCATGACATTGGGCGCGATGGCGAGTCTATCGATAGTTACTGGGCAAAAGGATGGGTAACAGGGAAGTGCTCTGGCACGCGATCTAACTATGAAGAGGTAGACGGACGCTACTACAAAGCTTTTCCAACCCGTTACCGGCTGGACGATCTCGAACTCGGCAAGAACCTCCGAAGAGTAATTCACCGGAACGAGGGTCTCGCCCGAGTAATACGCCCGATGCGTCCGACACCGAAAAAGGACAAGTTGGAAGAGCGTTTCGATCTGTACAGATTTGGCGACAAACCGAAAACTCCTTTGTCGAAAGCGTACCAAAACACGAAGTACTACCCAACAGACCTGATGGAGACCTGCGTTTTTGATGGCGACGAACTGCTCGCCATGAGCGTCTTTCAGATAGCTGACACATCGGCCTTTGGCAATTATGCTTGCCGAAAGCCCGATTATGCGGGAAGAAGTCTCGGCATATTTACCGTCCTCCTCGAAATGCTATACGCAAAGCAACTCGGCAAACAATTCTATTATCTCGGCAATTATTGTAAGCATAATCCCTGGTACCAATATAAAACGCGGTTTCCGGGGATGGAGCTTTACGATTGGGACAATGACGTCTGGGTGAATTTTAAGGACGAAAGCACCGCGGTAATGCTCGATCAAAAGCTCCCGTTAAGGCCGGAGATCGCAAATGACATTTGATTCACTGGAGATCATCAATACGACGCTAGTGAGTGAAATTCTCGCTATGGATCGCGATAAGCTTTGGCAGCTTGCCGAGACGCGTTTGAGCTGTCCCAAGCCGGAGAAACCTTACAAAACCTTCGTTTTCAACCTACTCGAAAAGCAGGGCGTTCAGAGGGTTCACGATCTATTTTTTAGCTTTTATGAGGACGACCCCGACAAAGTGACATATTGGGTGATAGAGGATCTCTGCTTTGAGGGCGAACGTGTGCCCCTCGATTATTATGCCCGCTGCGGTTATCTGGATAGCGGAGCCTCGTGCTATGCGAAAACGTCGGACGTTCTGATCCCATTGGACAACGAACCTTGGGACGACGACGAATGGCGTTTCGATCTGATGCGATTTGACGTCTTGACAGGTCGCGATGTCGAACGGATCGTTCAGTCAATGGAGAAAAATATTGACTCTTTGACTATAAATACCGCGGACGACATCCCGAAGGTCAGATCAATAATGCACCGCTGCTACCTCGACGAGGGATATAATGCTGCTTATATATATGGCCTTTGACAAGGTTGCGTGCTGATCAGCAGACGCAGCTCAAATTTTTTTGGTGGGCGATCATTGGTTCGCGCGCGCATCTCGTTCCTGTCTCCGATCCTATCCGCACGAGATCAACGCACGGGGTTGGTTGAGCTTCCTTGCTTTAAAAAACCGCCTTCATATATTAAGATCAGAGAATGCAATTCCGTCTCATAAGTGAAAATACTCCGAAGGGCGATCAGCCCGAGGCGATCAGGCAACTGGTCGAGAACCTGAACGAGGGAACTAAGGATCAGGTGTTGTTGGGGATAACGGGCAGCGGTAAGACGTTTACGATCGCGCAGGTTATTGAGAAGACGCAGCGGCCGACGCTTGTTTTGGCTCATAACAAGACTCTGGCGGCGCAGCTTTATCAGGAGTTTAAGTCGTTTTTTCCGGAGAACTCGGTCGAGTATTTTGTCTCTTATTACGATTATTACCAGCCTGAGGCTTACGTTCCTGCGGCCGATCTTTATATAGAAAAAGAAGCGACGGTGAACGAGGAGATCGATCGTTTGCGGCTGTCGGCGACGCGAGCTTTGTTTGAACGCAGCGATGTGATCGTGGTGGCGTCGGTGTCTTGTATATATGGTCTGGGCGATCCGGACGCTTATTTTGGGATGCTGATCTTTATCGAGCCGGGAATGCAGATCAAGCGTGAGGAGTTTTTGCAGAAGCTGGTCGAGCTGCAATACGAGCGGGTTAATTTCGATTTTGAACGCGGTTCGTTTCGGGTGCGTGGGGATGTGGTCGAGCTTTATCCGAGTTATCAGGACCAGGCTTATCGCATCGAGTTTTGGGGTGACGAGATCGATTCGATATACACGATCGATCCGCTGCTCGGCGAGGTGCTGGCAAAACACGACACGCGGATCCCGATCTATCCGAAAACGCATTACGTGATGTCAAAACCCGTGATCAAACGCGCGGTGCAGACGATCAAAGAGGAACTGGCGATCCATGAAGAATTTCTGGTAAAAGAAGGCAAGATCGTCGAAGCTCAAAGGCTGCATCAGCGGACGATGTACGATCTCGAGATGATAAAGGAGATGGGCTTTTGCCGCGGGATCGAAAATTATTCGCGGCACCTGACCGGCAAAGCTCCGGGCGAACCGCCGCCGACTTTGCTAGATTATCTGCCGAAAGACGCTTTGATGGTGCTCGACGAATCGCACCAGACCGTGCCGCAATTGGGCGCGATGTTCAAGGGAGACCAGTCGCGGAAAGGGACCTTGGTGGAATACGGTTTTCGTTTGCCGAGCGCCAAAGACAATAGGCCGCTGAATTTTCATGAGTTTGAGGAACGTATCGGGCAAACCATATATGTTTCCGCGACGCCCGGGCCGTACGAGCTGAACAAGGTGCAGGGCGAGGTGATCGAACAGATAATTCGTCCGACGGGCTTGCTCGATCCGATCGTCGAAGTTCGTCCGGTAAAGGGCCAGATCGATGATCTCTTAGAAGAATGCCGTCTGCGGGCGGAACGCAATGAACGCGTACTGGTGACGACTTTGACCAAGCGAATGTCAGAGAATCTGAGCGAGTATTTCTCGGAGGTCGGCGTTAAGGTGCGGTATCTGCACAGCGATATTCACACGCTCGAACGCATTAAGATCTTGCGCGATCTGCGGCGTGGGGAATATGACGTGCTGGTCGGGATCAACCTGTTGCGCGAAGGGCTTGATCTGCCGGAGGTGTCGCTGGTGGCGATTCTGGATGCGGATAAGGAAGGGTTTCTGCGTTCGCAAAGCTCGCTGATCCAGACGATGGGCCGCGCTGCCCGTAACTCGGACGGAAAGGCAATTCTCTACGCCGACAAGATCACAAAGTCGATGGAATACGCCATCTCCGAGACCGAGCGCCGCCGCAAGATCCAAGAGGAATACAACACCGAGCACGGCATCACGCCGACGACCATCATCAAATCGATCGACGCCACGCTCGTCACCGCTTATGAGGCCGATTACTTCAAGATCCCGCTAGATCTCGATTCGTTCGAAGAATACTCGCCAAAACAGCTAAAAGAGACGATCCAGCAAATGGAAGCCGACATGCGAAACGCCGCTAAAGAAATGAAATTCGAACAGGCAGCCGAGATCCGCGACCGCTTGAAATATCTGCGGGAGAGGGAATTGGTTGTTAGGTAGCTCAATAATTATTGACCACGCTCGGTTTCGGCTGACGGGAATCGTCTCTATCGGCTCGCTATCCCTTTACCATCGCTTTCAGTAGTGTCTGAACGCTTCCCGATCGGCCGATGGGCTCAAGCAGGAAAATAAAGATATTGACTCCGGCGGCGAGGTAGGTGGCGGGATGACGGAGTTTGCCGTATTTCCACGCCCACAAAAGCAGCATCGTAAGGATGATTAACTGCGTGATGTAGAGGGGCAGCATTATGTCAACATTGGGCATTTGAGCAAGGTGGGCCATGACCCACAGGTTTTGAATCCCGCGTCCGAGAGCGGGCATCATAATAATAAATACGCTCGATATAAGCCACCAGGCGTGATCCTCAAGCTTTTTACGCTGGGTGATGCTTTTGATGACCGCGAAACCAAAGGCGCTCATCATAACGATCTCGACCACGGCAACACCCATAAAAAACCAGTCCTGAAACGGTCCAAAAACTTCCGGTTTCTCAATTGCGTTTTGAGCGTTTACAATGTCGCGGTTCATCATGCTGAGCGCCGTCAGACAGACGCCGCCGGCGAGAAACATCCCGATGATGCCGAGTGTCCGGTGTCTGGGAAGCTGCCCGTGGGTAGCAAAATAGGGCTGAATTATCAAAAAAAGATACCATGCCGTTCCCGTCCAGTAATGAATGTGAACCGACCACGCATTCTCAGTCAGGTCTCCCCAATAGTCCAGAAATATGCCAAGCTGCATAATGAGCATTGGCACGAGCATCCACTTATAAAGACTTTTGTATTTATCCATCGACGATCTCTTTCTGTCTGAGTGTTGTTTATTTTGTGAAACAGTATATACCAAAAACCTGTCATCGGACGCAGTTATTAGACTCGCAATAACCGATACGTTAAGATTCTATTCGACAATAATATTCTTGTGACACAGGTAAAGACCCAACTTGAAGACATTCAAAACTATCTGACCGACGCCAGCAACATGCCAGGCGGAGCGGCTGAAAAGGTTATTATTCCGGAAAGTTCGGATGAGGTAGCTGAGATCTTGCTAGCGGCTAATGCAGACAAAACCTCCGTTACGATCTGCGGCGCCAGAACCGGCACAGTCGGCGGGGCGATACCGTTTGGCGGGGTTGTCGTGTCGCTGGAACGGCTGAATCGCATTGTTTCGATCGATAAAGAAGCGAAAATGGCGGTCGTCGAACCGGGAGTCATACTTGGCGATCTGCAGAAGGCGCTCGATGACGAAGGTTTGTTTTATCCGCCTGATCCGACCGAGTGGTCGTGCCAGATCGGCGGGACGGTGGCAACGAATGCTTCGGGTGCTCGCTCGTTTATGTATGGTGCGACGCGGGAATTTGTGCGGCGGTTGAAGGTGGTGCTGGCGGACGGTGATCTGCTTGAAATTGAGCGTGGGGAGAACTTGGCGGATGAAAATGGTTCGGTCACGGTTTTGACGGCGAGCGGGCGTTCGATCACGACGAAACCGCTGACCTACGAACGACCCAATGTTCGTAAGAATGTGAGCGGTTATTTTAATGAGCAGCCGCTCGATGCGATCGATCTGTTTATTGGCAGCGAAGGTACGCTCGGTGTGATCGCGGAGATCGAATTGTCGCTGGTCGCGAAGCCGGAGGGATTTTTTAGCGGGATAGTGTTTTTTGGCGACGAGCGCGATCTCTTGGCGTTTGTTAATGAGGCAAAGGCGAGATCTTTTGTTAATTGGACCGCGAGGGCTGCCACCCCGTCGGCCGATGCGGCCGCCACCCCTCCTAAACAAGGAGGCGAGTTTGGAGCTTCGCTGATCGAGTATTTTGATGGCAATGCATTGAAATTTATCTCGGAGAAGTTTCCTGAAACGCCGGATGGTATGGCCGGGGCGATATTTTTTGAGCAGGAAACGTCGGCGGAGAGCGAAGACGCGTTGTTGGAGCAATGGAACGAATTGCTCGAAAAACACAACGCCGATCTTGAGCGGTCCTGGTTTACGACCAACGAGCAGGATCGCGAGAAGATGCGTGAGTTTCGTCATGCTTTGCCGGTTTCGGTCAATGAGCGTGTGGTCAAAAATAAGCAGCGGAAGATCGGTACGGACATGGCTGTGCCGGACGGGAATTTTGCTTCGTTTCTGCGTTACTACAAGGAGACGCTCAACGCCAGCGGGCTCGATCATGTCATATTTGGGCATATCGGTGACTGCCATTTGCATGCCAATATGCTGCCGAAGGATGCGGATGAAGCTGAAAGGGCACGGCACATTTATGGCCGATGCGTTGCCCAGGCGATCATGCTCGGCGGGACGGTTTCGGCCGAACACGGCATCGGCAAGCTCAAGCGAAAGTACCTCGCCGCGATGATGGGCGAGCGGTATTTGAACGAAATGGCGGACCTGAAAAAGGCGTTCGATCCGAACGGAATTTTGGGACGCGGGAATATGTTTGAGGAAAATTATTTAGGCTAGAGTGCAAGCTTTAGCTTGTTCACACGCCAACGTTGGACAAGCTAAGGCTTGCACCCTGAACATTTTATGATCAAAGCAATTTTAATGGATTTTAACGGGGTCATTATTGATGACGAACCGGTGCAGATGCGGGCGTATCAGGATGTGCTGAAAACCGAAGGCATCGATCTGACCGAAGACGATTATTACGCTTCGCTCGGGATGGACGACCGGACGTTTGTCGCCGCGGCGTTTGAACGGGCGGGAAAAAAGGCCGATGAGGCTAGGATCGATGAATTAGTTACGGCGAAATCGGCGAAGTGGAAGGAGATGGTCTCGGCCGATATGCCTTTGTTTGAGGGTATCGAGAATTTTGTTGAGAAGATGTCGCAGGAATTCGATCTTGGTATTGTGAGCATGGCATCGCGGCAGGAGATCGATTTTGTGCTTGAGACGACAGGGATGGGAAAACATTTTTCTACTGTCGTAAGTGCGGAGAATGTTGTCAGTTGCAAGCCCGATCCGGAGTGTTTTCGCCTCGGGTTTAATCAGCTTGATGCTATCCGGACCGCCGCCGGGCATTTACCGATGGTTCATGGCGATTGTCTGGTGATCGAAGATTCGCCTCCGGGTATCGTTGCGGCACGCGGTGCCGATCTGCCGGCGTTGGGTGTCGCTAACACGGTTTCCGCTGCGGAATTGAGGTCGGCCGGTGCCGGTGCAGTGGCGAAAGATCTGCGCGACTGGATGCCGGAATCGATCCGACGGGTGTTTGTTTAAGTTATATTGACCACACAGGAACATAGAACACATAGGTTTCGGATAGTATCTATGTGTTCGATGTTTCTATGTGGAGAGAAACCCTATGGCAGAACATTTTATTTCGAGAGAAGACGCGGCTGACGATCTGCTCGCTTGTGCGGCGTATTTGGCTGAGAGCATAAAGAGCGCGGACGGGCGGGCGGAGGCTATGAACGCGGTTGTGCCAAGGTATCTGGCGGCGGCGAATGTCGATCTCGCGGCGGCTTTGGCTGATACGATCGTTGACCCGTTTTCGCGGGATAAACTGCTGGTTCTCGTTGCCGAGCAATGCTCGGAGATCGATGATGACGATTATGCGATGCAGCTCGCTGATGCGATCGAGGATGACGGAATGTCGGCGCAGGCCCGCGAGCGGATCGGCTTATTGAAAGCATCGAAAGGCGAATTTGAAAAGGCCCGCGAGGTTTCGGGCGGGATGGTTCATTCGGATTTTGTCGAGGCGGGAATTGCGGTAAGGCAGGCCGCGGACGGCGACGAAACTGCTGCGTTTGCGACGATCGAGGCGATCGATTTTGCGAGTGCGCGCGTTTTGGCTTACCAGAATATCGCGGCGGCAAATATTGAAGCCGAAAATTTTGAAGGCGCGTTATGTTCGATAGAAAAGGCGTTTGAGTCGGCCAAAGAGATCGAGCACGACGAGGAAAAGATCCGCACGTTATGCGATATCGGCAATCTGTTTGTCGAGGCAAAACGCAACGATAAGGCGATCGAGGCGTTTGACGCCGCCCGCGGTGAAGCGGAATTGCTCGACAATATTCACCGCGATTTCTTTCTGGCCAATTGTGCTTTGGGTTTCATCTACGCGAACAGCCAGGAACTCGCCGACCGCACGCTCGATCTCGTGACCGACAAGACGCAGATGGCGTCGGCATTGCTCGGTATGGCCCGCGATTTCTGGAAGAAAGAGGAAAAGGACGAGGCACTAGACACGCTCGACGAAGCCTACGAAATACTCAAATCCCAACGCGAGATCGAGACCCGCGACAGCAAGGCACGCAATGCGCTGATGGCTTCGATCGCGACGCAGTTTGCCGGATTTGGCAAGACCGATCGTGCGCTTGAGATCGCCGGCGAGAATGAAAGTCAGTCGGAGCAAACTTCCGCGTTGTCGCAGATCGCGCAGATCCTGACCATGCAGCACGAAGACGAACTTGCACGGCAAACGATCAATGAAATTCCTGACGCCGGCGATCAATTGTTCGCTTTGCTCGCCGTAAGTGATGCAAAGAATAAGCTTGGTGAGACGGACGCGGCCATCGCTCTGCTCGACGAGGCCGCCGCAATGACAAGCGATCTACCGCAACCAGCGTCGCGTTCGAGTGTTTTGAATATTGTTGCCGATCGATACGCTTCGCACGGAATGCCGGAAAAGACGCGCGAAATTTCGCTCGAAAATCTCGCGGTCATCGCCGGAATCCGCGACGAGAGCACACAGGCCGCGTCGCTCGTTGCGATCAGCGAAGTTTATGACCGGGCAGGGCTAGAATTATCTGACGACGAGAAAAAAGTCATCGCCGGGCTTCTACCTGACGACACTTGGTAAGTGGATTCTCAAAGGTCGTTATTTATCAGATCATTGAAATCATCGCGTCTTCTGATCAACTCCGCATTTCCATTTTCCCTGATCAAAACAACCGCCGGTAGAAATCTGCCGTTGTATTGGCTGGCTTGTGAGAGCGTATATGCTCCGCAGTTTAGCAGGGCGAGGATCTCGCCGGGCTGGACGTTTTCGGGCAAGAGACGGTGGTCTGGGAGGCGGTTTTGGCCTTCGATATCAAAATAGACGTCACCGCCGTCGCAGAGCGGGCCGGCTAGTTTGTATGGCGTGGTGTGCGGATCAGTGGTTCGTTCGGCTGATATCAGATGGTAGTACCATTTATACGTTTCCATCGAGAGCAGGATGTTGAAACCGGCATCTGTTAATAACCAGCAATCGATTGCGGATTGCGGATTGCGGATTGCGGATTTCTGAACGGGACGTTCTTTTTTGTTCCTTACCGTTGTTAGGCATATCGCGGTGTCGGCGATGATGCTGCGGCCGGGTTCGAGGAGGATCGTAAGGTCTTGTAATAATTCCTCGCGGCCCTTAGTCGCCACTTGCCATGCCGTGCGAATGGCGTCGATAGGTTCGAAACCGGCGGCGAGCATTTCTGTGACGCTATTCGGCATTTCTGCGGCTTGCGACGCATCACTGAGGTAATTTACCGGAAAGCCGCCGCCGACATTGATGTGCTTTAGCCTGAGTCCGGTTTCGTTGAGAATCCTCGCAACGCCATCGAAAAGTGAGGTGAATGCGTCGGTATAAACGGCCGGATCAGGATTTTGCGAGCCGACGTGCAGATGAATCCCGTTCATCGCGAGGTGAGGCGAGTCTTTGTAATCGCGAAATGCGGAAAACGCCTCTTCGGGCATCATTCCGAATTTTGACGTTAGCAGAGCGGTTTGAAGGCCGGAATGGGTGTCGGTCTCGATCTCTGGGACGAGGCGGAGGCTGACATTGGCGCGTTTGTTTAGGCGTTTCGCGGTTTGCTCGATCAGCGAGAGTTCGTATAGCGAATCGACCTGGATAGCATAAATGTCGTTTTCGATCGCAAGTTCCAGCTCCCAGACTTCTTTGCTATTTCCGTTAAAATTGATCTGCTCGCCGGTGAATCCGGCCTTGAGTGCCTTCCAAAGTTCGCCTCCGGAATTGACCTCAATATCGCAATCCGCTTCCTTTACAGCCCGGAGTATGGCCATCGTTGACATAGCCTTGGCGGCATAGCAGAGTTTTAGCGGACAATCTATAACGTCTTGTACTCTCTTTAAACGCTTGATGTTGTGTCTGATACGGGCTTCGCTAAACACGAACAGCGGCGTGCCGTGTTCGAGCGCCAAGTCGACCGTCGATACACCGTCAATGTGCAGCGAGCCGTTGCGAATGTCGAGTAAGTTATCTATCTGCCAGGCCGGGTTCATATTCTGTCTAAATTAACCGCAGATTACGCAGATAACGCGGATAGAAATAAATTGACGCTGCTTATCTTTATCTGCTTCATCCGCGTTATCTGCGGTTAGCTTGCTTACTTTTTCAGCAACTGAATTCCCGTGCCTCGCGGATACAAACCGGGCAGCGATATCGGCAGATGGCCGGTGATGTCTTGCTGGCCGATGAGCGAGCGTCCGGCGGCGCGCTGGAGGCTCGACATGTCTCCGTAGGCGACGATGTATGTTTTTAGATCCGGGAACGAGCCTAGAATGTACGGGTTGCCAAAGCTGATGGCGATCACCTTTTTATTAGCGGCTACGAGATCGCGGAGGATCGCGGCACCGCTTTCGGGGATGCCGACGCTGTTTTTTGCACCTGAGCGGACGCGGCCGTACATTCCGACGACGACAACGTCGGCTTCGCTCACAGTTTTTCGAGCGGCGGCGGCTTGTTCGGGTGTTGAGTTTTCCTGCAAATAGGCGGCTGATATCTTCACGCCATTTGAGCGAAGCGTTGCGACGAGGCTGCCCATCGTTCCGGGGCCGTCGATGCCGTTTGAGATGCCGAGAACAGCGATCTTGGCGTTGCGGTCGAGCGGCAGAGCTCCGCCGTCGTTGCGGACGAGTGTAATGGCTTTAGTCGCGATCTCGTCGGACAGTGCGGTCGAATCCGCGGGCGAGACGAGACGGTCGATCAGGTCGATCGGGGTTACCTTTTGGTTGAACAGGCCGAGTTCGTGTTTCCATGCGATCTGGCGTTTGACGGATTCGTCGAGGCGAGCCATTGGGATGCGACCGCTTTTGACAGCAGCAACGAGGCCGCGGATCATCGGGTCGGCATCGATCGGTTTTTCGAGAATGTCCGTTCCGGCGAGAAATGAGCGAACGCCGGCTTCCTCTTGCGTAAAATAGATCGTCAGGCCGCTCATTGACATTGCGTCGGAGACGATTAACCCCTTAAAACCCATGTCGGTCCGCAGGATACCGGTTTGAATTTTGTTAGAGAGCGTCGCGGGAATTGTGGCTTGTTCCTTGACGATCTCAGCACCTGCCTCCGAATCCCCGCCTTGATAATCCTTGAGCGGTTTGATTATCTCGCCGTCGATCTGCGGCATAGCGATGTGGGCGATCATTACAGAGCCGATCCCGCCCTCGACCGCTTTTTTGAACGGTACAAGCTCGGTCTTTTCTAGGCTTTCGCGGGAATGGTCGATGATCGGCAAACCGCGGTGCGAATCGATCGCGGTGTCGCCGTGGCCGGGAAAATGTTTGGCAGTCGCGATGACGCACTGGCTCTGGATGCCCTGGGCGAACGGCACGGCGTATTTGGCAACCTCGTTGGGGTCTTCGCCAAAGCTACGGACGTTGATCACGGGATTTGCGGCGTTATTGTTGACATCGAGGACCGGCGCATAGACGTGACGAACGCCGATCGCTTTCGCTTCGCGGCCGGTAATGACGCCCATGCGGCGGGCAAAATCGGGCTCACCCGTGGCCGTGACGGCCATCGCCCACGGGAAATTTGTCGCGTCCTCAAACCGCATTCCGATACCTGTTTCGGCATCGAGCGATAGCAGCAAAGGCGTTTTGGCGCTTTGCTGCATACGGTTGCCGAGGATCGTCGTCTCGTAGATCGGAGCACCGAAAAAGATGATGCCGCCGATCTTGTTTTCGGTGACCTGACGCTGGAGGTCCTTGAAAAACTGGCTATCCTGATTGGCAAATTTGGCGTTGATGCCGACATGGACGAGCTGGCCGACCTTCTCTTCGACGGTCATTTTGCTCACCAGTTTCTCGGCAAATGCGATCGACTTTTTCTGTGGCCAGAGCCCGTTGGAAGAAGAGCACTGAGCCATCGCAGGCGAAAGCTGCGTCAGCGTTAACGCAAAAATAAAGATAAAACTAAATAGAAACTTCATCATTTTTTGTCGGAATGAGCAGGCTCGCGACGAACGCCACCGCGAATGTTAATATGCTGCCGATCAACGCGTACCACGTCCACGCGATTTTGGTGCCGAGCAGGATGTAGAGCATCACGACGATGCTGACGGCCATGCCGATGAGTGCGTGTATTTCTTTCGCTCGCTTCATAAATGAGCCGACGAGGAAGACGCCGAGTACCGGGCCGTTTATCAGAGATGCGACCGACAGAGCGAGCCCGAGTGCGGATTCGCCCGATCTCATAAATGCGATCGCCACGACTATCTGGACGATGCCGACGACGACAGTCAGAATTCCGGCGTAACGTACGAGCTGTTTGTCGGTGATGTTTTGCTTGAACGGTTTATAAAGATCGTTGATCGCGGTGGCGGCGATAGAGTTGAGCGAAGACGACAGAGCCGCCGCGAAAATTGCCGCAACGACGAGACCGGAAAGGCCGGGCGGCATATGTTCGGTGATGAAATTTGGAAAGACCTGGTCGCCTTTTAGGAAAGGAAAATTTGCCGAAATACCCGACCCCGCGACTCCTGCATTCGCGTAATCCGCCGAATTAAACGGTGCGTAGAAAGCAAACAAAAGCACGCCGATAAACAAAAATCCGATAAATTGCCCGAGAACAACTGCACCGGATGAAAGCAAAGCGAGCGATGCCGACGAAGGTTTTTTGGTGCACAGATACCGCTGGACAAGATATTGATCAGTGCCGTGAGTCGACATTGTCAGGAAACAACCGCCGAAAAGTCCGGCCCAGAACGTATAAGTTTTGGTCATGTCCCAGCCGAAATCGAAGACGCTGAATTTGTCGAATTGTTCGCCGAGCGACATCGCGGTCGACATACCGCCGTCGATATTTTGGATCAGAACGACCGCCGCGGCGACGGCTCCGCCGATGTAGATAACGAGCTGCACGACCTCGACCCAGATGACGGCTTCCATACCGCCGTAGAACGTGAATACGATCATCACGATCCCCAGCAAAACGATCGAAGCGATGATAATGGTCGATACATCGCTGCCCGGATAAAACGACGTGTAAACCGCTGCCAGCACGATAGCCGTCAGCAGCAGGCGAACTCCGTCAGCGACATTGCGCATTATCACGAACAAGGCCGATGCGAGCATTTTGACGCGGTTGCCGAATCGGTCGCCGAGGAGTTGGTAAACCGTCTGCAATTCGCCTTTGAAATACATCGGGATAAAGATCAGCGATATCACGATGCGGCCGAGCATATAGCCAAGTACGAGCTGCAGAAACTGGAAATTTCCGCCCTTCGCAAAAGCAATTCCCGGCACTGACACGAATGTGATCGTGCTCGTCTCGGTTGCGACGATCGACATTGCTATCGCCCACCAAGGCACACTGCGGTCGCCGACGAAATAGTCCTCAGTCGTCTCCTGCTTGCCCGAAAACAATATCCCGAACGCCGTGATGCCGATCAGATAGCCGAAGATGATGATTAGGTCGAGTGTTTGCATCTTGATATTATTTCGCAGGCTTTAGAAAGATGTTGAAATTGGTGTCGGTCTGTTTTACCGACGTTGGATCAGAGACATATCTATCTTTCCCGACGTGAATGCTGATGACGTGCTTTCGCGGATCGAATCCGGTCGGGGCGGCGTAAAAATGTACATCCTTTTCCTGTCGTTCGGGCAATGCGACCCCATCGATCTCGGCGCGGTCGACCTTTGTCCTCAGAAACCCAAATCCGCAATTTTTATGGCCGTTCAATACTTCGGCCATGATCATCGAGAAAACGATCTCGATCTTGCCATTGTGTTCCTTGGTGTCATAAAACGCCGAATAACCGCAATCGCCGCTGTCGGCGTTCACTAATGACGTCGAACATGAAACGGTTAGCACACCGAATGCCAGAATCAAACTGATGTACACGGTTAGCTTTCGTGCTTTACAAAATGTCTGCATAGTATTTTCGGAATAATTTATAGCGGATAAAGTAAAATGAAAAATGACTTTATCCCTTTTCCCTCTACGCTTTTTCCTTTATTTCGTAATGAATCGCTTGCGGGATAGAATAACCTGTTTTTTTGAGCAAGTCATTCGCTTCGTTCCGATCGGTAATGCCGGTTTCGGCCATAAAA
>Ga0209023_10001115_pt1 | contig 37113 bp, 30 predicted proteins | sample LakOneMetagenome_FD_187468 | JGI IMG/M metagenome (GOLD analysis project Ga0209023, IMG submission 187468) | Freshwater and sediment microbial communities from Lake Erie, Canada (SPAdes) (version 2) | ecosystem: Environmental > Aquatic > Freshwater > Lentic | place: Lake Erie, Canada...
TTCCGATCTGATAGCTCACATAGGAGAAATCGACCGTATCGTGTTCCGCCTTGGTATGGCGGGTGCGCACGGTTTCTTCCCATTTGGCCTGATCGACCGGCGGAAGAAACGTATCGCCCTCGGGTTTGTCATGAACCTCGGTGATTTCGAGACGGTCCGCCCGGTCCATCCATTGCGCGAAGATGTCGGCACCGCCGATCACCATGATCTCAGTGACCAAACGCCGCAGCGCGTCGCCGAGCGCAATGTCATGTGCAGCCTCCAATGACGGCGCGACCACGATGCCCGGTGCCTGAAACGCCTTGTCGCGCGTCACGACGATATTCGTTCGCCCCGGCAGCGGGCGACCTATGGAGAGATACGTCTTGCGGCCCATGATGATGGGGTGATTGAGCGTGATCGCCTTGAGGCGTTTGAGATCGGATCTCAGATGCCACGGCATCGCATTGTCGCGACCGATCGCGCCGTTCTCGGCAACCGCAACGACGAAGACGATGTTCGGCGATGAATTGGACGGCACGGATGCGGTCACACCGCGACCTCGGCCTTGATGTGCGGATGCGGGTCGTAATTTTCGAGTTTAAAGTCTTCATAGCGGAACGAGAAGATGTCCTTCACGTCCGGATTGATGGTCATGGTTGGTAGCGGCCGCGTCAGCCGCGTGAGTTGCAGCCGTGCCTGATCGAGATGGTTTGAATAGAGATGCGCGTCGCCGAGCGAATGTACGAAGTCGCCGGGCTTCAATCCCGTCACCTGCGCGACCATCATGGTCAGCAGCGCATAGGACGCGATGTTGAACGGCACGCCGAGAAACACATCTGCCGAGCGCTGATAGAGCTGGCACGAGAGTTTGCCGTTGGCGACATAGAACTGGAACAGGCAGTGGCATGGCGGCAAAGCCATCTTGTCCACTTCGGCTGGATTCCATGCGCTCACGATCAGCCGCCGCGAGTCCGGATTCTTGCGGATCATGTCGATCAGGTTGGAAATCTGATCGATGCTGCGCCCATCCGGCGCGGGCCATGAGCGCCACTGTGAACCATAGACCGGCCCGAGATCGCCGTTCTCGTCCGCCCACTCGTCCCAGATACGCACGCCGTTGTCGTTGAGATATTTGATGTTGGTGTCGCCAGCCAGAAACCACAGAAGCTCGTGAACGATCGACTTGAGATGAAGCTTCTTGGTGGTCACCATCGGGAAGCCGGACGCGAGATTGAACCGCATCTGATGACCGAATACGGACAGCGTGCCGGTGCCCGTGCGGTCGGTCTTTTCCGCACCGTCGCTGAGAATTCGCTCAAGCAGATCGTGATACTGGTTCATGGGTTTTGTTTAGCCCGTCGAACGCGGCGATTCGATTCCGCGAGCCGATTATACCCTGAAAAATGAGGGCCGAGCGGCCAAACGACAAGGGGCGGAACTTGCGTCCCGCCCCTCAAAAACCGTCCTAATGTCAGCCGCTTGTCAGAGCGGCTTGAGCACCGGAGTCCACTTGGCGATCTCGCTCGTCACCAGCGCACCCAGCGACGCCGGGGTTCGCTCCGGTGGCTTGGGGATCACGCTGCCAAGATCAAGCAGACGCTTGCGGACGCCCTCGTCATCCAGAGCCTTGACCAGCGCATCGTTCAGCTTAGCGATGATCGGTGCTGGTGTGCCCTTGGGCGCGAAGATCGCGTTCCAAGCCTGCGCCTGGAATTCCGGCAATCCCGCTTCGGTCGTGGTCGGCACATCCGGCAGCGTCGGATTGCGCTCCGGCGTGGCGACTGCGTAGGCCTTGATGGTGCCGCCCTTGATCTGCGGAACCGCGTTGACGATCTGGTCGCACATGTAATCGACCTGACCGCCGACCAGCGCGTTCATAGCTGGACCCGTGCCGTTGAACGGAACGCCGGTCGGGTTGATCTTCAAGACCGCATTCAGCAACTGGCACGAAGTGTAGGACACCGAGCCGACGCCTGCATGCGCGGCGTTTAGCTTGTCGGTGTTAGCCTTCACATAGGTGATGAACTCTTTCAGGTCCTTCGGCGGGAAATCCTTGCGCGCGAGAATAACGATCGGCGTGCCGGCGATCAGGCCGACCGGCTCGAAATCCTTCGACGGATGATAGGCCAGGTTCGGATACAGCGGCACCGAGGCGGCATGGGTGCCCATGTGGCCGGTTATGATCGTGTAGCCATCCGGCGTCGCCCGCGCAGCGCGCGTTGACGCGGTGGTGCCACCTGCACCGACCACGTTTTCAATGATGATCGAATGGCCGAGCGTCTGCTGCATGTGGCCGGTGACGATGCGCGCGATCACGTCGGTCGGGCCACCTGCCGCGAACGGAACGATCATCGTGATATTGCGCGTCGGATAATCCTGCGCCTGTACGGGTCCGCTGGCGGCTCCGACTGCGGCGAGAGCCGACAGTCCGCACGTTGCGAGCATGCGCTTCAACACATTCATGGCGTTCTCCCAAAGACAATTCTTGTCGTTAACGAAAGCAAATTTGAACTCGTAGTGTCAGCACCCCGCCGAACAAGTCCATTCGACTTGGGACGCGACTTCGCATGAAGAGGCGCGGCCCAACGCCGCACCTCGATTAGTTTTCAGACTCGACGAACACTTCGTCGCGTTTCTTGCGAAGCGCCGGAAGCAGCGCGAGGATCAGAAGGAATGCCGCAATCGCCATCAGCGTTGCGGACAGCGGGCGTGTCAGGAACACAGTCCAGTCACCGCGCGAGATCAGCAGCGCACGGCGGAGGTTTTCTTCCATCAGCGGACCGAGCACCATGCCGAGCAGCAGGGGGGCCGGTTCGAAATCGTGCTTCACCAGCCAATAGCCGACAAGGCCGAACGCGCCGGTCAGCACCACATCCATCGGCGCGTTGTTCACCGAATAGATGCCGATGGCACAGAACACCACGATGCAGGGAAACAGCAGCCGGTACGGCACGCGCAGCAGCCGCACCCAGATGCCCACCAGCGGCAGGTTGATGATGAGCAGCATGAGATTGCCGATCCACATCGAGGCGATCATGCCCCAGACGAGTTCCGGCTGCTTCTGCATCACCTGCGGACCCGGTACGATGCCGTGAATGGTCATCGCGCCGACCATCAGCGCCATCACCGCGTTGGGCGGAATGCCGAGCGTGAGCAGCGGAATGAACGAGGTTTGCGCAGCAGCGTTGTTGGCGCTTTCAGGCGCGGCAACGCCTTCGATGGCACCGCGGCCGAAGCGTTGCGGATGCTTCGAGATTTTCTTCTCGAATGTATAGGCCGCGAAGGACGCTATCACCGCGCCGCCGCCGGGAAGAATGCCGAGGATCGATCCGAGGATCGTGCCGCGCATAATGGCGGGCGCGGAATCCTTGAGATCCTTCTTGGTCGGCATCAAGCCGGTGATCTTCTGCTGCACCAACTCGCGGTCCATTGCCGCACCGGCATCGAGATTGCGGATGATCTCCGCAAATCCAAACAGCCCCATCGCCACCGTTGCGAAACCGAGACCGTCGGCAAGTTCCGGAACATTGAACGACATGCGCGATGCGCCGGTCTCGATGTCCGCACCGACCATCGACAGCAGCACGCCGAACGCGATCATGGCGATGGCCTTCAGCACCGAGCCTTTCGCCAGCACTACCGCGAAGATCAGGCCGAGCACCATCAGCGAGAAATATTCCGCCGGCCCAAAGGCCAGCGCGAGTTTGGTCAGCGGCGCACCGAGCACTGCGATCAGGACAGTCGCAACGCAACCCGCGAAGAACGAACCGATGGCGGCGATCGCCAGCGCCGGACCGGCGCGGCCCTGCTTAGCCATCTGGAAGCCGTCAAGCGCGGTAACAACCGAACCCGCCTCGCCGGGAATGTTGACCAGGATCGATGTTGTCGAGCCGCCATATTGCGCGCCGTAATAAATGCCCGCGAGCATGATGAGCGCGCCGACCGGAGGAAGACCGAAGGTGATCGGCAGCAGCATTGCCACCGTTGCGATGGTGCCGATGCCGGGCAGCACGCCGACCAGCGTGCCGACAAGCGCGCCGACCAGACAGAGGCCGAGATTGATCGGAGACAGTGCGACACCGAAGCCGAGCGCGAGGTTGGAAAAAATATCCATGATGCCCTCAGCGCAGAATGCGGGGGAAGAGATCGAGCGGAAGCCCGAGCGCATACGGGAACAGCAGAGCGCATCCAGCCGTCAGACAAATACCGACGATGATCGCCTCTTTCCATTTCGTCTCATCGCTTCCCATCGCCGCAACGATAAAGCTGACGAAAGCGGAAATGATCAGACCGAGCGGACGAATGGTCGCCGCGAAAGCGAGGATCGAGAGCGTCACGAAGACCGGTCCGCGAATGCCGAAGCGCTGCAGCGGCGGGCCTTCCGCGAAGAAGCCCGTGAGCGAGACCCCGGCACCAAGTGCCAGCAGCAAATACGCGAACATGCGCGGCGCAGTTCCGGGACCGAACGAGAAGCCCCTCATGCCCTGAAGATCGCTGGACGCCCAAAGCGCAAACAACGCAACGCCCATCAGCGCGAGACCGCCGTAGAAGTCCTGTGGACCTTTGATCAAGCCTGGCGCGGGTTTATCCGCTGCGCGGCTGGGCGCTTCGCTCATCGCATCCCCCAATTTACGGACTTCAATCCGTTCTCTTTTTTGTTTTTCGGGCTATGCCCGGTAGTCCTGCTTATCGATTTTCGTCAGACGATGCCAGCGAAACCGAGGATTCCACCTGCGACCAACATCCACAGCGGATTGAGCCGGGTGGTCAGGGCCAATACCGCCGCACCGACGGTCAGCAGGGCCGCGATCCATGTGCGGTCTGACGTCAATGACAGGATCAGGCCGCTGGCGCACATCAGCCCGATGGACACGGGAACCAGCGCGGTCTGGAGAATGGCGGCCCAAGTCGCCTCACCCGACCGCGACAGCATGTTGCTAACGAAGTAGGCAAAAACAGCGGACGGACCGCACATGGCGAAAGTCGCGGCCAGCGCGCCGGCGACTCCAGCCACGTGATAGCCGATCAGTGTCACGATCAGCACATTCGGCCCCGGCGACAATTGCGAAATCGCGAACATGTCGGCGAATTGCGAATCCGACATCCAGTGCTGAACGTCCACGGCGACGCGATGCATTTCCGGAATGGTGGAATTTGCTCCGCCGATCGCGAGCAACGACATCAGACCGAACGTCCATGTCAGCGTCCAAAGCGTGCCGGTTGGCGACTCCATCATGTCGCCCTCCTTCGCATCACGATTGTCACAATAATGCTCAGCGGGATGGCGGTGAGCAACACCGGCACCAACGGCAGGCGCAGCAAGCCAATGGCGACGAACACGGCGGCAAGTATCAGGAGCGAAACCGGTTCGCGCTTTTTCAGCAGCGGCATCATCATGCGGAAGATCACCGCGAGGAAAAGTCCGACGGCGGCGCAGGAAACGCCAGTGAGCGTCCGCTGCAGCGCCGGGATTTCTCCGTAGCGCGCATAGATCGCGGCAAGCGCAGTGACGATCACCACCGGCGGGCCGACCAACCCAAGAAACGCGGCGATGCTGCCGGGAATGCCGCGAAAGCGTGCGCCGAAAACCACCGATAGATTGACGATGTTCGGTCCCGGCAAAAAATGACAGAGCGCGAAGGCTTCGTTGAACTCGTCCGGCGTCATCCAGCGATGCTGATCGACGATGGCACGACGCGCCCAAACCAGCACGCCGCCAAAGCCCGCGAGCGACATTTTGGCAAAGGCGAAGAACAGTTCGATCAGACCGGGCCGATCCGGCGCGACAGCGTCAGGGATTGGGGGAATCGGGGAAGCAGCGTCAGGGAGCATGACCCGATTTAGAATGGCGCTCGCACGAGGCCAACCGACAATCCCAAGCCCCACACATGCGTTACGTGCAAATCCGGCTTATCAGCCAAAGGCACGAATGCCCGTGAAATGCTCTTTTTTATGGGGTTTCGCACCCAATATAGATGGAGGACTGCCTTGTCCGGATTTTGTGACACCGCGGCGCTGCAGGCGGATTGCCGTGCACGATAATTTCTGCGATCTGCTGGGATGTGGCTGCTGACCTGCGGTCCACGACGGGCTAGCATGGATCGGAGCGCGAGTCGGCGCGTTGACATCTGCCCGGCCTCTGCAAGACAACTTGTTTACAGGACCACACGATGGCGACCGATCACATTCGTTACGATGTTCTCGCGCGCGACGCTCTGCGCGGCGTGCTCAAGCAGGTGCTGGCGGACGCCGCCGAGAATGGCTTGCCGGGCGAACACCATTTTTACATTACGTTTTTGTCCAAGGCCGACGGCGTGAAAATCTCGCCGCGCCTGCTGTCGCAGTATCCGCAGGAAATGACAGTGATCCTGCAGCATCAGTTCTGGGATCTGATCGTCACCGAGGATCGTTTCGAGGTCGGCCTGTCGTTCAACGGGATTCCCGAACGGCTGGTCATCCCCTTCAGCTCCATCAAGAGCTTCTTCGATCCGTCGGTGCAATTCGGCCTGCAGTTCGAGCCTGCCGACGAAGCGGCGGGCGACGCCGTTACGCCTGTGGTCGAAACGCTGTCGGTGCCGACGCCAGTGGAGACAGACGCCAGCGAGCCTGATGCTGAACCCGTCAAGCAGGGCGAAGGTGCCGAAGTCGTGCGCCTCGATCGTTTCCGCAAGAAGTGATCCGCTGACGCCGCCGCGGCACGCGCCTCGCGGCATTTTGATATTTCGAAAATCTTGAGGCTTTCTAACGTCAAAACGCGCGTTTCCTTCGATGGAAGCGCGTGCCGCGGTTGCGCGCAGCGATTGCGAAGTTCTAGACTTCGGCATCCCCGCAAAGCACTGGAAAAGAAATGGCCGCACAGAAAAAGACTCGCACCGAAACCGACACGTTCGGCCCTATCGAAGTGCCAGCGGACCGCTACTGGGGCGCGCAGACGGAGCGTTCGATTCACAACTTCGCAATCGGCAACGAGCGCATGCCAGTGGACATCGTGCGCGCGCTGGCGATCGTCAAACTTGCCGCCGCGCAAACCAATCTCGAACTCGGCCTGCTCGATCAGCGCCGCGCCCGCGCCATCGTTCGCGCCGCACGCGAGGTTATCGACGGACAGCTCGCCGATAATTTCCCGCTGGTGGTCTGGCAGACGGGCTCCGGCACCCAGAGCAACATGAACCTCAACGAGGTGATCGCAAATCGCGCCAGCGAATTGCTCGGAGGCCAGCCCGGCACCAAGAAGCCGGTCCATCCGAACGATCATGTCAACATGAGCCAGTCGTCTAACGACTCGTTTCCGACTGCCATGCACATAGCGGCTGCGGAGCGGATCACGCAGGATCTGCTGCCTGCGCTGACCGAAATGTTGAAGGCGCTCCGGCAAAAAGAAAAAGCGTTCGCGAAAATTGTGAAGATCGGCCGCACCCATACGCAGGACGCCACGCCGCTGACGCTCGGTCAGGAATTCTCCGGCTATGCCGCGCAGGTGGAGAGCGGGATCGCGCGGCTGCGCTCAGCGATCAAAGACCTCTACCCGCTCGCGCAAGGCGGCACGGCGGTTGGCACAGGCCTCAATGCCAAGCCGCAGTTTGCAAAACTGTTCGCCCAGCAGGTCGCTAAAATCACCAAGCTGCCATTCGTCACCGCTCCGAACAAGTTCGAGGCGCTGGCGTCCAACGACGCTTATGTGTTCGTTCACGGCGCGATCAATGCGACGGCCACCGGCCTGTTCAAGATCGCGAATGACATCCGCCTGCTTGGCTCCGGCCCGCGCTCGGGTCTCGGCGAACTGATCCTGCCGGAAAACGAGCCCGGTTCGTCGATCATGCCGGGCAAGGTCAATCCGACCCAGTGCGAAGCCATGACAATGGTGTGCTGCCAGATTTTCGGGAACCACACCGCCATCACCGTCGCCGGCAGTCAGGGCCACTTTGAACTCAATGTCTACAAGCCCGTGCTGGCGCATTGCATGCTGCAGTCCATCGGCTTGATGGCCGATGCCGCACGTTCGCTGACCGAACACTGTATCTTGGGCATACGGGCCGATGAAAAGCGGATCAAGGAACTCATGGAACGGTCGCTGATGCTGGTCACAGCGCTAGCCCCCAAGATCGGCTACGACAACGCCGCCAAGGTCGCGAAGACTGCGCATGCCCGAGGCACGACGCTGAAGGAAGAGGCATTGCGTCTGGGGTTTGTGACCGCAAACGAGTTCGACCGGCTGGTGAAACCGGAGAAAATGACCCGTCCGGGCTGACATCGGTCAAATCGTCCGTCCTAGCGGACAACTCGTCGCACCGTCTAAAGGCGTAGATCGATCGGCTACCCGGTCTATCGCAACGCGTGCTAAATTTCAGACATCCCCACCGGCAATGCCGCCGGTGATGGGGTAAATCCGAACGGGCACCGCAAAGGACCAGCCCCAATGAAACCCGAATGGGACAAGGCGGAGGTGTGATGGGCGATCTGATCAATCTAAAACAGGTCAGGAAGCGCATCGGCCGCGAGGACGCAGCGAAACAGGCCGAAACCAACCGGGCACGCTTCGGCCGCACCAAGGGCGAGCGCCAGCGCGACGACCTTCGCGCGAAGCAGACCAACAATGCCCTTGATCAGCACCGCATCGATGACGAGACCTCCGCATGAAATCACCTGTCGTAAAAAGATCGATCGTCGTCGCGGGTCACAAGACCAGCGTCAGCCTTGAAGAAGCCTTCTGGAGCGGCATGAAGGAAATCGCATTGCTGCGAAGCCTGACGCTGTCGGAACTGGTCGGAGAAATCGACGGAGGCCGTCAGCAGGGCAACTTGTCGTCTGCGATCCGGCTTTTCGTGCTGGACTACTTCCGGTCCCGCGCAACGATCCCTGCGGGCAGCAACGGCAGCCGGATGCAGTTGGAAAGCTCGCATCCGTAATCTCACTTAGCGCGCAACTACGATTGTGACTCCCATCTAGGTTGTCTTGCGAATATCGCAGGTAACGGTCTTCCGTTACTATGTACCCGTGTCTCGAATTCACATCGCGTCGAGACCGGGTGCGGCATAGTGCGATTCCCGCGGCCGACTGAACCGATGTCATTCCAAACGATCCGGGCGTCCGTCCGGCGAGATGCTGTCTCGCCGCATGACCGCGCTTGGCCGAACATGGGGGCACTTCGATGCAAGACGACAAGATAATGACGGATGCCGGCGACAACGCGGTCCGATGTGTCAAAGAATTCGCGGTGGTCAAGCGCTCGGTGGTCGTGGCGGGACACAAGACCAGCGTCAGCCTCGAAGATGCGTTCTGGGTGAGCCTGAAAGACATTGCGACACGCCGCGGCCTGACGCTGTCCACACTCATCGACATGATCGACCGCACTCGCAAGACGGGCAACCTGTCATCAGCCATCCGGTTGTTCGTGCTCGATCATTTCCGCGCACGCGCCGTGTCCACGCTGTTCATCGGTGAACGCGTTTCGTCACCAAGCATTGCGCCAGCGGGATAAACTCAGAAGGTGCCGGTCGTTGGCGCTGACGATGCGGGCCGCTGTTTCGGCGCACGCACAGCACCCGGCGCGGGCTTGATGTTGATCGGCGGCGGCAGCGGCTGCACCTGCACACTTCCAGACGGTTGATCGGGCTGAAGCGGCGGAGCTTGCACCTGTGGAGAGACCGGCTGCGCAGGTACGCGCGGCGGCGATACGGTTTTCGCCACAGGATTTTTGCGCCTCGGATCGCGATTGGGAATTTTCACTTGCGATTGCGGAAGCGGCTCGACCTGCGGCAGCGGCTCCTCCCATAACTCGTCATTCTCCAAAGGAGCCGTCACGCCGCGCTCGAGCTGATCGAGCCGTCGCGTTTCACGATCAATCGCCCGCATCGCCAGCCACGACGACAACGCCGCGACATCGACAGTACGCGCGAGGCCGTCCGGCGTGCCGTTGAGATCGACGCGAATGTCGGGACGTCCGCTAATGGGCCGCGTGGTCAAGGGCGACATGATGGCGCGCAAATCAGCCTGATCCGCGAGTAGATCGTAGCCGCCCGCAATCACGATGCGCGCGCGTGCCGACTCAAGCGTTGCCGCTTCAACCCGCAGCCGTCCATCACGAATCGCGAAGGGAATCTGCGCCGACGGCACAATCAGACTTCCCGCCGCCAGCACCGGCTCCACTATCTCTTTGAGCTTGATGTCGTCAGTGGCCTGTCCGCCATCGCTGGAACGGATCGCCACTTCAAAGGCCCGCGGATCAAGGCCCGCAATGCGCGCATCCGTCAGCGTCAGCATGCCGCTGCCAGACAAAGCACCAGCCAATCCGGATGCGCTGCGCCCTTGCCCCGCCAACTTCATCTCCAGCGCGACTTTCCCATCCGGCATGGCGAGATTGCGATAGCGCACCGACGCGCCGTCGACGCCTGACATTTGCACGCGCGCGTTGAATGCGGTGCCTTGGTTCGTGCCTTCTGCGGACTGACGCGCATCGAGATCGAGCGCCAACTCGCCGCCGCCGAGACCCGCTTTGGTGTTTTCCAGCTTTAGCGATTGCCCATCGCCGGTGACTGCGCCGCTGACGGGCCGCAACTCACCGCCGCCGGGCAACACACCGCTCAAGGCTTGAAATGCCACGCGCCCGCGCCAGCCGCGCAACCATCCGCGACGAAGCGGCTCGGATGTGTCGTGGCCCGCCGCACCGAACGCGAGCGCGGTCGCCGCTGCAAGATCGAGCGTATCGAGCCCGACCTCGCCGTCCACATTGATATCATCGCCGCGCGTCAGCGTCAGTCGCCCGCGCAAGCGCGATCCGCCGAGCATGCTGTCGATATCCTCGAAGGTGAACGTGTTGCCTGCGATGCCGAGACGCGATGCAACTGCGCCAGTCAACGACGGCACGCTGCTGGGCTTGAGATCGAGCAGCGCGGCAAAATCCGCGCGGCGCACAGCCACTGTCAACGCAGCCTTCGGGGTGTCCGTTGAAAGATCGCTTGTACCTTGAATGTCGCCATCGACACCCGCGCCGGTCAACTTCGCTTTCACCTGCAACGGCACGCCCCATGTGCCTGCAACCGACGACTCGAATTGTGCGGGACCGTCCTGCGCCGAGACCAACCGATCAAGTCCGAGCAATGTCAGCAGCGACGATGTCTGGTCTGAGCCGAATTTCGTTTCAAGCGTGAATGCGTTTTGTTTCAGCGCTGCGAGATCGGCACCTTGCACGGCTGCGAGAAGTGGTGACGCGGCCAGTGTCATGCTCCCCTTTACCTGTGGCGCATCGATGTCGAGCACCGCGCGGGCATTGACCTTATCACTCACGGTCGCCGCATCGGCTGAGAATTGCAAGCGTGCGGCACCGGGAGCTTTAGCGCTCGCAGCGATCCGCTCGGCAACCGCTGGCGCAAACGGCGCAATGAACGAACTGATCTGCGCGAGAGACGGCGCGGCAGTGAGCGCCGCCTCGAACCGCGAATTGCCATCCGCCGCGTTCGACAACGAAAGCCGCCCTTCCAGCACGCCGCCATTGATCTCGGTCTTGATGCCGTCAAGAGCGATACGGTCTGCAGCGACCGTTATGTCACCGCGAAGGCTCAGCGGCTTCTGATTGCGATAGGTGACATCGCTACGGCCCTGCAACCACGCGGTCAGCCCATCAGGATCGGCAGATTCAATCGTGAGCGGCCCGGTGAAACTCGCAGACGCACCCGGAGAACCGATCACGCCATTGGCCGACACCCGCGTTGCGCCCGGCGCGCGCATTTCGAATTTGCCGATGGTCCAAGCCTGGTCGTCGCCGCGCATTTCGATCGCGACATTCTGCACCGGACGCCCGCCGAGCGCGATCTGATCCGCGCTGAGTTCGATCTGCGTTGGCAACGGCAACACCGGCAGCGACGGGACCAGCGTGCGCAAAGCTGGCAACAACCGCACCGGCTCAGCATTCGCCGCACTTCCGGCCAGCAAGCGGTCTGCATCAAGCTGACGCGCGGACAATGCCAGATGCAGCAACGGCGATGCACCGAACCGAATATCGCCACCGCCCGTCAGCCGCAGTGCATTCTCTTCAGGACCGTAAGCTACCTCGACCTGCTCGAAAGCCGCGGATGCCGGATTGGCCTTCACGCGCGATGTGATGCGCCAAGGCTGACCGGAAGGCTTTGCGTCGGCAGGCCGCGCCACCGTCAGCCCGCCGTCGAATTTCGGAATGCCTCCATCGAACGACAGCACGCCATCGAGATCGGTCAACAGCGGACGTTCACCCGGATCGGTAATGAAACGAATCCGCGTGCCTTTGCCATCCGCGCTCTGGCCCGACGACACGCGAAACGGCGTTCGCGCGCCGAGCAGCGTGAATGAGCCCTCCCCGCGCATAGCGCTTGCCTGCGCACGCACGTCGCCGCTAAATTTCAAATCATTCATCTGCAGCGTCGCACCGCTAGCCGCGTCATGCAGTGTGATGCGGCCTGCGATATTCATGCGCTCGATGGACAGCGAACCGAGATTGAAATGCCCCGTTGCAGCCGGTCCTTGAAGGCGACCCCTGCTGTCGAGACCGACATCGAGCGCGAAGCCATCCAGCGACAGCTCGCTGGCGCGCCATTCGCCGCGCATCAGCGCGCCGAGATTGAATTCAACGTCGAGCTTGTCGGCGAGCACTTTTGCGGCGTCGTTGTCGCCGCCGACCGAAACCGAACGCAGCCGCAGCGTCGGCGTCGGCAGCAGCAACGCATCGAGCTTGCCGCCGACGTGCACCGGCGCGCCGATGATGCGCGACGCTTCCGCTTCGAATTGCGGACGAAACTTGTTCCAGTCGATGAAATACGGCCCGACCAGCGCGGCGAGCAAAGCGAGGATGAACGCGATGGCCAGTCCGAGCAGCGTGGTCTGCAAGGTCTATCCTTCAGTGGATCGGCAGCCGATGCCGATACGGCATCGCGCGATCACGCATACGGCGCGGATTGAACGCACCGCATACTAGATTTAATGCGCTGCGTTACAATGGCAAAATTTTGCCGGGATTCAGGATGTTGTGCGGATCGAGCGCGAGCTTCAACGCGCGCATGGCCTGCACGGCTTCAGGCCCGAGTTCCGTCTCAAGATATTTCTGCTTGCCTTGCCCGATGCCGTGTTCGCCCGTGCAGGTGCCGCCCATCGCCTGAGCACGTTCCACAAGGCGGTGCAGGAAACCTTCCGCGCGTTGCATCTCGCCGGGATCGTTGACATCCACCAGCATCGAGCAATGGAAATTGCCGTCGCCGACATGGCCCACAATCGGAGACAGCAATCCAACCGTTTCCAAATCTTTTTCAGTTTCGACCACGCATTCAGCCAGACGCGAGATCGGCACGCAGACATCCGTCGCCACCGCCTGCGCGCCAGGCCGCAGCGCGCGCACCGCCCAATATGCATCATGCCGCGCCTGCCACAGCCGGGTGCGATCCTCTTGCCGCGTAGTCCATTCGAATGAACCGCCGCCGCATTCTTTGGCAATCTCGCCGAACAGTTGCGATTGCTCGGCCACGTCAGTTTCGGTGCCGTGGAATTCCAGCAGCAGCAGCGGTGTCTCCGGCAGCGACAGCTTGGAATAGGCGTTACACGCCTTGACCTGCGCGACGTTCAAAAGTTCGATGCGCGCCAGCGGAATGCCGGTTTGAATGGCGAGGATCGTTGCGTTGCAGGCGCCCTGCACGCTGCTGAAGGAGCACGATCCTGCGGCGATGGACTGCGGGATGCCGCGCAGCTTCAGCGTGATCTCGGAAATGATCCCGAGGGTGCCTTCCGCGCCGATGAACAGATGCGTCAGATCGTAACCTGCAGCGGATTTCTTCGCGCGCGTGCCGGTGGTAATGATCTCGCCGTCCGCGCGAACGATTTTCAACGCAAGAATGTTTTCGCGGATGGTGCCGTAACGCACCGCATTGGTGCCGGATGCGCGGGTCGCAGCCATGCCGCCGATGGACGCATCCGCGCCGGGATCAATCGGAAAGAACAATCCCTGATCACGCAGATGTTCGTTGAGCGCCTTGCGCGTCACACCCGGCTCAATCACGCAATCCAGATCGTCCGGATGCACCTCGATGATGCGATTCATCTCGCGCAGATCGATACACACACCGCCCGCCGGAGCATTGACCTGCCCTTCCAGCGAGGTGCCGGTGCCGAACGCGATGACCGGCACGCGCCGCTCCGCGCAGATGCGCACCACATCTTGAATGTCGGCGGTGTTTTGCGCCAGCACGACCGCATCCGGTGGCTGCGGCGGCAGCCACGTGGTGGTATGCGCGTGCTGATCGCGCACCGCCTGCGACGTGATGAGGTTATTGCCGAACCGCGCGGCGAGCGCTTCGATGGCGCTAGACACCGCCGATGGCGCGGGACGTGTGAGGGCTGACACGGAAAAGGCCACGATTGCTCTTTTTGTTTTGGGCGAATGTGGTGTGAAACGTGACAAAGGATGTATAGCGGGTCAAGAGAAACGGCTGACGCGAACCGGGAATAAAAATGACTTCAGGCAAACTTCCGAACAATGCGCCGCAGCATATCGCAGCCCCGTTCCTGACCACCGTGATGCAGATCGAACCGCAATGGATCGACTACAACGGCCACCTGAACATGGCCTATTACAACGTGCTGTTCGACCGCGGCATCGACCAGATGTGGCTCGAACTCGGCATCGGACCGCAATACATGAAAGAGCGCAACGGCTCGACCTTCACCGCCGAATGCCATGTGCGTTATCTGCGCGAGGTGCATCTCGGCGATCCCGTGCAGGTCGCCGTCTACCTGATCGAGGCTGACGACAAGCGGCTTCATACATTTGAGGAACTACGTCACGCCACCGAAGGTTGGCTCTCAGCCACATCCGAAAACATGACACTGCATGTCGGTATGGCCGCGCGAAAGACTGCGCCGTTTCCGCCGGACATTGCTACGCGCATTAGCAATGTCGCCGCAGCTCACGCGACGGTGTCGCGCCCGGAGGGGCTGGGAAGACATATCGCTATGCCTGCAAAGAAATAAAAAGGGAGCGGACAGCACCCGCCCCTCCCTCGATTTCGTCAGACGTTACCGCGTCCTCGTGCCAATCCCACCACGGCAGAAACTAAGAAAAGGACCAGCGCGACGAAGAACACGATCTTGGCGATTTCGATGGACGCGCCTGCGATACCGCCGAAGCCCAGCAGGCCTGCAACCAACGCTATAATCAAAAATGTGACGACCCAACTCATCATGACACGCTCCTGCGTTTCATTTGACGGACACCACAACCGGCGTCCCGATTGAAAAAACAATCCGCGCCCAAGCGGAAAGTTCCCGACCGGATCCGCGTCTAGAAAATTCAAAAACGACCAAAAATGAGAGCAAAATATCGGTGCATCAATTGGGCTCTGGCGTGGCCAACAGGCTGTCCGTCCGGGCCAATCGTGCCTATATGTGCCAATATCCTGATATGAATCCTCCTCTTTCCGGCATCACGATGCCATCGTGGCCGCAAAGACGAATCGCATGACTGAACCGAGCAAGTTGCCGCCTCTCGATGTGCCGAGCCACCAGCCTGTCGCTGGCGGCATCGCCGCGCGTGCGCGCGCGGCTGCCGCTCCGCAATATCTCGCCGGGCTGAACCCTGAGCAGCGTGACGCGGTGGAAACTCTCGACGGTCCGGTGCTGGTGCTGGCGGGCGCGGGCACCGGCAAGACGCGCGTGCTGACCTCGCGCATCGCGCACATTCTCTCGACCGGCCGCGCGCGGCCTCATGAGATTCTTTCGGTCACCTTCACCAACAAGGCGGCGCGCGAGATGAAGCACCGCCTCAGCGACATGCTGGGGCAAGCGGTCGAAGGCATGCCGTGGCTTGGCACCTTCCATTCCATCGGCGGACGCATCCTGCGCTTTCATGCCGAACTGGTGCAGTTGAAATCCAATTTCACCGTGCTCGATGTCGATGACCAGATCCGTCTGCTCAAGCAGCTCCTGCAAGCCGAGAACATCGACGACAAGCGCTGGCCCGCGCGTATGTTGGCAGGATTAATCGATGGCTGGAAGAATCGCGGGTTGACGCCGTCGCAGGTGCCTTCCGGTGAAGCCGCCGTGTTCGGTAACGGCAAGGGCGGCAAGCTCTATGCCGCCTATCAGGAGCGGCTGAAGATTCTCAACGCCGCCGACTTCGGCGATCTGCTGCTGGAAAACATCCGGCTGTTCCGCGAACACCCGGACGTGCTCCGGCAATATCAAAGCCGCTTCAAATTCATTCTGGTGGACGAATATCAAGACACCAACGTCGCGCAGTATCTCTGGCTGCGGCTGCTCGCGCAGGCGCCGTCCAATGTCCTGCCCGCGTTAACACCAACCGATGCTTCGGATCAGAAAGTATCTCCACTCGCCGCGCCGAAAAACATCTGCTGTGTCGGCGACGACGACCAGTCGATCTATGGATGGCGCGGTGCGGAGGTGGATAACATCCTGCGCTTTGACCACGACTTCCCCGGTGCGAAGGTGATCCGGCTCGAGCGCAACTATCGCTCCACCGGTCACATCCTTGCCGCAGCCTCACACCTGATCGCGCATAACGAAGGCCGCCTCGGCAAAACGCTGCGCACCGAAGACGTGGACGGCGAGAAAGTCACCGTCACGGGATCATGGGACTCGGAAGAAGAGGCCCGCGCCATCGGCGAGGAAATCGAGCAGCTTCAGCGCAGTGGCCAGAAACTGAATGAGATCGCTATTCTGGTACGCGCCTCGTTCCAAATGCGCGAGTTCGAAGACCGTTTTGTCACGCTTGGCTTAAATTATCGCGTCATCGGCGGTCCAAGATTTTATGAGCGCGCGGAAATCCGCGACGCGCTGGCCTATCTGCGCGTCATCAATTCGCCCGCCGACGATCTGGCCTTTGAGCGCATCGTGAACACGCCTAAGCGCGGCCTCGGCGACGCCACCGTGCAGATGCTGCACGATATCGGCCGCAAGCGCCGCATTCCGCTCACCGAAGCGGCGCTGTCCGTGATCGAGACAGATGAATTAAAGCCGAAGGCACGCGGCAGCCTGCGCGACGTGATGATGAATTTCGACCGCTGGCGCGCGCAACGCGACATCGTCTCGCACACGCAATTGGCCGAAATCGTGCTGGACGAGAGCGGCTATACCGAGATGTGGCAGAAGGATCGCTCCGCTGACGCCGCAGGCCGTCTCGAAAACCTCAAAGAACTCGTGCGGTCGATGGAAGAGTTCGAGAACCTGCAAGGCTTCCTCGAACATATCTCGCTGGTGATGGATCGCGAGAGCGGCGCGGACGCCGACGCGGTGTCGCTGATGACGCTGCACTCCGCCAAGGGACTCGAATTCAACAACGTATTCCTGCCCGGCTGGGAAGAAGGCCTGTTCCCGCATCAGCGCGCGCTCGACGAACAGGGCCGCGCGGGACTGGAAGAAGAGCGCCGCCTCGCCCATGTCGGCATCACGCGGGCGCGCAAACGCGCGAAGCTCTATTTCGCCACTAACCGCCGCATCCACGGCTCATGGTCCACCACGATTCCGTCGCGCTTTCTCGATGAACTGCCCGCACACAACGTCGAAATCACGGAGAGCAAGGGCGGCTCCGGTTGGGGCGGCGCGGGCGGATATGGCGCATCGCGCTTCGACAATGTGGAAACATTCGGGTCGAGCTACACCACGCCGGGCTGGCAGCGCGCGCAGGCCAACCGCGCACGCAACGGCGGCGGCGGCGGATTCAACGAGAACGGCGCACGCTACGACTCCAGTTCGCGCGGCAACTTCGGCCGCAAGCCGACCGTGATCGAAGGCGAGTTGATCGCAAAATCCACTGGTGCCGCTTCGGAGTTTTCCAACGGCGATCGCGTCTTCCACGAGAAGTTCGGCTATGGCCGCGTGTCCAAGGTGGACGGCAACAAGCTCACCATTGCGTTCGAAAAGGCCGGTGAGAAAAAGGTCGTCGATAGTTTCGTGACGCGGGCGTAGCTGACGCTGTAATCGTTGGTGAGTGCACTCACTTCCAGGCTTTCAAGATTCTTTGCAGACATTGCGTATTGCGTGCGGCCTGTTGCGCGCCTATGTCCACTCTCCCGCCTTTACAGATCGCCCCATGTCCATCATTTCAATCAAGAACGTCTCGAAGACTTACCCGTCCGGCTTCACCGCTCTCAAGAATATCAATCTCGATATTCGCGCCGGAGAAATTTTTGCGCTGCTCGGGCCGAACGGCGCGGGCAAGACCACGCTCATCAGCGTGATCTGCGGCCTCGCTGTGCAAACCGAGGGTACGGTGACAGTCGGCGGCCATGACATCGCGAAAGACTACCGCGCTGCGCGCTCGATGATCGGGCTGGTGCCGCAGGAGCTTCATACCGATGCATGGGAGTCGCCGTGGTCGACCGCCTCGTTCAGCCGTGGCCTCTTCGGCAAGCCGAAGAACCCGGCGCATATCGAAAAGGTGCTGAAAGAGCTTTCGCTGTGGGACAAGCGCAAGAGCCAGATCATCACGCTGTCCGGGGGCATGAAGCGTCGCGTCATGATCGCCAAGGCGCTGGCGCATGAGCCACAAATCCTGTTTCTCGACGAGCCTACAGCGGGCGTCGATGTAGAATTGCGCAAGGCGATGTGGGATGTGGTGCGCGAACTGCGCGCGGCTGGCGTCACCATCATCCTCACGACACACTACATCGAAGAAGCCGAGGAGATGGCCGACCGCGTCGGCGTAATCAATAAGGGCCAGATTGTCCTTGTCGAAGACAAGGCGAAGCTGATGCAAAAGCTCGGCCGCAAGCAGCTGAAGCTGCATTTGCAATCGAAGCTGTCCGCAATTCCTGCTTCCCTCGCCGCGCATCGCCTCGAATTATCGCCCGACGGCGAGGAACTGATTTACACCTACGACACCAAGGGCGAGCGCACAGGAATCACCGCGCTGCTGAACGATCTCGGCGAGGCCGGTGTCCGCTTCAATGATCTCAACACCACGCAAAGCTCGCTTGAAGAGATTTTCGTCAGCCTGGTGCATCAGGCATGATCCGGACCGGAACGGCTGCATTAGCGAAAAGTGGACACCGGTTTTCCGATCAGATCATGCCTCCTAAGAGAATGACCTCATGAATCTGCACGCCATTCGCGCGATCTACAAATTTGAAATGGCGCGCACGTTCCGCACGCTGTTGCAAAGCGTCGTGTCACCTGTCATTTCGACATCGCTCTATTTCGTCGTGTTCGGTGCGGCGATCGGTTCGCGCATTACGGAGATCGACGGCATCAGCTATGGCACGTTCATCGTGCCCGGTCTTATCATGTTGTCGCTGCTGACGCAGAGCATCGCTAACGCATCGTTTGGAATCTACTTTCCGAAATTCAGCGGCACCATCTACGAGCTGCTGTCCGCGCCGGTCTCCTCTTTCGAGGCCGTTGTCGGATATGTCGGCGCCGCAGCAACCAAGTCGATCGTCCTCGGCCTGATCATTCTCGCAACCGCAGGACTATTTGTGCCGCTGAAAATCGCGCATCCGTTTGTGATGCTGACGTTTCTGGTGCTGACATCGGTGACGTTCAGCTTGTTCGGATTCATCATCGGCATCTGGGCCGACGGCTTCGAGAAGCTGCAGGTGATTCCGCTGCTGGTCATTACGCCGCTGACGTTTCTTGGCGGCAGCTTCTATTCAATTCACATGCTGCCGCCGTTTTGGCAAACGGTGACGCTGTTCAATCCAGTGGTTTATCTGGTTAGCGGCTTCCGCTGGAGCTTCTTCGAGATCGCGGATGTCAGCGTTGGGATCAGCTTGGGCATGACGCTTGCGTTTCTTCTGATCTGCATGATCGCGGTGTGGTGGATTTTCAGGACCGGCTACCGGCTGAAAACCTAAGCGCAAACGAAACGCGCCCCGAAAGCGGAGCGCGTTGAATCAACTAACCACTCTCGGAAGCTCAGCGGCGACCGCTGTCGTAGCCTGTGCCCGGCGGCGGTGGCATTGGACCATCCGCAGCGGACTCGGTCCGCACCACGGGGGCCGGGCCCAGCACGCCGTTCAATGTTCCCGTAACCGCCCCGACGCCGGCACCCAGCGCGCCGCCGACCAGACCGCCAATCGGCCCTGCCGCCTGCTTGCCTTCGTAATTGCCCTGCGCGGCTCCGCCGATCGCGCCGTTGACGGGATCCTGCTGCGCCTGCGCCGGTGAAAATGCCAACAACGCCAATGTCGCGGCTGCCCATCCGAGGCGCCGGCGCGAAGTGAGTGAAATTGAAGTCATGTGAGAAAACCTCCCTGCCCGGCCGGGGTCCGGCGTCCGCTTTTGAAGCAAATCAGTAGCGGTAAGGTTGCGTCAGGTCCGGCGGAAACACAATCTGCGACACCGCCGTTTCTGACGGAAAGCCGGTCCCTGTGGCGCGGAAGCATCCCAACCAAAAACGCGGGGCCGATACTGAGATCGACCCCGCACTGTCTTGAACCTGAGAGAATTGGTCTTTAGCGATGCCGGCGGTGGCGATAATGGCGGCGATAGCCACGGCGGTTATCGATGCCGAGAACGCCGTTTACGCCGCCCACGACTCCTCCAACGCCCGCACCCACCGCGCCGCCGACAACGCCACCAACGGGGCCCGCAGCGCGGTTACCGCGATAGGAGCCTTCGTTTGCGCCGCCTTCCATGCCGCGAATGACGCCTTGGGCATGCGCCGCGATTGGCATCGCCAAAACCGCCAGGGCAGCGGCTGCGAACATGAAGCGCCGATGCGCCGAAGTGAACATGAACAAGGCTTCCGTCTTCATCTTGAAAATCTCCGTAAGCGGCATGACCGCGACGGTTCCTCAACGTGCGCGGGGAACAAAAGTTGCGTCAACTTTGGCGAAAACACGCCACAAAAGCATCCCGTTCACGAAACCGTATGGCCTTCGGCGTCAACCTTAAGACCAAGACACTGTGAAAAAAGCCGTTTTCCGTGGTTTAGTGGCTTCAGGGACTGAAAGGTTGAATGTCATGCGTGCGTTTCTGATTTCGGCGACCGGACTGATGCTGCTGACGGGCAGCGCGCAGGCTGCCGTGTCCATCGTGGTCGATAAGAACGTTCAGCAGATGACGGTCTCCGTCGATGGCGTCACTCGCTACACATGGCCGGTGTCGAGCGGCAATCCTTCGCATGAAACGCCGAACGGCAGCTTCAAGACATTCCGCATGGAGGAAGATCACTACTCCAAGGAATTCGACGAAGCGCCGATGCCGAATGCGATCTTCTTCACCAAGCAGGGTCACGCCATTCACGGCACCGATGCCGTCGGTCGTCTCGGCAGCCCGGCGTCGCACGGTTGCGTGCGGCTGTCGCGCGCCAACGCGCTGAAGCTGTGGGATCTGGTGAAAGCAGATGGCTTGCTGACAACGACGGTGACCTTGACCGGCTCGTCGCAGGTCGCGCTCGCGCGCAACCCCAAACCGCGCACCAATGTCGCGCGCGGCGATGAAGCCGCGCCGTTGCAGATCGCGCCCCGCAGCCCGCAGAGTGGTTATAGCGAAGACCTCAATGCCAACACGCGCTCGCGTCCGCTTCCGCAGGCGAATGGCTATCGCGATCCTTACTGGCAGGATCAGGCTGACTACCGCAACACAGAGCCTGGCCCGATGCAGCGCCGTATCTATCAAAACAGCTATGGCTATCAGAACGGCTATGGTTACGGCTACGAGCAGGACGCGCGCAATCAGCGTCCGCGCACCCAGTCACCTCGCGGCGGGTATTACTACAGCGAGTAACGACGCCTACTCGTCCGGCGTCACCAGCCGCCGCCACACTGCGCCGAGCACGTTGGAATAATCGTCGGTCCAGACGCGCTGGCCCTCGGTCGCTTCCGTCAGCGTCCATTTCTCATCCGACGCAATCTTGCCGACATCGGCGTCGTCGTGCGCCGAGATCACGACATTGGTCGTGAAGATGTACTCCGCGTCGCGTCCGGAATCCTCATTGAAGACCCAGCTCTTGAGATCGTTTTCCTCGGCGATTCCGACGACAACGCTGGCTAGTTCAAGATGGCGATTGGAGACGTGCATCACCACTGCACCGTGTGGCGCGAGCTTAGCTTTGTAAATCGCCATAGCCTCTTCCGTGGCAAGATGGATCGGAATGGCGTCCGACGAATAGGCGTCCACAATAATGAGATCGTAGATGCCGTCCGGCTCCTTGGCGAAAGTGAGTCGCGCGTCGCCGATCACTGGCTTCATGTTCGGCTCGCATGCGCTGATATAGGTAAAGTATTTCGGATCGCGCGCAGTATCGACCATGGTCTGGTCGATCTCGAAAAACTTCCAGTCTTCACCGGGCTGCGACTGGCATGCCAGCGTGCCCGATCCGAGACCGATGGCTGCAACGCGGATCGGCCCTCCCTTGCGCTCGCGGATCGCCGTGATGGCGCGGCCGATGCCGCCGTCCTTGTGATAGTAGCTGATCGCCTCGGGGCGACCCTTCACAGGCGTGCCGTCGTCCTCCTGGAATTTCTCGGCGCCGTGGATCGTCGTTCCGTGCATCAGCACGTGATACTGACCGTTCGGCGTCACCACGATCTTGTGGACGCCGAAGAAACTGCGGACCGTCTCCACGCGGCCATAGTCGGCGGGAAAGACGCGCAGGAATATGAGCCCGAACGCGACGAGAATGGCGAAGCGCCAGCGGTTCAAGCCGACGACGACAGCGAGCGCGGCGGCGGCCACAGCCAGGTAGCTCGCAACCCAGACTCGCGACGCCTCGATGTTGTCGTTGACCGTGCCTGACGTGAACGAGAATCCGATCAGAACCAGTGCGGACAAAACCACGAGAAGCCAGATCAAAAGACTGCCGCGACTACCGGAACTATCCGTCGGCCTGCACAGCGCCGACAGCGCCAGCAAGATCGGATATTCCGCGATCCACGAAAAGACATTCGGCGCAATCAGGCCTGCGAACAAACCGCCGACCATGCCGCCAAACGACAGCGCGACATAAAAGCCAGTCAGGTATTGAGCAGCAGGCCGCGTGCGCGCCAATTCACCGTGGCAGGCCATCGCGATGATAAAGAAACACAATTGATGCCCGCCGAGCGTGAGCAGCAGGTTTTGTTCGCCGCCAATCGCGAGCAAGACGATCACACCCGCGATGGCGAGCGGCTGCAACTTGAGCATCAGCCAATGCGGCAACAGCGGCCGCGACTGGAACACCAGCACCCATGTCAGCAGATAAAGCGACAGCGGCAGCACCCACAGCAATGGCGCCGCGGCGACGTCGGTGGAAATGTGCGCCGTCACCGCGATCAACAATCCGGACGGCACAGCGGCAAGGAATATCCAGCGTAACCGCGTGCTTTGTGATGGCGCGGGCGCATCGCCTTCGCTGGCGCTGATGGCAGCAACGCTCATCGGCGGTGAGCGCAACAGCAGCACGCCACAAGCCGCGATCAGAACGATCAGCACGCCGTAACCGCAGGTCCAGATGATATTCTGCGTGTGCAGACTAAACATCGGCTCCAGCAACACGGGGTACGTCAGCAGCGCAAGAAAGCTGCCGATGTTGGACGAGGCATAAAGAAAATACGGATCGGGTCCGTCGGGATGTCCGGTGCGCACAAACCACGCCTGCAGCATCGGATTGTTCGCAGCGAGCGCGAAGAATGGGAGACCAATGGAGACTGCGAACAACCCCAGCAGCCAGAATGCATAACCGCTGGCCGGCGGCTCGCCCCACCCGCTCGCAATCGACAGCGGCAATGTCAGCATGGCCACGACCAGCAGCGCCAAATGAATCACCACCGGCGCGGCGCGGCTTTTCAGCGTCATCAGATAATGCGCATAGGCATATCCGCCGAGCAGCAGCGACTGGAAAAATACCATCGCCACCGACCACACAGCGGGTGATCCGCCCAGGCGCGGGAGCACCATTTTAGTGAACAACGGCTGCACCGAAAACAACAGCAGCGCGCTGGTAAAAATTGCAACGGTATAAACCGTGAGGACAAGCGCGTTCCTCGCGCCGGAGGTCTGGCTCGCGGTATCGGACGGCACTGACGTCATGGAAACTCCGGTAAATAGCCTGCGCCGGGAACAAGTCCGGCAGAGCACCGGAAGTAAGCGAATGGAGCATAGTCATTGGCGGCGGGCAATAACATGCGCGTGATAGAAATCACTCGCACGTCACTAGCCTCGCCATTATGAATGGAGCATGTCTGATTACGATGCACTCATCATTGGCGCTGGCCACAATGGCCTGACCTGCGCGGCTTATCTCGCGATGAATGGCCTGCGCGTGAAGGTCGTCGAACGCCGCAAGGTAGTCGGCGGCGCGGCAGTGACGGAAGAATTTCATCCGGGCTTCCGCAACTCGGTCGCCGCCTACACCGTGAGCCTTCTGAATCCGAAAGTGATCGCGGACCTCGATCTGCATCGGCATGGCCTGCGCATCGTCGAGCGCCGCGCGCAGAATTTCCTGCCCGCGCCCGACGGAAGTTATTTGCTGACCGGCGAAGGCCGTACGCATCAGTCCATCGCTAAACTCAGCGAGCGCGACGCGCTGCGGCTCGACGAATTCAATCGCGAGCTTGAAACGATCGCCGACGTGCTGCGGAAGTTCGTGCTGCGCGCCCCGCCGGATGTGGTCGAAGGATTCGGGCGGCGGACCGTTAGCGAAGCCTTCAACGCGCTCGGCAGTGCCAATATCCTGCGCGGCCTGTCGCTCGAGAACCAGCGCATGCTGCTCGACCTGTTCACACGCTCTGCGGGCGACATGCTGGACGACCGTTTCGAGAGCGATCTGGTCAAGGCGCTGTTCGGCTTCGATGCCATCGTCGGCAACTACGCCAGCCCTTATGCCGCAGGCTCTGCCTACGTCATGTTGCATCACGCTTTCGGCGAGGTGAACGGGCGCAAGGGCCTGTGGGGCCACGCCATCGGCGGCATGGGCGCGATTACGCAAGCCATGGCCACCGCCGCCCGCGCCTCTGGCGCGGAGATCGAGACCGATGCCGGGGTGCGCGAGGTCATTGTCGAAGGCGACCGGGTGATCGGAGCAATCCTCGACAATGGCGAGACGGTGAAAGCGGCCTATGTCGCGTCCAGCGTGAACCCCAAGCTGCTCTACACAAGGCTGATCCCGCCGGATGCGCTGCCCAAGCCGTTCCTTGAGCGCATTCAGACGTGGCGCAACGGCTCCGGCACATTCCGGATGAACGTCGCACTGTCCAAACTGCCGTCCTTCACCGTACTCCCCGGAGAAGGTGATCACCTCACCGCGGGCATCATCCTCGCGCCCAGCCTCGGCTACATGGACCGAGCTTGGCTCGATGCCCGCCAGCACGGCTGGAGTCGCGAGCCGGTTGTCGAAGTGCTGATCCCCTCCACGCTGGACGACTCGCTCGCGCCGAAGGGCATGCATGTCGCGAGTTTGTTTTGCCAGCACGTCGCGCCCGAACTGCCCGGCGGCCGGTCATGGGACGATCACCGCGACGAGGTCGCCGATCTGATGATCGCGACCGTGGATCGTTATGCGCCCGGCTTCGCCGCCAGCGTGATGGGGCGGCAGGTGCTGTCACCGCTGGATCTAGAACGGGAGTTCGGACTGCTCGGCGGCGACATTTTCCACGGCCAGCTGACTTTGAATCAACTGTTCTCAGCCCGGCCGATGCTCGGCCATGGCGGTTATCGCGGCCCGTTGAAGGGGCTCTATCACTGCGGGTCAGGTGCCCATCCGGGCGGCGGCGTGACCGGCGCGCCGGGGCACAATGCGGCTCACGTTATCCTGAAAGATCATCGCGGAATTTTCGCTTGAAGAGCCGCGAGCCGCTGTTGAGAAGCTGTGGATAACCCTGTGGATAACTTGTGGATTTCGTCGGTCTGTCTGCTGCAGCTTCTTGTGCATAATTCCGTGTATAAGCCTGTGCGAAGGCGTTGAAGATTTTATCTTAAACCATTGCGCGAAGCGTAGACCAGCCGGGCGAAAATGCGCAATTCAGTCCGTGCCCTGCAGGCGGCAGCTTCAGAAATTTGGACCATAGCGTGACATCAAATTCCTCCCCGGCGACACAGGCCACCTTCGCTATTGGCGACGAGCGAACCGCCAACCGGGTTGTGGATAACATCTCCGAAAGCTACCCGGACCACGACCTTGCCATCGCTGCGTTCGAGGTGCCCGGCGGACGTTGGGACATCACGATGCATTTCGTCGAGCCACCGGATCAGGATCTGGTCCGCGCGCTGGTGACGGAGGCGGCAGGCGAAACCGCCGCGCAATCCATCGTGTTCAGCACGGTGGAAACCAAGGACTGGGTGAAGGCCAGCCTCGCCGATCTGAAGCCGGTCAGCGCCGGACGCTACGTCGTCCACGGCAGCCACGACCGCGACCGCGTGCCGCCCAACAAGATTGGAATCGAGATCGAGGCCGCGCTGGCCTTCGGCACCGGCCATCACGGCACCACGCGCGGATGCCTTCTGCTGCTGGATCAGGTGCTGCATCAGCGCACGCCCAAGCGTGTGCTGGACCTAGGCACAGGGACCGGCGTGCTAGCCATTGCTGCCGCGAAGACGCTTCGGCGGCATGTGCTCGCCAGCGACATCGACGCCCGCTCGGTGATCGTGGCGCGGGAGAATGCCGTGCTGAACGGCGCCGGAAACTGGGTCGAGGCCATCAAGGCAACGGGATTTCACTCGCCGCGTTTCAGGGCCAATGGGCCTTTCGGCTTGGTGCTGGCGAATATCCTCGCCAATCCGCTACGACAGCTCGCGCCGCAACTTTCGGCGCATCTCACGCCGGGCGGGTTTGTGATCCTGTCGGGCCTGTTGCCGCATCAGGCAAGCAGCGTGGTCGCGGCCTATAGCGGGGCCGGACTGAAGCTGCTCAGGCGGCTCCAGATCGAAGGCTGGAGCAGCCTGCTGATGCAGCGACGCTAGCTGTCGCTATCTTCGAGTCGTGCGGTTGGAGATGAGATCGGCTTCCGTGAGACCCGTCTCGAATCTCAATCTGCGGGCCTCCCGCTGTAACCGGCTTTCTGTGAGCCGGTCGATCATCTGGACGATGACACCGCGCGGATGCTTGCTCGCGACCGCTGGAATTGCCGCCTGAGTTGGCGCCGAAATCTTCTCAAACATAAAAGCTGGCATGCCCTGTTCCCCTCGTCATTGAGTTGAAAAACACGCCCCTCGGCACGGCACCGCGATCACAACGAACGTCGGCACCGATCGTTCCCTTGCCGTTTTTGCTCCCCACAGCCGTCGTTGGTTGCGGGGTTAATTAAGAGTAAAGCATAAGCCGTGCCACGATCTGGCGCGGCCAACGCCGATTGCCGCCGTCGCCCCTCGCTCCTAAGGTCGACCGATGTTCGAAGCTCAATTCCAGACATTCGAGGAGCCCGAAGGCGGCGTCGCGCTGACCGCCCGGCTCTCAGCTTTTCGCGAGGAGCTGCTGCGACGGCAACTCACCGGGTTTGTAATTCCCCGCGCAGATAGCCAACAAAATGAATATGTGCCGCCCTCCGACGAACGGCTGGCATGGCTGACCGGCTTCACCGGCTCCGCTGGAATGGCCGTTGTTCTCATCAACCGCGCGGCGGTTTTCGTGGACGGGCGCTACACGATTCAGGCCGCCAAGCAGGTGGATACCGCCGCCTGGACCATCGAGTCGTTGATCGAACCGCCGCCAGAGAGCTGGATTTCCGGGCACTTAAATACCGGCGACCGCCTCGGATTTGATCCCTGGCTGCACACTTCCGCGGCAGCCGAGCGCCTCGCCAAGGCCTGTGAAAAAGCAGGCGCGGAACTGGTCGCTGTCGATTCAAATCCCGTCGATTCGGTCTGGACTGAACGTCCCGCGCCACCGCTTGGGCCGGTGAAGATTCATCCGCTGCAATTCGCCGGCGAAAGCGAGAGCGACAAGCTCGAACGAATTCGCGGCGAGATCGCGCGGCTCAACGTCAATGCGCTGGTGCTGTCCGATTCGCATGCGGTGGCGTGGACGTTCAACATCCGTGGCGCGGATGTCGCGCACACGCCGCTGCCGTTGTCCTACGCACTGGTGCCGAAGGACGGCCGCGCAACGATCTTCATCGATCACCGCAAGCTGTCGAACAGCGTGCGCGATCATCTCGAGAAAAACGCCACCGTCGAAGAACCCGACGCGCTGGTGCCACGGCTCACGGACCTCGCGCGCGCCGGCGCTGCCATCGGCCTCGACAGCGTGACTGCCGCCGATGCGCTGTCGCGTTTGATCAAAGCGGAAGGCGGCAAGCCGGTGCGGCTGACCGATCCCGTCGCGATGCTGAAGGCCATCAAGAACAAGCCCGAGATTGAAGGCACGCACGCCGCGCACAAACGCGACGGCGCTGCGCTGGCGCGTTTTCTCGCATGGGTGGATCGCGAAGCGCCTTCAGGCAAGTTGACCGAAATCGACGCGGTCGAGGCGCTGGAAACCTTTCGCCGCGAGACCGGCGCATTAAAGGACGTGTCCTTTCCGACCATTTCCGGCACCGGCCCGAATGGCGCGATCGTGCATTATCGCGTGACGCGAAAATCCAACCGCCGCATCGCGCCGGGCGATCTGCTGCTCATCGACTCGGGTGCGCAATACGAGGACGGAACCACCGACGTCACCCGCACCATCGCCATCGGCGAACCGACCGATGAAATGCGCGACCGTTTCACGCGCGTGCTGCGCGGGCACATCGCGATTGCCCGCGCTGTGTTTCCCGATGGGATCAGCGGCGCGCAGATCGACTCCTTCGCGCGGCAATTCCTCTGGCATGCGGGCATCGATTTCGATCATGGCACCGGGCACGGCGTCGGCAGCTATCTGTCGGTGCATGAAGGCCCGGCGCGTATTTCCAAGCTCGGCACTACGGCGCTCAAGCGCGGCATGATCCTGTCCAACGAGCCCGGCTATTACAAAACCGACGCCTTCGGCATCCGCATCGAAAATCTCGAACTTGTCGTTGAGAAGAAGATCGAAGGCGCGGAAAAGCCGATGAACGGCTTTGCGACACTGACGCTTGCGCCCATCGACCGGCGGTTGATCAACGCCAACCGCATCAGCAAGCAGGAACTGGCGTGGATCAACGCCTATCACGCGCGTGTGCGCGAAGAGATCGGCCCGCTGGTGGATGAAGCGACCAAGGTGTGGCTGGAAGCTGCGACGGAGCCGCTGGTGAATTCGGCCTAACTGCCGCTCACCAGCGCCAGCCATTCGTCCTCGGTGAGCACCTTGACGCCGAGCTTGTTGGCCTCGGCGAGCTTCGAGCCCGCACCCGGCCCCGCCACCACGTAATCGGTTTTCTTCGACACAGAGCCTGACGCTTTTGCGCCCAGCCGTTCAGCGGTCGCCTTGGCTTCCTCGCGGGTGAATTTTTCGAGCGAGCCGGTGAAAACCACGGTCTTTCCAGCGATCGGCGAATCCGTTTTCGCTTTCTCTGCGGGCTGAACCTGAATTTCCTTCAAAAGATCATCAACCGCCTTGACGCTGTGCGGCTCCTTGAAGAACTCGACAATGGCGTTGGCGACAACGGCACCGACGCCTTCGATATTGTTCACGTCAATATAGGCCTCGCTGTCTTCGCCCTCGCCCGCCGCGATCATCGCCGCGCGAAACGCCTCGACCGTTCCGTAGTGACGCGCCAGCAGCTTGGCATTGCCCTCGCCGATGTGCCGGATACCGAGCGCGAAGATAAACCGATGCAGCGCGATGGTGCGCCGTGCGTCGATGGCACCGAACAGGTTTCTTACCGAGGTTGCGCCGAAACCCTCGCGGTCCGCTAGCTTCTTCTGCGAACGCGCGTCACGCTTCTCCAGCGTGAAAATATCCACCGGCGACATCACCAGACCGTCGCCGAAGAATTCCTCGATCTGCTTGTCGCCAAGCCCGTCGATATCGAAGGCGTTGCGCGCCACGAAATGCTTCAATCGCTCCATCGCCTGAGCGGGACAGGCCAGCGAGTTGGTGCAGCGGCGCACCGAATCTGGACGCCCGCTTTTGGGGTCTTCCTCGCGCACGGCATGACTGCCGCAGGCCGGGCACACCGTCGGAAACTTGTACGGCTTCGCGGATGACGGGCGTTTGTCGAGCACGACACTGACGATCTGCGGAATTACATCGCCCGCGCGCTGCACGACTACCGTATCGCCGATGCGGATGTCGACGCCCTCGCGGATCGGCTGCCCATCATTGCCGATGCCCTTGATGTAATCCTCGTTGTGCAGCGTTGCGTTCTGCACAACGACGCCGCCCACCGTGACGGCTGCGAGCTTCGCCACCGGCGTCAGCGCGCCGGTACGGCCCACCTGAATTTCGATGTCGTTGAGAACGGTGGTCGCCTGCTCGGCGGCGAACTTGTGCGCGATGGCCCAGCGCGGATTGCGCGACACGAAGCCGAGCCGTTCCTGCCAGTCGAGCCGATCCACCTTGTAGACCACGCCGTCGATATCATAGCCGAGCTTCGCGCGCTTCTGCTCGATCCGCCGGTAGAACTTCAGCAGTCCTGCCACATCTTCGCACAGCGTGATTTCAGGATTGGTCTCAAAGCCGGCCTTGCCGAGCCACTCGATCATTTTGAACTGCGTTTTTGCGGGCATCTCGCTCATCTCGCCCCACGCATAGGCGAAGAATTTCAGCGGCCGCGACGCTGTGATCGAAGAATCTTTCTGGCGCAACGATCCAGCGGCGAAATTGCGCGGATTGGCGGCAAGTTGAATGCCTTCCTTTTCCGCGCGCTTGTTGAAGCCGATAAAATCGCGCCCCAGAATATAGACTTCGCCGCGCACCTCACAGACCGCCGGAATGTTGCGGCCCTTCAGCTTGTGCGGGATATCGGAAATGGTCCGCACATTGGCGGTCACATCCTCGCCCGTAAAACCATCGCCGCGCGTCGCGCCGCGCACGAGTTCGCCGTCCTCGTAACGCAGTGACAGCGACAGGCCGTCGATCTTCGGCTCCGCCACGATAGCGGGCATATCGTCGCCACCGAGTTTCAGGAACCGCCGTACGCGATCGACAAAATCGGTCACATCCTCGTCGCTGAACGCATTGCCGAGCGACAGCATCGGCACGCTGTGCGGAACTTTAGCGAAGCGACTGGACGGTGCGGCACCGATCTTCTGCGAAGGAGAGTCGCGCGTTACCAATCCGGGAAACCGCGCCTCAATGGCGTCGCTGCGCTTGCGTAAGGCGTCGTAATCCGCGTCCGAAATTTTCGGTGCGTCGTTCTGATAGTAGTGTTCGTTGTGCCGCTCGATCTCCAGCGCAAGGCGAACAAGCTCGACCTTCGCTTGCGTCTCGTTGAGCTTATCGACGGCAACAGATGGCTTCTTGGGTTTCGCGGCCATGACAGCGCCTCACGCCGTCGCCGCTTTGAGCAGCCGTTCCGCTGCGGCACGCGCCTCGGCGGTGATCTCCGCGCCTGCCAACATGCGCGCGATTTCCTCGCGGCGATGATCCTTGGCCAACGTCGCCACTCGCGTGGCGACGCGCTTGCCTTTATCCAAAGCATCCTTGGAAATCAGCAGATGCTGATCCGCCCGCGCCGCGACCTGCGGTGCGTGCGTCACCGCCATCACCTGAACCTTCTCGGCCAGCCGCGCCAGCCGCGCTCCGATGGCGTCGGCTACAGCGCCGCCCACGCCGGTATCGATTTCGTCGAACACAAGCGTCGGCGCGGAGCCGCGATCGGACAGCACGACTTTCAGTGCCAGCAGGAAGCGCGAGAGTTCGCCGCCCGAAGCGACCTTCATCAGCGGCCCGGGCTTGGTGCCAGGGTTGGTCTGAACCCAGAATTCCACGCGATCAAAGCCCTGCGGTCCGGGCGATGCAGGATCGCTCTCAACCTGCGTGGAGAATTTCGCGCGCTCCAGCTTGAGCGGCGCAAGTTCGGAATTCACCGCCTTGTTGAGCTTCTCAGCGGATTTGTTGCGAGCAGCGGATAATTTCTGCGCGGCGGCGTCGTAGGCCTTGTCGGCGGCGGTCGCAGCTTTTTCCAGCGCCTTTAATTGATCCGCACCCGCGTCGATGAACGCAACATCGGATGCGTAGCGCTGCGCCAGTGCGGCCAGCGCATCCACCGGCGTCGAATATTTCCGCGCAGCCGCGCGCAACGCGAACAGCCGCTCCTCTATGCGTTCGAGTTCGAGCGGATCGAAATCGGCAGCCATAAGAGCCGCATTGAGATGCTGGTCGGCTTCTTCCAGCGCATTGATGGCGGCGTCCATCGCCTTCACCGCCGGTTCAATCAATGCTGGCGCGGTGCCCGCGCGCCGCTCAAGCCTGCGGACAGCAGCAGCCAGCGACGACACCGGCGATTGCGGCCCGCCTACCGCCGCTTGCGCCTCGCGCAAGTCTTCGGCGATTTTCTCGCCCTGCATCATGACGGTGCGGCGTTCGGCGAGCGACGTTTCCTCGCCGTCCTGCGGATTTAGCTTCGTGAGTTCATCGGAAGCGTGGCGCAGATAGTCGGCCTCGCGCGCGGCGCGCTCCATACTTGCGCGATGCATCTCCAGCGCGGTGCGCGCGATGCGCCGCGCATCCCACAAGCCCTCGACTGCGGTGACGTCCTTTTCCAAGGCGGCGAAAGCATCGAGCAGCCGGCGATGCGTGGCGGTGTCCACCAGCGCACGCTCATCGTGCTGACCGTGGATTTCCACCAGCCTCGCGCCGAGCGCCTTTAAGGTCTGCACACTGATGGTTTGGTCGTTGAGAAATGCGCGCGTGCGCCCGTCGGCGAATTGCACGCGGCGCAGGATCATCTCGCCGGTATCGTCGAGTCCGTTTTCGCGCAGGACGGCGCTGGCCGGATGTTTCTTCGGCACATCGAACACCGCCGTCACCTGCCCCTGCTCCGCGCCGTGGCGCACGAGGCTCGCGTCGCCGCGCCCGCCGAGCGCCAGCGCAAACGCATCGAGCAGGATGGATTTGCCCGCACCGGTTTCGCCGGTGAGGACAGCCAGACCTTTAAGGAAATCGATGTCGAGCCGCTCGATCAGGACGATGTCGCGGATCGAAAGGCGGGCGAGCATGCGGGGCTAGTCCTAGATAAGTTAGCCGAGGCCAACCCTCTTGAACGCCCGGCTCATCCAGGAATCCTTGTTGGCGGTCGGTTCGACTCCGCCGGACTTTACAAGATTGTAGGCGTCTTTGTACCAGCGGCTGTCCGGAAAGTTGTGGCCAAGAATGGCTGCCGCAGTCTGCGCTTCGCCGACAATGCCGATGGCCATATACGCCTCGGTGAGACGGGCGAGTGCTTCTTCCACATGCCGCGTGGTCTGGTACTGAGTCACCACCACCTTGTAGCGGTTGATCGCGGCCGTGTAGTCCTTCTTGTCCATGTAATAGCGCCCGACGCTCATCTCCTTGCCGGCGAGCTGGTCGCGCGCGGCCTCGATCTTGCGCTTGGCGCTGGTCGCGTATTCGGAGGTCGGATATTTGCGGACCACTTCTTCAAGCGCCGCGATCGACTTTTCGGTGCGGCCCTGATCGCGCGAAATGTCCGGGATCTGGTCGAAGTTTGACGCCGCAATCAAATACTGCGCGTAGGCCGCATCCGGGCTGCCAGGATGCAGCGCCACATAGCGGTTGGCGGAGGAAATGCACTCGTCGTAGTCGCCACTCTCATACGCCGCGTAAGCCGACATCAGCAGCGATTTTCGCGCCCATTCGGAATAGGGATGCTGACGATCCACTTCGCCGAATTTCTTCATCGCCCCTTTGCGGTCGCTCTTCTGGTTCAGCATGTACAAGCCCTCGTTGTAGAGCTTGTCCGCCGGTTCATCGACGAAGACTTCTTCCTTGGCGAAATACTTATCCCACAGCGCGCCGGTGCCGCATCCGCTGAGCGGGATCGAAAGAGCGATCAGGCCGAACGCAAGACGCAGGCGGCTGCCGACGCTGCGCGCACGGGTGACGACGATCTCCGAAGACTGTGCGGGGAGTTTGCGCGATTCAAACGGCATACGGTGTGGGCCGACCTGGTTGTGAAGTCCGGAACAGTTTCCGGCGATCAAGGGTTTGCGCGTTGCCGACTGACCTGCCGCCGAACCTTCGGCACAGGCATGTTCACTGGCTCGTAGAACGATGTCTATCTATCTGAAAAATGGTTCCTGACCAAACGGATAGGCGGACAATTCGCCGGGATTAAGGCGGATTGCCGTGTCCTGCTCCAGGCTCAGGAAACGCTGGGCCCGTAAGCCACGGCGACCATGCCGCCAGCAACATCCGCGTAACCGCGGGCGCGTCGCGCAACCACCGGACGCTCGACCACAGGCTCGGTCGCTTCCACGATCCGCCAGGCATGACGGTCGGCGAGCAGAGCGGACAGCACGGCATGGTTGAGCTTGTGGCCACCGCGCACGGAGCGATACAGGCCGAGCAACGGTAGACCTGCCAGAGCCAGATCACCAACCACATCCAGAACCTTGTGACGCACGCATTCGTCGGCGTAGCGCAGGCCCTCGGGGTTCATCACGGCTTCGTCGTCGAACACCACGGAATTTTCGAATGATGCGCCGAGCGCGAAACCGGCGCTGCGCAGCTTGGTGACATCGGCCATGCAGCCGAATGTGCGGGCGCGGGCGATGTCGCGGCGGAACGTATTCGCATCGAGATCGAACGCATAAGCCTGACGGCCGATGGTCGGATTGGTGAAATCGATTTCGAGTTCGGCGCGGAAACCGCCGGCATATGGAAGAAGTTCGCCGAACGACTCGCCCTGCTCGATTTGAATTGGCTTGAGAACTTCGATGAAGCGGCGCGGCGCGCTCTGCTGCATCAATCCGGCGCGGTCGATAGCGTCCACGAATGGCGCGGCGCTGCCGTCCATGATCGGCACTTCCGGCCCGTCGATTTCAATGGTGGCGTTGTCCACGCCCATGCCGCGCAACGCGGCGAGCACATGCTCGGCAGTGGAGACGAGAGCGCCTTCGCGATCCCCGAGCACAGTGGCGAATTCAGTGGCGATGACGGAGGCCGCGACGGCCTTTACTTTACGGTCGGCACCATCGAGACCGGTGCGGATAAAAACAAAACCTGCATTGATACCAGCGGGAGCAAGGGTCAGCGCAACTGGTGCCCCTGAGTGAACGCCGATGCCCGTCACGGTGACGCGCGACCGAAGCGTTGTCTGCCGACTGGATTTCATTCCCGATGCCCACTTAGTTTCAGTCATCCGACGATCGGTTCGCCTTGTTATCCGGCGATGTGACCCAACGGATCGTTCCCCAACGTGCGTAGACCTTAGCTGCTGCAATACAGAGCGCTACTCACGGTTGTTTACAGATTGTTACCCCAAACTCGCCGCAATCGCGCCGCCGCTCGGGCCCATTTTCGGAACTCCTCGCCGAGGGCCAAACCCACTCGATTGGGGCTAATTTTATTATCAAAAACAAATACTTGATAGAAGTTTCAGACGATCTAAATCGGCAAAGAAAAATGCCCCGGCCTTTTGGACCGGGGCATTTTGCATTTCACAACCTGTAACAATCCGTCAGTTGGCCTGACGGCGCAGGAAAGCCGGAATGTCGAGGTGATCCTCACCGCCCTGCGGGGCGACCGGAGCCGGACGACCGTGCGAATCAAGACCCTGCGGAGCTGGGCGGCGGGCGTACTCAGAAACCGGGTCTGTCGGACCGCCGAACTGGGGCGGAACCGGACGCTGAGGCTTCCGCTCGGGAAGCGGCGGCATTGGCATCGATCCCATGGCCGGACCCGATGCGCGGGCCGCAATCGGCGGTTCACTCTCTTCGTCGCGGCGGCCGAGGCCGACATTGGCAAGGCGCTGCAGCAGCGAGGTCCGCTTCTGCGGCGGCGATTCTTCGGTGGTCTCACCGCGTGCCTGACGGATCTGGTTCTGCGCAGGCATCGGCAATTCCTCGAACTGAGGCATCCGAGGCGTGCGGACCGGCATGCGCTCGGCCGCCTGCGGAATGAACGAGGTAGGAGGCGACGGCTCGTGCAGATCCATCTTCTCTTCGTGATCCGGGAACAGCGAAGGCTTCGGCGGGATCGCACGGACGCTGACATCGCCGTAAGCAGCAGGCTGCAACGGCGCGACCGGACGCTCAGTTGGTGACACTGCTTCCGCAATCGCGGCAAGGGCTGCCCGATCGATCTGGTCAGCAGTCGCGCGGACTGGCGCAGCCGGAGCGGCAGCAGCAGGCTTCTGCACATTGGCACGTTCCGCCATGCGCTGGTTGTCGGCACGCAGACGCGCCGTCAGTTCAGCAAGGCGGCTTTCCGGAGCAGCGACAGGAGCTGGCACGGCGCGGGTGGCGGCAACAGCGTCGATGCCGGTGGCGACGACCGACACGCGGATGATGCCGTCGAGGGTTTCGTCGAAGGTCGCGCCGACGATGATGTTGGCGTCGTTGTCGACTTCCTCGCGGATGCGCGTTGCGGCTTCATCGACCTCGAACAGGGTGAGATCCTTGCCGCCGGTGATCGAGATCAGCAGGCCGCGTGCGCCCTTCATGGACGAGTCGTCGATCAGCGGATTGGCGATGGCGGCTTCGGCGGCGGCCAGAGCGCGCTTCTCGCCCGTCGATTCGCCGGTGCCCATCATGGCCTTGCCCATCTCCTTCATCACCGCGCGAACGTCGGCGAAGTCGAGATTGATGAGGCCTTCCTTCACCATCAGGTCGGTGATGCAGGCGACGCCCGAGTAAAGCACCTGGTCGGCCATCGCGAAGGCGTCGGCGAAGGTGGTCTTTTCGTTGGCGACCCGGAACAGGTTCTGGTTCGGAATGATCAGCAGCGTATCCACAACTTTCTGAAGCTCGGCGATGCCGGTTTCAGCGGTGCGCATGCGGCGCTGGCCTTCGAAGTAGAAAGGCTTGGTCACAACGCCGACGGTGAGGATGCCCATTTCGCGCGCGGTGGCGGCGATGACGGGAGCAGCACCGGTGCCGGTGCCGCCGCCCATGCCCGCGGTGACGAACACCATGTTCGCGCCCGTGAGATGGTCCCTGATTTCGTCGATGACTTCCTGTGCGGCGGCCGCGCCAACATCCGGCTGCGAACCCGCGCCGAGACCCTGGGTGACCTGCGTGCCCATCTGCACGATGCGTTCGGCCTTCGACATTGTGAGGGCCTGCGCGTCGGTATTGGCGACGACGAAATCAACGCCCTGCAAACCGGCGGTGATCATGTTGTTGACGGCATTGCCGCCCGCGCCGCCGACGCCGAACACGGTGATACGTGGCCGCAGC